>Ga0209345_10000496_pt1 | contig 50410 bp, 42 predicted proteins | sample Cruoilmetagenom7_FD_187294 | JGI IMG/M metagenome (GOLD analysis project Ga0209345, IMG submission 187294) | Oil polluted marine microbial communities from Coal Oil Point, Santa Barbara, California, USA - Sample 7 (SPAdes) (version 2) | ecosystem: Environmental > Aquatic > Marine > Oil seeps ... | reverse complement strand
CTCGGCTTTGCTGGATCCTGAGGGCGAAGGCACCACCAAAGCCGAGATCATTCCTGGTGAGCCCGTCGAGATTGCTGCCGGTGTCATCCGCCTCACAGCGCCCAACCCCGGTGTGATGACCGGCCCTGGCACCAACACCTACATCCTGGGCCACGAGCGCTTTACCGTGCTGGATCCGGGCCCCGACCATACCGGACACCTCAACCGGATACTGGAGGTAACAGACGGGAAAATTGACTCCGTCGTTGTCACTCACACCCACCTCGACCACTCCCCTGGCGCCCGGGTCCTGAAGGAAAAAACCGGATGCCGGATATATGGCCGGCCAGCACCGGCCGGAGCATCACAGGATCAGACGTTCGCGCCCGATGAACAACCTGAACATGGCGACCTGATAAACACCGATGCCGGTGTGCTGAAAGCGCTGTACACGCCCGGGCACGCGTCGAACCATCTTTGCTTTGTGCTCCGGGACCAGCAGTTGCTGTTTTCGGGTGATCACATAATGCAGGGCTCAACGGTGGTCATAAATCCGCCCGACGGAGACATGAAGGCATACCTGGAATCACTCTATGATCTGCTCACAGAGCCTGTTCGGTATATAGCACCGGCTCATGGTTTCCTGATGGGACACCCGGAAGCGATCATCGATTACCTGATCACTCACCGACTGGCCAGGGAGCATAAGGTGGCAAGAGCCCTGGAAAAGCTGTCACCTGTGAGCCTGAAAGACCTGACAGGCAATGCTTACGGTGATGTACCAACGGCAATTCACGGTATCGCCGCACGGTCCGCACTGGCCCACCTGCTGAAGCTGGAGGCAGACGGCCGGGCTGTACAGAATGAAGGGCTCTGGCGAGCGACATCAACAACCTGAGTGTTTCAGCCGCGCCAGTGTGGCAGGTGCTGGGCCTGCCACAATTTATTTTTTAGCAATAATGTAGACCGCATGAACAATGCCGGGGATATAGCCAAAAAGGGTCAGCACTATGTTGATCCAGAAGTGTTTTCCAATGCCTTCTTGCAGGAACACACCCAGGGGCGGTAACAAAATAGCAATAAGAATTCGCAAAAGGTCCATATAGTTCACTCCCGCTGTCGCGGTATAACTGACTTGCCTGCAGGCGTAATCCCTGCAGGTTGATTTAGCCAGTGATTTTACGCAGATTCGCCTGAAATTCATGGCCACACTATGAACATGGCATTAAACCTCTGTTATTGCCATATCCATGACCACCCGTCGGTCTTTACCCTTGGGCTCTTGCAGATGACCCGTGAGGAATCATGCCGTTTTACAGGTTGAAAATGCTGACCGATATTCGAACCTTTCTTTGCCTCCTGATACTGGCGATATCTCCGGTCAGTGTTCTGGCGGACCCGCCCGCGAGCAAGAAACCGCAGGAGTCCTCGCGGGAGATTCTGCTGGCAGAACTGGCGGAGGACGAAGACGTCAAGGATGTAGAGCGTTCTGAACCGCTGCGCGGAGCCGGGACCTCCCTCCCTGCGCCCCTCCCCGGCCCGACACTCAGGAAAACGGCACCGAAACCTGCGCTGGAACCCCAGGCAAGCCCCAAAAACGTAGCGCCCAATATTGACCTGAAAGAGGTCGCGCCAGCACCGGCCCCCGAGCCGCCCAAAGATCCGGGTGTCCCGGAGAACGCCGACAGTAACAGGCAGGAGATCAGCGAAACCGGGGAAAACCGTGAGCCGGCCTCGAGAACCGAGCCCCCGGCGCAACAAGCACCCGAGGCCGAGGCCGAAGAACCGCAACGCGCCGGCAATCTGGTCCTGCTTGGCAGTGAAGTCCTGCCTGGCACGTCAACTCGTCTGGGCTGGTCATCCGGCATCCAGATTGCGGGTCTCTCCCAGCCCACTCCGGTATTGGTGGTCAACGGTATCAATGCTGGCCCCAACCTGTGCCTGACAAGCACAATTCATGGTGATGAGCTTAACGGTATCGAAATTATCCGCCAGACCATGTACGACCTTGATCCGGAAAAACTGAGCGGCAGTGTGGTGGGCATTCCTATCGTGAACCTGCCCGGCTTCGAACAGGGTAGCCGTTATCTGCCGGATCGCCGAGATCTGAACCGGCACTTTCCCGGCAGCGCTGATGGCAGCCTGGCAGATCGTATAGCACACTCCCTTTTCGAGAAAATCATCCGGCACTGCGACATGCTGGTGGATATTCATACCGGCTCACTGAAGCGCACCAACCTGCCTCAGCTTCGGGCCGATATGAACAACCCGGCGGTTGCTGAATTCACCCGGGGCTTTGACCGTATCGCCGTAGTTCACAGCAGCGGATCACCGGGCATGCTTCGCACCGCAGCAGTTAATGCAGGTATTCGCGCAGTTACTCTTGAGGCCGGCGAGTCTCATCGCATTCAGGAGCACCAGATTGATGCCGGAGTAAACAGCCTGGCCAGCCTGATGGAAAAACAGGGCATGATCTCCCGGATGTTTGTATGGGGAGACCCGGAGCCAGTGTATTACGACTCAGCCTGGGTAAGGGCAGACCATGGTGGCATCCTGTTCAGCAAAGTAGAACTGGGTGCAAACGTGTCCGAAGGTGAAGTTCTTGGCTATGTTGCAGACCCGATCACCAACGCCCAGTACCCGGTCCATTCCAGCAGCGATGGCCGCATAATTGGCATGGCCGTGGATCAGGTAGTCATGGCGGGTTTCGCTGCCTACCACATAGGGACAAAGGCAAAAGTTCCGGGAGAGTAGTACCCTGTCGTTTTTTACGCTTTCGCGAATAATCGACAGGAGTTAATGTGTCTTCAGGGAATAGTTCGGTCAGGTCCGCCATTCTTACCTATGCAGGGCTGGTTCTGACCCCCCTTTTCTGGGCTGGCAATGCTGTTGTTGCACGGAGCACGGTTGACAGCATACCGCCCCTCTCCATGGCATTCTGGCGCTGGATGATTGCTCTGGTAATTCTGCTGCCTTTCGCCCTTCCAGGTATCTGGCGCCATCGCGCTGTCATTCGCCAGCACCTGGGTTCAATGCTGGTACTCGCTACGCTCAGCGTTGGTGCGTTCAACTCACTACTTTACTTTGCTGCGGTTACCACTACAGCAACCAACATAGCTCTTATCAACGCCACCATCCCGATTTTCGTGTCCCTCCTGGCCTGGGCTTTTCTGGGTGATCGCACCCGCCCGATTCAGGTACTGGGGATAGGCATGGCCATCTTTGGCATTCTTGCTGTGGTTGCGCGAGGGGATTTATCTGTACTCACAAGCCTGGAGGCCCAGCCAGGCGATCTTATCATGGTGGCCGCCGTACTCAGCTGGGGCCTGTTTTCCGTGTTGCTGAGGCGCCAGGCTGTCCCTCTCCCCGGGTTCACTTTCCTCAGTACCCAGATTCTGCTTGGCGCACTGGTTATTCTACCGTTTTACCTGGGCGATCTGCTGTTCTTCTCCGGTGGTTTTGAGGTAACCCGTGAAACCGCTCTGCCACTCGCTTACTTCGCGATTTTCCCCGGAATTCTGGCCTATGGTTTCTGGAATTACGCAGTGCACAGTATCGGGCCATCCCGGGCAGCCATTTTCATTTACCTCACTCCGGTTTTTGCCTCGATCCTTGCCGGTATATTTCTTGGAGAGTCATTAGGACTGTTCCATATTGTTGGCGGCGCATTCATCCTCGCGGGACTGCTGCTCGCCACCCGGACAGGGCGACAAGCAACTTAGACGTGATAGAACACGGCCCTATAACAAGCTAAGTGGCCTGCCGGTTACCAGGCAATGCCGCTTCTATCCGCTGCAGAACATCGGCAAGCACGGCCCTGGGGCAGCCGATGTTGAGCCGCATGAAGCCACTTCCCTGCTTGCCAAATGAGATGCCGGGGTTCATGCCCACGCCGGCGTCCTCTACAAAAAACCGTTTCAGGCCGGCGTCATCCAGCCCCAGGCGGCGACAATCGAGCCACATCAGATAGGTTCCTTCCGGCACCAGCGCCTGAATCCCATGCAACCGGGTATTTACTGTTTCCAGTACAAAATCACGGTTCTTCTGCAAATACGCCATCAAATCATCCAGCCAGGGCGAACCATAGCGGTAGCCGGCCTCAAAACCGGCAATACTGAACGGATTACATTGCGGCAGGTGCATGGAATCGAACACCGCTTTTATGGCATTGCGCTGCTGCCTGTCCGGTATTACCAACGCAGACAATCCCAATCCGGGGATATTGAAGCTCTTGCTCGGCGCAACCGCCGTTATCAGGGCATCGTCTGGCCCCGCTAATGTGCCCAGCATCCGGTGCGCGGGCTTATCAGAAAAGGTGAGGTCGCAGTGAATTTCGTCGGATATCACCGTCAGCCCGTGGCGACGGGCAATTTCCAGCACAGCTCTGAGTTCCTGCTCTGACCAGACGCGGCCGACCGGGTTATGGGGCGAACACAGCATCAGGAGCTTCGCATCCGGGCGCGCAGCGCAGACTTCCAGGTGCTCCAGATCCATCCGGTATTGCCCGGTTGCATCGTCACAAAGCAGCGGATTTTCAATCACTGAACGGCCACTGAGCTGAATGGAGCTGAAAAATGGCGGATACACTGGCGGCTGAATGATTACGCCTTCTCCCGGGGCAGCATAAGCCATACAGGCAGCGTGCAGAGAAGGCACAACCCCAGGCGCCATCAGTATCCATTCGCGCTGAATTTTCCAGCCATGCCGCTCGCGAAACCAGTCGATGATTGACATAAACAGGCTGTCCGGAAACAGGGTATACCCGTAAACCGGATGCGCAGCCCTCTCCGAAAGCGCACGGGTAACAGCCTCTGGCGCGGCGAAATCCATATCGGCCACCCATACCGGGATCACGTCCTCGCGACCGAATACGGCCCCGCGGGCATCAAACTTTACCGAGCAGGTGTTTTCCCGGGCGATAGGCTGATCAAAAGAATCTGTCACAAGCATGCTCCACAGTCGGTTAGCAATCAGGCTCTACTGGTTACTATAATACTTGCCGAATCACCCGGATACTTGCGAAGCTAACGGTTTACCTGCACATACCTTCCCCGGCGCCCTTTTGGAGTTTTGAATGATTGGTCAGATACTATCAACCCTGTTACCGGTGTTTCTCATCGCCGGCTGTGGCGCTCTTTACGGGCGGTTCCGCACACCGGACATCCGGGGTCTGAACGTTCTGAATATGGAGCTGTTTGTTCCTATGCTGGTTTTTGGCGTACTGGCCGACCAGCAGGCTCCGCTACAGGAATATGCCGGGCTGGCGCTGGCTGCGGCGGTTGTTGTTCTGGGTTCAGGGATTATTCTGTACCCGCTTGCGCGGGTTCTCAACCTGAACCTGAAAACCTTTCTTCCCCCTATGATGTTCAACAACTCGGGCAACATGGGCCTTCCTTTGTTAGTACTTGCGTTCGGTGAGGCGGCCCTGCCTGCAGCTATCGTTTTGTTTATTGTGGAAATGCTGCTGCACTTTTCTGTGGGCCTGTACATGCTTGACCCACACACCTCTGTTTTAAAGCGCCTGAAACTGCCCGTTGTGTTTGCGTGTATTGCAGGGCTGACTGTGAATCTCGCAGGCGTATCTTTACCGGGCTGGCTGCTGCAATCCCTGAACATGCTTGGTGAAATCTGTATACCACTGATGCTGTTTACCCTGGGCGTGCGCATGCTGGATATCGACTTCAGCGACTGGAAACTGGGTATGCTCGGTGCCATCGCCTGCCCGGCCAGCGGTCTACTGCTGGCCTGGCCGATGATCCTTATACTGGATCTGCCCGGCCTTCAGGTGGCAGCACTCTGGGTCTTTGCAGCACTGCCACCTGCGGTGCTGAATTACATGGTTGCGGAACAGTATCAACAGGAACCCCATAAAGTCGCTTCCCTAGTATTATTAAGTAATCTGGGAAGCCTTATTGTCATCCCGGTTGTGCTTGGACTGGTTTTTGCCGCTGACTACATCTGAATCAGGTCTTTTACGACGAACTCCTCCAGGAAAAAATGAATGTCTGAAGCCGTCGCAGTGGTTCGCGCCACCCGCCCCAACTTTCTCATTCTCGCACCTCTGTGCGTCGGTCTGGGGGTTGCCGTGGCATGGCAACAGGGCACACCACCGGCTCTGCTGGATACGCTTCTGGTGTTTATCGGTGCCATTCTGGCCCATGCTTCGGTGAACCTGTTCAATGAGTACGAGGATTTTGTATCCGGGCTGGATATGATTACCACCCGCACACCGTTTTCCGGTGGCAGCGGAGCACTCCCGGAAACGCCAGATGCAGCAACACGTGTGCTGGCGGCGGCCATAAGCACACTGGCGCTGGTTATCCTTATTGGTCTCTATTTTCTCTGGCAGCGCGGTCTGCCGATGCTGGTTCTGGGCGCCGCCGGGGTCATTCTCGTGCTTACCTACACCCGCTGGATTACCCGCTCTCCCCTGTTATGCCTGTTGGCCCCAGGAATCGGCTTCGGGCCGGTAATGATTCTCGGCACTCTGGTAGCGCTCGGAGCCAGGCTTGATGCTACCGCCATAACCGTATCCATTGTCGGCCTGTTACTGGTGAGCGAACTGCTGCTGATCAACCAGATACCGGATACTGAAGCCGATCGTAAAATAGGTCGCCGCCATCTGGTCATTACGCTCGGCACTCCCGCTGCCGCCCGGCTGGTGTCCGCCATGTTTCTTTCAGGCTACCTTGTTGTGGTAACAGGTATTCTTGCTGGCTGGTTGCCATTGCCGTCTATACTGTCACTGGCAACTGCGCCCTTCGCACTCTGGCTTTCCTGGCGGTTGCCGGGAGCAGTCAATCAGCCAGATGCTCTAAACCTGTTGCTGGGCACCAATGTAGCCATTCTTCTGGCCACGCTGGCCCTGCTGATTATTGGTCTGAGCCTGTAAGGCTTTATTCAGGTAAGCAGATGCAGCGACAAGCAGGTACTCAGGCGCTGCCCTTGCATGTGCGGGGACTTTCGCCGAAGGTTAAACCTGACATTCTCTGATTTCATCCAAGATACGGAGGTCTGCCCATGAGTGTACTGTTCCTGCTTGTCAGTGCCCTGATTCTGATCTATCTGGGAGTTGGCGGCACCACCGCTGCTCTGGTGATGTCCATCGCCACTCTGGCGGGCCTGTTTCAGGATGAATGGCACCTTGCCAGCATTCTGTTTGGTGGTCTTTTTCTGGCTCTGGCCCTGATTCTGGTTACCCCCAGCGAACTGCGTCTCGACAAATTCAGCCGGCCCCTGCTGGGCTGGGTTCGCAACCGCCTTCCCAAGCTATCATCCACCGAAGAAGAAGCCCTGAAATCCGGCTCTGTGGACTGGGATGGTGAGCTGTTTTCCGGCAAGCCGCAATGGTCAAAACTTCTGGATGCAAAGCCTGCTCACCTGAGCAGTGAGGAGCAGGCGTTTCTGGACGGCCCGGTAGAAAAGCTCTGCGCCATGCTGGATGACTGGAAGATAACCCACGAATACTACGACCTGCCGGACAAAGCCTGGAAGTTTATCCGTGAGAACGGCTTCTTTGGGCTGGTGATCCCGAAAGAAGATGGCGGCATGGGCTTCTCCAACACAGCCCACTCAGAAATCGTGATGAAGATTTCTACCCGCAGCGTTTCTGCAGCCGTCACCGTGATGGTACCCAACTCCCTCGGCCCGGGTGAGCTGCTGATGCACTATGGTACTGACGAGCAGAAAAAACATTACCTGCCCCGGCTCGCCGGTGGCGAGGAAGTCCCCTGTTTTGCCCTGACCTCTCCAGTCGCCGGCTCCGATGCGGGCGCGATTCCGGACAAAGGCATTGTGTGCAAGGGTGAATGGAACGGCAAAGAAGTTCTGGGCCTGAAAGTAACCTGGAACAAGCGGTACATCACCCTGGCCCCGGTCGCCACGCTTATTGGCCTCGCCATCAAGGTTTACGATCCGGAAAATCTGCTGGGTGACAATGCCGACATAGGCGTAACCTGCGTTCTGGTTCCCCGCGAAACCGAGGGTGTCCATGCTGGCGCCAGGCACCTGCCAATGAACACTGTATTCATGAACGGGCCAACCTGGGGCAATGACGTCTTTATCCCCATGGATCAGGTTATCGGCGGACAGGAAATGCTCGGCAAGGGCTGGACCATGTTGCTGGAATGCCTGTCCATCGGCCGCTCAATATCATTGCCCGCGCTGGGAACTGGTGCCGGCAAGGTTGCCAGCCTGGCGACCGGCTCCTACGCCTTTACCCGGGAACAGTTTGGCCGCTCCATCAGCCAGTTTGAGGGCGTTCAGGAAGCTCTGGAGCCCATTGCCGGCTATACCTACATGATGGATGCTGCGCGCCTGCTGACTTCCGGCATGCTCGACAGAGGCGTCCGGCCCGCGGTGCCCTCAGCGCTGCTGAAATACCGCAATACGGATCTGATGCGGATAGTCATCAACCACGCAATGGATGTGGTCGCGGGCCGCGGTGTCATCACCGGCCCCCGCAACTTCCTCGCTCGTGCCTACCAGGCAGTACCCATAGGCATTACCGTGGAAGGCGCGAACATCCTGACCCGCAGCCTGATGGTGTTCGGCCAGGGCGCCATTCGCTGTCATCCCTTTATTGTTGAAGAAATTGCAGCCGCCGGTATGGAAGATGAAAAACAGGCTGCCGAGAAATTCGATGGTATTTTCTACCGGCATCTGGCCCACACCACCCGCAACGCGCTGCGGGCTCTGGTTCTGGGCCTTACCGGCGGGCTGCTGGAAACAGTTCCCAGGCAGGGCAATATCAAATCATCTTACCGCCAGCTCGCCCGGTTCTCGGCAGGGTTTGCTCTGATGACCGATGTAACCCTGCTTTCTGTAGGCGGCGGCCTCAAAGCCCGGCAACGTCTGTCTGGCCGTATGGCCGACTGTCTGGTGCAGCTGTATTACGCCACAGCGGTGATTAAACAATGGCATGAAGAAGGCTACCCTGATGATCAGCGGCCGCTTGTAGACTGGTGCCTGCAGACCTGCCTGCGGGACCTGCAGCACTCCATGCGCGAGGCGATCATCAACTTCCCGGTCGCGGCCCTGCGCTGGCCTTTGCGCCTGCTGGTTTTCCCTCTGGGTGCAACAGGCCTGAACGGGCCGGATGACAAACTGGGCACCCGCGTGGCAGCCAGCATTGTTGAAGACACACCACTGCGCCAGCGCGTCAGCCGTGGCGCCTACACCACCATGGATCCGGATGATCCTCTGGGCCGGGTTCTCAACGCCTACAAGCTGGCCAACGAAACGTCTGAGATGCGCAGCCGCCTGCACGATGCCATCCGCAATCGTGATGAAGACGAATTGGACGGTATCGCCTTGCTCATGGGCCATGAGCGCAAGGAACTGGTGGACTGGGCCTGTGCCGAGGGCATAGTGAAAGCCGATGAGTGCCCGAAACTGGAAGAGGCGCTGACCGCCCTGTACGACGTTATTCGGGTGGATGCGTTTGACGAAGAAGGCCTGAAAGCATTGTCCCGGTGTGCCAAGGGCAAACGCAAAGTTGTTGAAAGGCCCGTTAAGGAATAAAGCCCATCTTGCACGAGGCGCTTAGCAGGTCTTGTGCACATGCTTTGGCTTTGGGGTCTGGAACGTCTGAAAATGCTCGTAGCCATGGATGGCGAAGAGCAAGCGTACAGGGATGTACTCGCAGTGGTTTTCAGACGTTCCAGACCCCAAAGCACTCCAGAATTTCACGAGCCTGTTACGCGTGGCTCATGGATCGCTGCGTAGTCCACCCATAATCGCTTCATCAACCAGCCAGCGGCGCAATATCTGAATACCGCGCTCCCGCCTGCGACTGGTTTTCCATGCAAAATAGAACTTATCTCCGGTCACCAGCGAATGGCTGGGCAGGCGCACAAACTCTTCCGAGTCTTTGCGCGTGCTCAGCATGTAATCGTTGGTCAGAGCGATGCCCTGGTGAAAACGTGCTGCTTCGAGAGCCAGCAGCATATGGCTGAAATGCTGAATCCTTGTCCCGGCAGGGATGGCTTCGCCCTCGACCCTGTACCAGGCCTCCCAGTCTCCGGCAGCTGTGTCGTAAATACTGTGGGTGGATAACAGGGGGAAACGGGCAATCTCGGCCATGGTCATGGCCGGTTCGCTGCGCCCTTCTGGATCTACCTCCCGTCCAAGTTCCCTGCGGATACGTTGCCAGTAGTCCTGGCTGCAAACAGGGAAAAGCCGTTCCTCATACAAAAGCTCGTAACTGTAGGCCGATGAATTCCGGAGGATGGTGATAAAACAATCCGCTACACGATCAGACAGCACCGGGTTTTCGCTACTCATTTCCAGTGCCAGCTCAACCTGAGGGTGCAGTCGCTGCAAGTGCGGCAACCTGGGTACCAGCCAGCGCACGGCAAATGAGCTGATCACCGACAACCGCAGCCGGGATTCCTCGTGCCCCAGCAATTGCGCACTGGCTCGTTCAATCTGCAGCAGAGAGGTGCTGATGGCATCCAGATACTGCCGGCCTTCATCGGTCAGTGTCAGGGTTCGCCCACTGCGCCAGAACAGCTGTTCACCCAGATAGGTTTCCAGCTGTTTGATCTGATGGCTCACCGCACTCTGACTGACTGACAACTCCTGGGCAGCCATAGAAAAGCTGTTGAGGCGACCGACGGCTTCGAATACGGGTAAAGCTTTTAGGGGTGGCAGCTTCATTATCTGTTTTTCTAATACCTAATGAATAAACATCATTTTATCGCATATTAAAGACCAATTAGACTCCCACTGCCACTCCTTAGGTGGGTGTTCTATTCATAGCCGGATTTCAGGAAAGAAGACATGTCAGGCAAAACCGTAAACAGCGCAATTCTTCTGCTAGTGCTTGGCAACGCTATGGCTTTGGTCTCGGACGTCTTTATCAAGCTACTGGAACCGGGCGCCCCGATTCTCCAGTTTGCGTTCCTGCGCTGCCTGATCACTCTGGCATTCCTGGTGCCAGTGGCGCGCAAAATCGACCGGAACAATCTATTTTCGGGGTTCAGGGTACATGCAATACGGGCACACATTCACCTGGTGGGCTTACTTTGCATGGTTGTGGCACTGAGCAATTTGCCACTGGCAACGGCTAACGCGGTATTTTATGTAGCGCCGATTATGGTGATGGTGCTTTCCGTCCTTTTTTTCAGGGAATCGCTGACGCCACTGAGCGTGTTTGCGGTAGTCAGCGGTTTTTTCGGCATCATCGTAATCCTGCGCCCAATGGACTTCAACTGGGCCGCTATCGCTGCATTGGGGTCTGCCCTGGCCCTGGCAATCAACGCAGTTATGGTGCGTAAACTGCCCAAAGACCAGTCCACAGTGCACAAGTTGTTTCTCAATTATCTGCTGATGGTTCCCGCCTCCGGTTTGCTCGCTGCCTGGGAGTGGCAAAAGGGCGCCTCCTGGCAGCCGGAGGTTCTGTACATCGCGGCCGGATCTGCAGTGTTTATTCTGGTCTACAACATCACGGTTCTGCTGGCTTACCGGCAGGTGGATGCAAATCAGGTGACCAGTGCGGAATACACAGGCCTGATCTGGGCGGTGGCTATAGGCTGGATCTGGTTTAACGAAGTGCCGGACTGGTGGTTCCTTGTGGGCAGCATGATGGTTGTTGTGCCATTGGTGTTGATTGGGCTGAATCAGCGGCGCAAGGCGCCTGCCCGGGGGTTCAATCCGGTTCCGAAGCAAGATGAGCCTCGGAACCGGGCTGGCTCACTCAGTGCCGGGACAACCCTATGAGCACATGGGTGTCATAAATGATCCGCCCGATCCTGGCTTCTGGCGACAACCTGACTATGGTTCCTGGTTTGATGTGGTAAGCGCCCGAGTGGTGGTGACGCCATTTTTCCCGCTTGGCGCTATTGTGGCGATGCGCGTTATGGGTATGTTTCTGACCATGGTGTTGGGTGTAGTATTTTTTGGCATCCGGCCCATGCCGGCCCTTCTCATGCGCCATCGCCGGAACAGATGCCAACAACAACACCCCAACCAGGCTTCCGATCAACAATCGTTTCATGGTGATTCTCCCGTTGTGTTCAGAGGCATATCGCGCATCCGAACCCTGTGCCGGATGCCACAGAACCAGACTATCGAACCAGGAGAAAATGTCAGGACCTGGGACCGGGCTTTGCATCATCTTTACTCAAAACCACGTCCCCTTGACACTCTAGTGGCCGGAAATGTCTTTTTTCGCGGTACACCGGAGGTGGGATTCAATGGCAAAGGTATGTGGACAATCCGCCCCAAGTGCCCTTAACGACTCTGCAAGCCTCAAAAGATACTCCGCATTGGTGCCGCTAGGGCCCGAAGCAGAGGCAATCTGGCGGGCAATATCTGCATCCGGCGCATGACCAAGGAAGGCTTCGTTGTCTTCGGTAGCAATGTAGACCAGGCCCTTGGCCTGACCACCCTCGCCGAAGGTCAGGGTAGTATCCAGGCGCAGATAACCGTTCTTCTCCCGAACATCCAGATGTTCAAACACATTGGGCGATACCTTGAACGCCATACCTTTGCAGACAGCTCCGGGCTGTTCAATCAGAGTCACAACCCTCCCCGGAGCTTCCGGAGTTCCCCTGTGGTCGTGAGACCCCTGCCAGAAGCGGCGCGTCCAGCCTTCAATAGAGGCTGGGCGTTGCTCCAGAAACGGGAAGTCCACCTTGTAGATCAGCGAGCCATAACCAAACAGCCAGATCGATTCGATGCCGGAGAAATCGAAGCGCTGTCGGTTATGCTCAATAGTGTCGGCAGACATTGCGGCTCCTGCTGTGCAAGTTTCAGATATTGGCAATAAACCCGGTGATGCCGGTCAGTACGATTTCCGCAGCCATAGCCGAGAGAATAAGACCACTGATCTTGGAAAGAATATTCAGGCCGGTTTCACCCAGCACCTTTTCCAGGTATCCGGACAAACGCAACAAGACCGCCAGAATCAGCAGGCTGGACACCAGACCCAGCAAACCACCGGCAACTTCCGATGCCCTCTTGAGTTCCGCACCGTATACCAGAATAGCACCAATGGTGGCTGGGCCGATCATTACCGGAACGGCCAGTGGAACCACCGCAATATCGTCTCGATCCTCGTCGGGAAGGCCCGTTGCATGGTTGCGGGTGCCGCTGGTGACCAGGCTGATGGCGGTCAGGAACAACAGTGTACCTGCACCTATACGGAAGGAGTTCAGGGTAATACCAATAGCGCTGAACAATAGCGGGCCTGCAAAAAACAGGATAATTCCCATGATAGCTGCCGCGATGCAGGCCCGGCGGATAACGAAGGACTTCTCGGGTGCCGGCATCCCTCTGGTCAGGGCCAGGAACATGGTCACCACGAAAAACGGCGCCAACAGGAACAGAAAGCGGATGGTGCTGCTTATGTAGGTCGAGAAAAAAAGTTCAAACATCGCGGGTATTCCAGGGTTCAGGAAAGCCGCTAAGCATAGCTTGCTACAGCGTTCTCTGCCGTAAGGAAGTGGACGTATGAAACCCGTTTAAGCCCCGGATCAAGGCTCTTCGGTGCAGCTATCGGGACAGCTCTTCCAGATAGGTTCCACCGCTGGCATAAAGCGACGCAAAATCTTTCTCGGGCACGACGGTGACCGCAATCTCAGGTTCGTGCTCCCCACCCCCAAGCAATACCCCCCGCATAGGCGTGATGTCTGAAAAATCCCGGCCCCACCCCAAAGTAATGTGCTCCAGTCCTGGCCAGAGCGCATTGGTAGGGTCCAGTTCAAGCCAGCCAAAACCCGGAACGAAAACCGCCACCCAGGCATGGGTTGCATCAGCACCAACCAGTCGTGCCTTGCCCTCAGGCGGGTGTGTGAGTATATATCCACTCATGTAGCGCGCAGCCAGACCTATGGATCTCAGGCAGGCAATCATGATGTGGGAGAAGTCCTGACACACGCCACGGCGTGCCTGAAACGCCTCTTCCACGGGAGTGAATGTTTCAGTTGCCGACGGATCGAAGCTGAAGTCGCGATGGATCTGCCTCATCAGGGCATCCGCCGCCTCCACCAGCGCCCTGCCCGGATGAAATGCGTCACGGGCATAGGCCGCATACCGGGAGTCAATGGGAACGTTGGGGGAGACAAACCGAAAGGCCGAGGCTTCCAGATGCTCCGGAGAGAATTTCCGGTCTGCACGATACCTGAGGCTGTCACGAACAGCCTCCCAGGCCACTTTCGCAATGTCTGCAGAGGGTTTCGGGCGATCACGCAGCTCCACCCAGAACTCGCTGGTTATCTTCAGATAATCGTGGTCGGCGGTGTAATGAATCGCGGTGATCCAGTTTCCGAAACTGTCCAGAAAGGTACGGCGCGCCGAGGGTTCGGGGGCAATGGCCAGGTGATGTTCAAGGTTTCTCTGCCACGGCAAGGTCCGTGGAGTAAGACGGAGCAGGTGGTGGGATTCACCTACCACCTGATCGTACTCGTACAGGGTCTCATGACGCACATGATAGCGAACAAATGTCATGACGGCCGCCTCAATACGGTTTCACGGGCCGGTTTGAAAACCGGGTATGAATAAAACACTGCCTCTGGATTTCATCAGAGACACGGTAAACCTCGGAACGCACCTCACACAACAATTTGCCCATAGCTTCACAGGCTTCGTCGGTGTCCTTTTTTTCAAACGGATGCATGTCCACCGCCTTCAGTCTCCCCAGGCATTCACCAAGGTCCGGCGGGAACATCTGCCCGGTTTTTCGCCCCATGTCCGGCAGATCCTTCTGCAACTGCAGAATCTGGAACATCACGGAGTGGGGATTGCTGGCGTCCATCACCAATGTGTGGAGAACACCCAGAATCTCCGGTGCCCGGCGATACCGGGTCCGGTAAGTGACTTCCGAATTCGCCACCTCCAGCAGCCATTCAAGCATGGCGTGGCGGCTGAACCCTTCACTGAAAAGCGGCACGCAGATCAAAGTGCACAGATTTGCGAGGCGCTCCAGGCGCCGGCCAATCACCAGAAAAACCCAACTGGCATCGCGGGTAATGTCATCCATAGCAAACCCGGCCAGCGATATGCAATCCAGCAGCACCAGGTTCAGCGCCCGGATCGATTGGTCCGGAGTGGCCGGAGGCGGGGTCAGCGGCTTACCCACACGGTTAAGGGTATGCCAGTTGTCGGAAGATAACCGGTCCCTGATCTGGCTGGCACTTGATAGCAAGGCCTGAAGAATGGAGGCTATCGATCCCGGGAGTTTCGGATCGCTGACGGCTTTGAGCAGCGCGGCAGGAAGGGGATCCGGTACAGCATCTGCCTCTGCCACCGGGAGCGTACCAAACTGTTCTGCAGCCTGCTGCAACCCGCGCAGCGCCTCTTCACTGGCCTGATCGTGGCCAGATAGACGATTAAACGCCGCCCGTAACAGTCGGGCCGTGGCCTCTGCCCGCTCAGACTGCCGCCCCATCCAGAACAGGTTTTCCCCGACACGAGACGGTGTGTCCCGCTCACCATCGAGCAAATCGGAAACCTGCAGCCGCTTCTTGATCAGAGACGTTGACGGGGAGGTAAAGCGGGCTTTTACCCAGGTATCTTTGGAAAGCCCTCCCCGTTGCATGGAAATGACTTCAACGCCTTCATCGACTGCCACGCGGGTCAATCCCCCCGGCATGACCTGCCAGCCGGAAGGCGTGGCTGCGGCAAACAGGCGTAAGCCGATGGATCGTGCCGCCACAGGGTGATCGCGATCACCCTGCCAGACCGGGGCCTGGGACAGATGCACCAACTCCTGCCCCACAAACGCATGAGGATGCGCGTGCATTTTCCGGATCAGGGCATCACGTTCAGCGCCCTTCACCTGATATCCAAAAACCGGCTCCATGCGCATGCTTGCGAAAGCCGGCTTGATCACCAGTTCATCCAGATGCTCGATAACATAATCGAAGGCCGGCTTTTCTCCACACCACCACGACGCCACCGACGGCATGGCCAGAGGTGATCCCAATAGATTTTTCGAAATTTCGGGCAGAAAGCCAAACAACGCAGCACTCTCCAGCACCCCTGAGCCAAGCGCATTCGCCATCAGAACCTTGCCTGCCCGCACTGCGCCCAGAAGGCCTGGCACACCAAGAACAGAATCCGCACGGAGCTCCAGCGGATCACAAAAACCATCGTCGAGCCGGCGGTAAATGGCATGCACCCGCCGAAGGCCCTGAAGGGTCTTCAGGTAAACCGTATCATCACGCACGGTCAGATCCTGCCCTTCCACCAGTGGCAATCCAAGATATCGTGCCAGGAAGACATGCTCAAAATAGGTCTCGTTGAACCGGCCCGGCGTCAACAGAACACACAAGGGCGATTCCGTCCCGGCTGGCGACATGCTTGCCAGGCTGCTCTGGAATCCCTGGAAAAAATCTGACAGGTTGGTCACAGGCAGATTGTGAAAAGGCGCCGGAAAAGCACGGGAAATCACCAGCCGGTTCTGCAGCGCGTAGCCAGCCCCGGATGGTGCCTGGGTACGATCTGCCATAACCCACCAGCCACCATCCGGGGCCCTCGCCAGATCCAGGGCGTACAGATGCAGGAACCGACCACCAACCGGGTGGATACCCTGGCAAGGCCACTGGAAACCTGCCTGCCCATAAACAAGAGAGGGTGGCAGAAGCCCCTCTTTCAATAACCTCTGGGAACCGTACAGATCTGCAAGTACCCGATCCAATAGTTCCGCACGCTGAATTACAGCACCGGAGAGCCATCGCCATTCATCGGCGCCCAGCACCAGAGGCAGAAGATCTACCTCCCAGGGCCGGGCGTTTCCACGGGGATCTTCGTATACATTGTAGGTAACACCATCTTCGGCGATGGCATTAGCAACGGCCTGCGCCCTCAGGTTCAGCCCTTCAACCGACTCAAGGTTAAGCTGCTGCAGTAAGGGCCGCCAGTGAGCTTTCGGCCCGGAGCCATTGAAACCAAGCTCATCAAACCGATCGGGCACCGGATCGTACTGGCGGAGAATGTCCGTTACTGTGTGCTGCTTCGCCACCTGTTTTCAGACTCCATTGGATCATTGAGCCAGAAGCATAGCCGTATTGGGGGCTCCGGAGCCAGCATCAAACCCCGGAGACCAGATTACCTGCGTACCTGAGGACCCTTGTCCTGGTTGTGATATCGCAGATCCAGAGTATGCGGGAACTCCCGGTGTTTTGGCACAGGGCGCAGAGGCTGCCGCCCTGTGCTGTGCCCTATACGTAAAAAACGGGCCATGCGCCGGCCTTCTGCCTCAAATGAATTGACCGGCAGGGTTTCGAAATTGCGACCACCAGGATGGGTTACATGGTATTCACAACCGCCCAGGCTGCGCTCATTCCAGGTATCAACAACATCAAATGTCAGTGGACTGTCTACACCAATCGTCGGGTGCATGCACTGTGCCGGCTGCCACGCCCGGTAACGGACACCCGCAACAAATTCACCCACAGTCCCCGTTGGCTGCAAGGGTAACGGGACTCCATTGCAGGTGATCTGGTAGCGATCCGGCGCAGCACCTCTAACCTTCACCTGCAGGCGTTCCAGCGAGGAATCCACATATCGGGCAGTCCCGCCAATCGCCCCGTGCTCGCCGGTCACCGGCCAGGGTTCAAGGGCCGACCGCAACTCAAGCACTATACCTTCTACCTCGTAATCGCCAACTCGCGGGAAACGGAATTCGAAATGGGGCGCAAACCATTCACTCTTCAGGGGATAACCATGCACCTTCATATCGCCGATTACATCTTCGAAATCCTGCCAGACAAAATGCGGCAGCAGAAACCGGTCATGCAGCTCTGTTCCCCAACGTACCAGGCTGGGCGGCGTATAAGGCTGCTCCCAGAAGCGGGCCACCATCGCCCGTAATAACAGTTGCTGGGTCAGGCTCATCCGCGCGTGGGGCGGCATTTCGAACGCCCGCAACTCCAATAGCCCAAGACGGCCATCCGGAGAATAGAGCCTGTCGATACAGAACTCGGCCCGGTGGGGGTTCCCGGTGACATCCGTCAACAGATCCCGAAGCAACCGGTCTACCAGAGATGGTGCGACTTTTCCTCCAACCGGACAAAGCCGTTCCATCTCGCGGAAGGCCAGCTCCATCTCGTATACCTGATCATTGCGAGCCTCATCAATTCGCGGCGCCGGAGAGTTGGGGCCGATAAAGAGACCCGAAAACAGGTACGACAGACTGGGGTGGTTATGCCAGTAGCTGATCAGGCTGCGTAACAGATCCGGCCGCCGTAAAAAAGGTGAATCCTCTGCCGTAAAGGAACCAAGTACGAAATGATTGCCACCGCCGGTGCCAGTATGGCGACCATCCATCATGAACTTCTCGGAGGTCAGCCGGCATTCGCAGGCGTCGGCATATAGTGTTTCGGTTTGCTCAACCAGTTCACCCCACGTATTCACCAGTTGGACATTCACCTCAATCACCCCGGGCTCCGGTGTGATCCGGAACTGACTCAGCCGGGGATCAGATGGAGGCTCATAGCCTTCCAGCAACACCGGCTGCTGAAGCCCGGATGCCGTTTTTTCAATAGCCGTGACCAGTTCGAGGTAGGATTCAAGCTTTTCCAAGGGTGGCATGAATACATGAAGAATTCCGTCCCTGGGCTCCACACACACTGCAGTCCCGGCAATGTCTGTAGCTGACTCACCTTTCACAGGTTCCTCGACCCATGGCTGGCTATCAAGTGGCAACCGGTGGCCCATGGGAGAGCCGCCCGGAATCAGGTAACAACGCTGGCCGTGCAAAAACCAGGGGCCACTTTGCCATTCGTGTCTGTCTTCAGTAACACGTAACGGGAGTACATAACCGACTGGTTTGTCCAGTCCCCGGCTGAATATCTGTTGTAGTTTCTGACGTTCCAGCGGGTTGTCGAGTCTGACATCGAAAGGATCAACGTTGACCGGAAGACGGCGCTCACTCCACAGATAATAAAAAGCATCCTCGTATGCCGGAAAAAGCTGCCTGGCATCCACACCCAAATGCCCTGCCAACCCGTGAAGAAAAACCTGTGCAGCCTCTGGTGTAGCCTTGCCTGACATTTGTTCATGCGTCAGCCACCGCTCATCCCGCCAGACTGGCACTCCATCTTTACGCCAGAAGCAGTTTAAAGACCACCTGGGCTGGGGTTCGCCCGGATACCACCTGCCCTGTCCAAAATGGACGAGCCCGCCGGGTCCGTTACGGGCTTTCATGCGTTTATAGAGTTCAATTGCTTTCAGCCGCTTGGTGGGGCCCGCCACCTCAGTATTCCACTCAGGCTCGTCACGGTCGTGATTTGCCACAAAAGTGGGTTCGCCACCCTGAGTCAGACGCACATCCAGTTCCGTCAAGCGCCTGTCCACATCATGGCCGAGCCCGACAATTTCTTCCCACTGGGCATCGGTGTATGGCCGGGTAACCCTTGGCGCCTCCCATATGCGGGTAACACTCATCTGGTGATCAAACTCAACACCGCTCTCTTCGGACATGCCGGTTACCGGAGCGGCAGAAGATGGTTCCGGGCTGCAGGCCAGTGGAATATGCCCCTCCCCGGCGAAGAGGCCAGAAGTAGCGTCCAGGCCAACCCAGCCTGCCCCAGGCAAAAAGACCTCACACCAGGCATGCAGGTCGGTAAAATCGGCTTTCGGTCCCGATGGGCCATCCAGAGATTTCTGATCTGCGGTGAGCTGAATGAGGTAACCGGACACAAACCTGGCAGCCAGGCCAAGATGACGAAGTGTCTGAACCAGAAGCCACGCCGAGTCCCGGCAGGACCCCGAGCCGTTCCTCAGGGTCTCTTCCGGAGTCTGCACACCAGGTTCCATCCTGACCAGATAATCAACACGCTCCGAAAGCCGTTGATTCAGACCGACAAGGAAGTCCACGCTGGGCGCTTCTGTGCGGTCAACTGAGGCCATCCACTCCCGGAACCCGGGAGTGGATGGCAGCTTCTGAAGGTATGGCGCCAGTTCAGCAGTCTGCCAGTCTTCATAGGTGAACGGGATGGTCTCTGCGCGGGGTTCAAGGAAGAAATCAAACGGATTGATCACCGCCATTTCAGCCACAAGATCAACAACAATCCGGAATTCCGCTGTTTTCTCCGGAAACACAAGGCGGGCCAGATAATTGGCCTGCGGGTCCTGCTGCCAGTTGATGAAGTGGTCCTTTGGTTCAACCTTGAGGGAGTAACTCAGAATCCGGGTCCGTGCGTGCGGACAGGGCCTTAGACGAACCACCTGAGGCCCCAGATTAATGGGGCGCTCGTATCGATAATGGGTGGTATGGCATAGTGCAACATGGATTGACATGGAACCTATCTCGCGGTCAAAAGGAAAAGGTGACCTCAGGCTGTCTCGTAGACAGGGAACCAGGTCTTCGCAATATCATCGTGAAGTTCACCAATCTCCAACTGCAGTTTCTCCAGAAAGAGGATCACTTCTTCTTTCCGGATTAACGCTTCGACATCACCGTCACGAACATGACGAACCGCCTGTAATGCGGTTCGCACAGGAATCTCATTCAATGGCAAGCGACTGAGTGCGCCGGCAACCTCCGTAAGACTGTGGAGCACAGACCGCGGGAAGGGCTCGTTCTGCAGCAGAAAACGAATGACCAGCGGCCCACTGACCCCGCGCCGAACATTGTGCCGGTACATCTGGAACGCACTCTGATTACGCAGAACGCTGGTCCACAGAAGACCGCCATAGGATTCAGTTCCATCCCAGCCATCCAGAAACTGCAGCGCTCCTACTTCAATCTGGCGCGTGCCCATATCGGCCCGCTCCAGATTGCGGCCCACCCGGATAAAATCGTATCCCGCATCATGGCTCATACACCCGGCCAGAAGCCCATTGAGCATCTGGCAGCGGCCAACTATTTCATTCAGGAATTCATGTCTTGCCCGTTTTCCGATTCCTTGCTCCAGGTTATCCACTGTGTACCGGTAAAGTTCATTGATAACTTCCCACGCATCCGTAGGCACCTGGTCGCGGGTGGTACGCACATTTTCCCTGGCAGCCATAATGCAGGATGCGATGGAGCTCGGGTTGTAGTTATCCGCCATCAGAAACTTTACGCAGTTACGTTCGTCTTCCCTCTGGTAATGCTGGTCAAACAGCTCCCCCATACCAGTAACAGCCACCAGATCCTTCCAGGACAGGCGTGTTTCCCTGGGCATGTCCATCGACAGAGCGTTAAAGGCCATGATCATCCGGGCGTTGTTTTCGGCCCGCTCAAGATACCTGGCCATCCAGTACAGTCGTTCGGCTACACGTGACAGCACATTAATTCTCCTCGTCCACAATCCAGGTGTCCTTGCTTCCGCCACCCTGGGAAGAGTTCACTACCAGGGAGCCTTTGCGCATCGCGACCCGGGTCAGCCCCCCGGACGTCACATATGTCCTTACGCCCTGCAGTACGAAGGGCCTTAGGTCCAGATGACGTGATGCCAGCCCTTCATCGCAGAGCGTTGGAGCGACGGACAGGCTCAAAGTGGGCTGAGCAACGTAGTTGCGCGGGTTCTTTTTGATCAGAGCAGCAAATTCCGCGCGCTGTTTCTTCGTGGAATGCGGCCCCACCAGCATGCCGTATCCGCCGGATTCATTCGCCGGCTTAACTACCAGTTCCTCAAGGTGCTCCAGCACATACTCCCGGTCCTGTTTATTGACGCACATCCAGGTGGGAACATTGGGAATGATCGGCTCCTCATTCAGGTAATAACGGATCATGTCCGGTACAAACGCATAAATGACCTTGTCATCAGCAACGCCGGCACCGGGAGCATTGGCCAGGGCAACCTTGCCGTTGCGCCAGGCCCGCATCAGGCCGGGCACGCCCAGGGTAGAATCCGGACGGAAAACTTCCGGGTCCAGAAAATCGTCATCAATGCGCCGGTAAATAACGTCCACCCGCTCCAGCCCCTCAACCGTGCGCATGTAGACGCAATCATCTTCGCCAACCACCAGATCCGCGCCCTCCACCAGCTCGGCACCCATGCGCTGGGCAAGGAAGGAATGCTCGAAATAGGCTGAGTTGAAGATACCGGGAGTCAGCACCGCAATTTTAGGATAGTCCTGGGGCCGGGGTGACAGGGACGCCAGCATGTCGAACAGCTGGTTCGTGTAGTCGTCCACAGGAAGAATACTGGTGTTATCAAATAGTTCCGGGAATACCCGCTTGGTCAGCTGCCGGTTCTCGAGCATGTAGGAAACACCGGAGGGCACCCGCAGGTTGTCCTCCAGAACATACACCGTGCCGTCTTTATCCCGAACCAGATCCGACCCGCAAATATGAGCCCAAACCCCCAGTGGTGGTGAAAACCCCCGGCACTGCTCGCGGAAGTTTTTGGAATTGGCGAACACATACTTGGGGATGACCTTGTCCCTGACGATCTTCTGTTCGTTATAGATATCATCAATGAACATGTTGAGGGCAGTAATACGTTGAGCTAGCCCCTCCTCAATGGTTTTCCACTCCCGCAGGGAAATAACCCGGGGGATGATATCGAAGGGCCAGGCCCGGTCTATATTTTCCCCTTCACTGTAAATCGTGAAGCTGATGCCCATCTCCAGTATCGCCAGCTCAGCTGCCTGCTGGCGGGTCTGGATTTCATCGGAGCCAAGATTTCCGAGGTAATCGGTAATGGCAGTCGCAGCCGGCCGGGGCTTCCCCTTGGAAGCAATCAGCTCGTCAAAGAACTCGCTTGGATCGTAATTTTTCCAGTCAATGAGTTTGTTCTTTTTCATTTTGGGTCCTTTCATTATTGACTGCATAAGCCAATGCGCCTCATCAGGGGCTGGGTTAACCAGCATTTACTATGCGATGTACCAACCGGAGCTTCTCCACTACCGGATCCGCCAGCACGAAGGGGTAGGCATATTCATGCCCCATGCTTCGGTTCAGGCTGTTAAGCGCAAGAGTCAGGGGCAGCCAGTGTCTGATCAGTCCATCAAAATCGTGAGTCTTGTATGGATCAAACGCGAGTTCTGGCCCACCATCGATTCCTGGCTCCCCTCTTGGGTTCACGCGCACCCCGAACTGCCAGGCAGTCTCCAGTGTATCCACCATATGCAGGTAGTGTGCCCAGGTCTCGGCCCAGTCTTCCCAGGGATGGCTGCTGGCGTATGCGCTGATGTAGCTGCTTTGCCAGCCGGCAGGCGGTCCGTACTGGTAATGCTGGTCGAGTGCCTGCCTGTAGTCTTTCGTATCGTCACCAAATACATCACGAACACTCCCCAGCCAAGGGCCCGGCCGAACCAGAAGATCCCAGTAGTAATGACCGGACTCGTGACGGAAATGCCCCAGAACAGTGCGATACGGCTCGGCCATCTGGCTTCGCATTCGTTCCCGCTCCACCGGATCTGCCTCAGCAATATTCAGGGTGATAACGCCGTGGGAATGACCGGTTATCACCTTTGCCCGCTCGTCAAACAGCGCTGGCTGATCCGCAAGAAAATCGAACGCCAGGCCGTTCTGGCTCTCCTGCCGGGGTTCGCATGGCAGACCCAGTCGTAGCAGCGAATAGACCAAACGTCGTTTCTCCCTCTCCAGCCGCACCCACAAATCATGATTCCGGGCGACACTGAGGTCGGGGATAGTGCGATTAAGGCGGCAGGCAACGCAGAACGCATGTGAGTCAGCAAATGGTACGATCCAGTTACATGCACCCTGGCTCTGGTAATTGCCACAAAGCCGGTACTGAATGCCACTGGCGATATCTACCCAGCTGCCATCACCCTTCGGATCAATCGCCAGAAGTTCCATGACATCAGGCGCAAATCCAACACTCGCCCCGCAGGAAGTGCAGCAACTATTCTCGAAGTAAAGAAGACTGGCGCATCGGCCACAGTGAAACAGCTTCATCACAGCACATCCTTGGCCGGTATAAGAACAACCGTGTTTTCAGTATTGGCGATACCGGCAAAAACGCAACGTCAGGCTCTCAATTGGCTGACACTTCCGATTGTCAGCATGCTGGTGCTGGTAGTCTGAACCGCAAGGCAGATGGTGACTATTGAAGGCAAGAAAGAGAGGATTGGTGCGGCACCGGGGCTCCCGGATACCGCATCATAGAAGAAATATTTTCGCCTCGAATCAGTACAGTGTAGTGAGGGATTTACGGGCGAAATCCTCTACCTCGTCAAGCCGCCCTTCCTTCACCTTGGTGAGCCACTCGGGATCCTGAAGAAGCGCACGGCCCACTGCAATCAGTTCGAACTCATGCTTGCCCATGCGCTCTACCAGTTCGTCAATGCCGGACTGTTCAACCGACTCCTGTTTGCTCGCCATGGTGCCGCTGATGAAATCTTCCGTCAGCCCGACGCTGCCAACCGACATGGCTGGCTTGCCAGACAACTTCTGAGTCCAGCCCGCAAGATTAAGGCTGGAGCCTTCAAACTCCGGCTCCCAGAAACGGCGGGTTGAGGCGTGGAAAATATCCACTCCGGCTTCAACCAGCGGCTTGAGGAACTGCTCGAGCTCTTCAGGGCTGTTCACAAGTTTCGCGTCATAGTCCTGCTGTTTCCATTGAGAGAAACGAAGCATGACAGGGAATTCAGGACCCACGCGATGGCGAATCGCTTCCACAATCTCGACCACAAAGCGCAGACGGTTTTCCATGCTGCCGCCATACTCATCATCACGCTGATTGGTACCTTCCCACAGGAACTGGTCAAGCAGATAACCGTGGGCACCATGAATCTCGACACCATCAAACCCCAGGGCTTTGGCATCCTGTGCTGCATCGGCAAACGCCTTGACCACATCCTGTATGTCTTCTTTGCTCATCGCCTTGCCGCTTGGCTTACCGGGAGCAAACAGGCCCGACGGGCTGTAACCGGGAACGGAAGGATCAGGCTCTACCCCTTCCTTGCGCACCGCGCCCACGTGCCAGAGCTGAGGAAAGATGGCGCCGCCTGCTTCATGCACAGCGTCCACTACCTTCTTCCAGCCTGCCAGGGCCTCATCACCATAAAACGCAGGCACATTGGGATAGCCATTGGCAGCGGGGTGATTCACCGTAGTGCCCTCGGTGATAATCAGGCCGACACCAGCTTCAGCCCGGCGACGGTAATAGGCAGCTACATTTTCGCCAGGAACACCTTTGGGCGAGAAGTTGCGGGTCATGGGCGCCATGGCAACACGGTTGCGAAGGGTAAGGTTGTGAACCCTGAAAGGTTCGAAGATGGGGCCAAGGTTCATGGTCATCCGTCACTACTCCCTGAAAAATCGGAATTGAATGAGGCAAGCGTATCAGTCGATAGCCACCTTACTAATTTGGTTTCTTAACGCAACTCTATTTAATCTGGTTTTAAGATGCAACCCTATTCTGTACACTTGAACCATGGCCAGAAAACGTTTTGATGACTCCAATTGCTCCGTCGCCCGCGCCCTGAATCAGGTGGGGGACTGGTGGTCCCTGCTTATTGTGCTGCAATCCATGTACGGCACCCGGCGTTTCGTGGATTTTCAGCAGGAACTGGGCATTGCCAAAAACATACTGTGTAATCGCCTTACCCGGCTCGTGGACAACGGCGTGCTGAAAAAAGTAGATGTTGGCGAACACGGTTCCCGTTTTGAATACCGGCTTACCGAGAAGGGGCGCGACCTGTTTCCCGTGGTCATTGCCCTGCGCCAGTGGGGCGACAAGTGGAACCCTGCGCCCGACGACGTACCGCTGGATCTGCGCGACCGGGAGACAGGACAACCCATCCCTGTCGTCCAGGTGCAAAACGCCAAAGGCGAGCCCATCACGCTACGGGACGTATTTGTACCTGACGCAAGCTCCCCCGGCAGCAAAAAAGACTCGGCCTGACAACCAGTACAATTACGTTTCAGGCCCATTTCTTGAGTTGCGTCAATCGGCCGCACTAACGTAAATGATCCCACCGGGATTATTGCGCCAAATCAAGTTTCCAATTCCTCTGGCCTTTAACCTGTGCGCAACAACGATTCAGGCTTAAGGAGATAGATATGTCCCGTACTTTCAAACTCAGCGTTATGGCAGCTGCCGTTATGGCCGTAGCGCCAGCCGCACAGGCTTTCGAGGCCGGCGACTTCATTATGCGTGCCGGTGCTGTGCATGTGGCTCCAGATGATTCGAGTGACTCAATTACTGTTGGTGGCGCACCTCTGCTGGGCCCTGGTGTGGATTCGCAGGTTACCGTAGACACCAACACCCAGCTTGGCCTTCGTGCCACCTACATGTTCACCAGCAATTTCGGCATTGGTGTTCTGGGCGCAACCCCATTCAAACACAACATCAATGGCGGCGGAGACCTGCCAACCAGCCTGAAACTTGGTGAAACCAAACACCTGCCACCAACGCTGACACTGCAATACTTCCCTATGCAGAGTTCATCGGCGTTGCAGCCTTATGTTGGCGTGGGTGTGAATTACACGACTTTCTTTGAAGAGAAAACAACTGCAGCCCTGAATACTGCCATTGGCGCACCCGCCAGTGAGCTTGAGCTGGATGACAGCGTTGGTGTTGCAGTGGAGCTGGGTATGGATTACATGCTGAGTGAAAACTTTGGCCTGAACGCAGCCATCTGGTGGGCAGACATCAATACAGACGCTACCGTAAAAGTTTACGATGGTGCCGGTAACTACCTTGCAGAGACAGACGAATTCGAAGTCGAAATCGACCCGATGGTTTACATGGTAGGTTTCACCTACAAGTTCTGATCACCGTAGCCCGGCAACCACATTTACGGGTAGCCGGAGCGCGTGTTCTTTATAAGGGGCTTATACAGCCCCTTTTTTTATGTTCAGGTTCCGGCTTTCCCGGACGCCAGAACAACAATGCGGAGCCGAAGCTCCGCATTGTTTAATCAGTTACCTGAAGCCTTCCGGCTCTAGGCACTCTGGCTCTGGCCAGAGCGACCACGCTGGCCACTGCTATTCTGACTGCGGCCACCGCTACGCCCGCCAGGCTTGTCACCAAAACTGCGCGGCTTGCCACCAGGCCGGCCATTCCCGCCGCCGTTACCACCGCTGCGATTGCGGGCTTTGCTGGGATCCGCTTTGGCTTTAGGCTTGAGCGGCAGATTGTTCTTTGGCTCAAAACCTTCCACTTCTTTGCGCGGCAGCTGTTTCTTGATCAGCCTCTCAATACCCGCCAGCAGCTTGCCTTCATCGGCACTCACCAGTGACAGCGCATGACCACTCTCGCCTGCACGACCGGTCCGGCCGATACGGTGTACGTAATCTTCCGGCACATTTGGCAGCTCAAAGTTCACAACCTGGGGCAGCTGTTTGATATCCAGGCCACGAGCCGCAATATCAGTAGCAACCAGAACGCGGACAGCGCCCTGCTTGAACTCGGCCAGTGCCCGGGTGCGGGCACCCTGGGATTTGTTGCCGTGGATTGCCGCTGCCGTAATACCGTCTTTTTCCAGTTTCTGGGTCAGGCGGTTAGCCCCGTGTTTGGTGCGGGTAAACACCAGCACCTGCTCCCAGCTGTTATCACGTACCAGTTTGCTCAGCAGCGCCGTTTTCTGGCTCTGGTCCACGGAATAAACCGACTGCTTCACTTTCTCTGCCGTCGTATTCCTGGCTGCAACTTCCACCTGTACAGGGTTATTCAGCAGGCCTTGGGCGAGGGTACGGATTTCCCCGGAGAAGGTAGCTGAAAACAGCAGGTTCTGACGCTTGGCCGGCAGCAGTGCCAGGATTTTTCTGATATCGCGGATAAAGCCCATGTCCAGCATGCGGTCGGCTTCGTCCAGTACCAGGATTTCCACTTCGTTGAAGCGCACAGCATTCTGCTGATACAGATCCATCAGACGTCCTGGCGTTGCCACCAGCACATCAAGACCCTTGCGAAGCTTCATCATCTGAGGATTGATTTTTACACCACCAAAAACCACAGCGGCTTTGGTGGGAACATATTTACTGTAAAGATTAACGCTGTCATGGACCTGCGCCGCCAGTTCACGGGTAGGTGTCAGAATCAGTGCGCGCGGGCCTTTGCCTGTGCGGGGATTCTCAGCCAGGCGCTGCAGCAATGGCAGTGTAAAGCCGGCGGTTTTACCTGTGCCCGTCTGGGCTGCAGCCATAACATCCTTGCCGGAAAGTACGGCAGGAATAGCCTGAAGCTGAATGGGGGACGGGGTTTCATAACCCTGGTCGGTAGTTGCACGGACCAGCTGCTCGGACAAACCGAGTGAAGAAAAACTCATATATGATTAACTCTTGATTGTTCTGCCTCAGCGAACACCACTCTCGGCGAATGCGGGCAGATGCCATGAAGATTCATGGGATAAAAGACGACTACAGTCACTCGCCGTTATCGGGGTGACGTCCTCTGACAGGTCGTATGAATGGTTTGCAACGCGACTTTAAAAAAGCCGGAAACTGCAGGATCCCTAGAGGCAGGATGCGCGAACAATAACAGAGGCATGGGGAATTAGCTATAGGTGATTATAGCTGTCGCAGATGCAGGCAGAGCCTTATATCAGTGCAAGGGTAACACCAGAGGCAAGCAGACTGGCAGCCAGAAGACCCGTAAGTGACAAGCGGAGATTCCAGAGAAAAGAGGCATCTGTCGCCCTGTAGCCTGTCAGACGCTCCATGATGAGCGCGTTGGCAGCAAAGGGGGTTCCAAACGCGGTAACACCCCACCCGGTTACCATACCGATACCCAGGCCAATCAGTGCGCTGGCCGGCCAGATCCCTCCGAGAATGCCCCCCGCCAGAGTACCAACAACAATGGGATTAACACCCGCCAGGCCAGCAGCGAAGTATACCCAGGGTACGCAGGCTGCCAGAACCGGCCAAAGCCAGATGGGCATATCAGGGTCGCCGTTGATCTGCCCCAGCACAGCCCCGCTGATTATAGAACCGATGAATGCAGAACCACCCACAATAGCCAGCTCGTTGCTGACATTGGCCATGCTCACCAGTGGCGGGTTTGTTTTCCGGCTCCAGGCCAGCAGCCTTGCACCCACCACTGCGCCCATGCAGCTGAGGGTTACCGCGTGGGCATAACTAAGCGGATACCAGTGACTGAGCAGGAACACACCCGCACAAATTGCCAGAATAAGGGCACCAAACCTCAACCAGGGCGCCAGGCCTGCACTTCGCCCGGAGGTAACAGTTTCCTGCTGGATTTCAGGTTCGCGCCAGATTAACCCACACAGTATGAGCGCAGCAGAAAACGGGACGGTAAACAGCAACAAATCAAGGCTGCCAAGCCCCGGCAGAAGTGTGAGCGTCAGCACCACTGAAATCGATAATGGAGAAAATGTTGGAGATACACCAAACCCTCTCAACACCGCCCGGGTTGCGTTGCGGGCAGCTGGCGAGTCGCCGTCACTGCGCACACGCTCGCCAACCAGGCTGCCTACAACGGCCACGGAGCCAAAATTAAGCGGTATAGAAACAAGAGACGTACCAAAGGCAAGGCTCAGATAGCGTGCCAGAGGCTTACCGGCAAAAAGGCTGGATGAAATCTGTTGTAAATCACTGGTACGGCTGAGCACGGAGGAAAGCAGCATCACCGCCAGTACAAGCCCCGCCAGCCGCCCCATGTTCCCGGCTGCTGCAGTAATCAGCCCGGGATCCCGCCCCAGGGCAAACACCAGGCTCAGGCCCGCAACCAGAAAAACTGCCTTGGGCACCCGTCGCATGTCCTGCCAGCCCAGAATCACCGCCAGGCTGACTGCCCCGGCACCCAGGCCGGCCATACCCGGAACGAGAGCCAGAATGGCTGCAATAAGAGCAATATATGCGAGAGCAGAGCGTACCAGTTGCAAAGAGGAACTTCCTGAACAGAGAAACCGGTAAGCCTAAGTATTCAATGCAGTGCGGGGTATCCGCAATTATGAGGATACCCCTGGTCTGTTCCGGGCCTCAGTGGGTTGCCGCCCCGGCAAAGTTCGCCAGCGCATTACCCACTTTTTCAAGAACAGCATCACAGCCTTCTATGGAGTGCCTGGCTTTCAGGTATTGCGGGTCGTTATAACCCAGCCACACCTGTCCGCTTTCGTCTTCCCAAACCAGTGCTTTCTGGGGCAGGTCCACAGCTACACTCTGTGCGCACTGCATCAGTGGCGAGCCTACTTTCGGATTGCCAAAAATTACCACTTCGGTGGGTCTCAGCTCCAGCCCGGCTGACTCGGCACCGGCCGCATGGTCGATCCGGTTCATGATTTTCATGCCTTTTTCGCTCAAAACTGTTTCAAGTTTATCTGCCGTAGCCGCCACACTATGGTTACTTTTCACCACAATCAGGCCTTCCGCAGCCTGAGCCACGCCCGAGCACAGCAAGAAAATAAGGGGCAAAGCAACAGCTCTGAATGTCTTCATACAATATATCCTTATGTGAAAGGTGTACCTCATACTAGACCACTTCGGCCATACAAAGAGGGTCGGGATACTTGATCAGAGAGTTTGTTTTCGTTCAACCAGGTGTTAATACCTATGCACTGCAGGCCTCGCCTCTCTCACCCAAACAACCCTGACTTCAATGACCGGAGAAAACCCGGGGATCTGCGCCTCTGCGCTATGGTTGTTTCACCATCAAATTCCATATAACCGTCTTCAATGGGAGCAAAACGAAGAACTCTCACATCCTCCAGATAATTCTGGGAGGATTTCCAGGGGCCGTGGGTGCCCTGACGCGGAAGGCGATTCGCAGCGCGTTTGATATAACCTGCATCCAGCGAACCCAGCACAGTATCGTCACCCAGACTGTTGCCGGCATCCCGCGCAACAGCAACGCGCACTCCACGACGATCCATATGATTGATCAGACGGCATATATACTCGCTGGCGACATCCACTTTCAGAGTCCAGGAACTATTGGTATAACCGAAGATCATGCCGGCATTGGGCACGCCTTCTACCATCACATTCTTGTAGACGACCTTGTCTTTCATCACTACATCCTGGCCGTCCACTGTTGGTCTGATACCCCCAAGCATCTGAATATCCAGACCAGTGGCCGGAATGATAATGTCGGCATCCAGCTGTTCACCGGATTTCAGGAGAACTCCTGTTTCGCTGAAGCGTTCAATATGGTCGGTCGCAATGGATGCCCGGCCCGCTTTCAATGCGTCAAACAGGTCTCCATCTTTCACCACACACAAGCGCTGATCCCAGGGATTATACTCTGGAGTGAAGTGACGCATATCGGTCTTGTCGTCCAGCTGGCGCCTGATAATACCCAGGAACACACGACGCATGATCTTCGGATTCCTGCGGGAGAGTTGATACAGAAACCGGGAAACCAGAATGTTTCGTGCCCGGGTAAGCCTGTACGCGGTCTGGGGGGACAGTACTTTCTGCAGCGCCAGAGCTACCTTGTCGATTGATGGCAGAGGCACAAGATAGGCGGGAGAACGCACACCCGTTAGCCTGTATGGTTTCAGGGGATTGGCGTTGGGGCAGGTTTGCGAATGCGGCTGGCAGAATGCCCGGCCCATAGCCGGTATGCATCAGGGCCGGGATGAAAGCCATCCGAAGCCATAAAGCCGGGCTCAAAGGGAAAGGACACACACAGGTATTCAAGCTCACTGCGGCTTTTGCATACATTTTCCATTAATCCGTTCAGCCGCCGGGCCCGCATACCCAGATACCAGCGCAGAGGCTGAGGCAAGGCGGGGAAAAGATGCATGGGTGGAATCGCAGTGAACAGAATCCGGGTGGCGCCCAGGCCGTTGATCAGGCGATCTGAAAGCTCGTTCAAAAGCGAAAGCCACTGCTGTGTGCCGGTGCGGCCGGTGACATCGTTAACGCCAACAGAAACAAGCACGACATCATAGTGATCGCCCTGCGCAGCCTTGAGCGCTTCCAGAACATCGGCGGCTTTGTGCCCTGTTGACGCCAGCAATCGCCAGGTCACACGGTGATCTCCGGCCAGTCTGCGAACCAGCTGACCCGCCAGCGCATCCTGCTGGTTGCTCACACCCACACCGGCGGCAGCGGAATCGCCAAGAATCAGCAGGCGGAGTTCCGGCCCCTTGCCAACGGTGCCCTGACGCTCACCTTCAGGCTCAGGCAGGCACGGTGTTACCCGACGCACATAACGACCCTGGCCGATAAGGACGGGAGCCAGCACGAGCGTCGACAAAGGGTACAACACAGGGGCTATGCCCGGTCAGTCGTGATGGCCAATCGGACCTTCCGTAAACAGGAATTCCCGCAGGTGTTTGTCCATAACCGGGTCCTTGCGGCGAATCCACTCAAGAACCATGGCGGCATGTTCTTTTTCCTCGTCGCGGTTATGCACAAGAATCGCTTTCAGTTCGGCGTCCTTGCAGGCATCCACTCGCTGGTTGTACCAGTCCACCGCCTCAAACTCTTCCATCAGTGAAACGACGGCACGGTGCATTTCGCGGGTTTCATCCGTCAGTTCGCCTACCGGCTCATGGTAATTGTCGCTTGCCATAATCATGTCCCTTCAGATAGGTAAATAAGATATTTTCAACACGACAGTACTCTCTGACAATAGCCGAAAATCCGTGGCTTAAACACCCTGGTTTCGTTTGAGCCATGGCGAAGGCTGTGGCAAAGTCGGGAGCAAAGCCAACCCGGATACGTTCTCCATGAAAACCGTTTTCTCGCCACTGCACAGCCGCCGCTCTGTTAAAACCGAACTGGATGGCGGCGTCCTGATCGAACCCCACGAAAAGCCCTCCCGGGCAGAAACCATTCTGGCGCGGGTGAAGTCTCAGACCCTGGGTGAGGTGCTTGAACCGGAAGAATTCGGGCTGGAACCGGTAAAGCGGGTACACAAACCAGACTACGTAGACTTTCTGGAGCACTGCTGGGCGGACTGGGTAGCTGAAGGCAAGCCGGGAGAAGCCATTCCCGCTGTCTGGTGTGGCCGGGGCATGCGGGCGCGGATGCCCAAAGACATCGACGGCCGGCTCGGCTACTTCAGTTTTGCCGCGGAAACTTCCATTTCCGACGGTACCTGGGAAGCAGCCTGCGCCTCTGCGAACGTCGCGCTGACGGCACAAAAGCTGGTGGCTAATGGCGAGCGTGCGGCTTTTGCCCTGTGCCGGCCGCCCGGGCACCATGCCCACGCCGACCTGTTCGGTGGATACTGTTTTTTCAACAACGCTGCCATTGCGGCTCAGGCCTTTCGGGATAGCGGCTGCAAACGTGTAGCCATCCTCGATGTAGACTTCCACCATGGCAACGGCACCCAGGCCATATTCTACGATCGCAGCGATGTCCTGACCATCAGCCTGCACGGAGACCCGGACCTGGTGTTCCCCCACTTCCTCGGTTTTGAGGATGAAACCGGTGAAGGTATGGGCGATGGCTACAACCTCAACATTGTTTACCCTCCCGGCACACCCTATAGCGTCTGGAGCACGGGGCTGGAAACCGCCTGTGAACGCATTGCAGCATTCAGGCCGGACGCACTGGTTATTGCCCTGGGAGTGGATACGTTTGAAGAGGACCCGATCTCCTTCTTTAAACTGAAATCAGCGGATTATCTGTCATTGGGTAAACGCATTGAGCAGCTTGGACTACCCACCGTATTCACCATGGAAGGCGGTTACGACGTCGAAGCAATTGGCGTCAATGCTGTGAATGTGATGCAGGGCTTCGAGAGTTAAATACAAGGATACGGGTTAACAACCACTAGACGACCGGTCTAGTCGGCTTTATCCTTGCGCCATGGATCGACACCAAAACACCTGCCAACACCTGCTGAACACCGGCCGCGAAATTCTCGCTGCACGGGGCTTCAGCTCGGTCGGACTGAGCACCATTCTTCAGCAGGCAGGTGTGCCGAAAGGCTCCTTCTACCATTACTTCAGATCGAAGGAGAGTTTCGGCCAGGCAGTGCTGGAGGATTACTTCAGAGGTTACATGGAAAACCTCGCAGCGCGCTTCGGCGATGAGAGCCGGCCCGCGCTGGACCGGCTCATCAGCTACTGGGCCAACTGGCAGCATCAGTACTGCGGCCCGGACGGCCTCAGGGACTGCCTGGTAGTCAAGCTCAGCGCCGAAGTCGCCGATCTGTCAGAGGCCATGCGCCTGACTATCCGGGATGGCACCAGCCAGATTATCAGCAGTATTGCCCAGTGCATTGAAGCTGCAATAGCAGAAGGCTCACTGCCAGAGCAGAACGCACGGCAACTGGCCACTAACCTTTACCAGCTCTGGCTAGGCGCAAGTCTGCTGACCAAGCTTCATCGGGATGATCAGCACATGGCGCATGCCATGGCCTTGACGCAGAAACTGATCACCGGCTAGGAAAGCCTGTTTGAGCAACGGGCCACCGGCCTATTTTTTTCATACTGACGCTAGACGACCGGTCTACTTCAAATTTAACAGCCCAAGAGTAAGGATTTCATATGAACAATTTCGATTTTTACAACCCGACCCGTATCGCCTTTGGCGAAGGAAAAATTGCCGAGCTTGACCAGCTGGTTCCCAAAGACGCAAAAGTGCTCGTGCTGTTTGGCGGCGAAAGCGCCCGTCGCACCGGCACTCTGGATGAAGTTACATCGGCCCTTGGCAACCGCCAGGTTTCGGAATTTGGCGGCATTGAGCCAAATCCGAGCTTTGAGACCCTGATGAAAGCCGTTGCCCAGGTACGTGAGCAGGGTATCGATTTTCTGCTCGCTGTCGGCGGCGGTTCCGTTATTGATGGCACCAAGTTTGTGGCCGCTGCAGCCGTCTTCGATGGTGATGAATGGGATATCCTGCTCCAGAGTGGCAACAATGTTGAGAAAGCCCTGCCCTTCGGTTCCGTGCTGACCCTGCCAGCCACGGGCTCCGAAATGAACAAGGGCGCTGTTGTTACCCGCAAGTCGCTGAAAGCGAAGCTGCCGTTCCACAGTGACTTCGTGTTTCCACAGTTCTCTGTGCTCGACCCCACCAAGACCTTCACTCTGCCACTGCGCCAGGTTGGCAACGGTGTTGTAGACGCTTTCGTCCATGTGGTTGAGCAATACCTGACTTACCCGGCCCAGGCACCAGTACAGGATCGCTTCGCAGAAGGGCTGCTACTGACGCTGACCGAAATCGGCGAGCAGGCACTGGCTGAGCCCGAGAACTATCAGGTAAGAGCCAGCCTGATGTGGACGGCAACACTGGCCCTGAACGGCCTGATCGGTAGCGGTGTACCCCAGGATTGGGCAACCCATATGCTGGGCCATGAGCTGACAGCACTGCACAACCTTGATCACGCCCAGACTCTGGCCATTGTATTGCCGTCGATGTTACGTGAACGCAAGGCCGCCAAACTCGACAAACTGGTTCAGTACGGCGAACGCGTCTGGAATATCCGTGAAGGCAGTGCGGAGGAGAGAGCCGAAGCCGCTATCGCCAGGACTCAGGACTTCTTCGAATCACTCGGCGTTAAAACCCGCCTTGGCGACTACGATCTTGGCGAGAAAGACATTGAACCATTGATCAAGAGCCTGGAAAGCCACGGCATGGTGGCGCTTGGCGAGCATGGCGACGTAACGCCGGAAGTGTGCCGCCGGGTACTTCAGGCAAGTCTGTAAGTTAAACCCTTGTCCTTTTGCGGGGCCCTGTGATTACAGGTGCCCCTTTTTTTGCCTGCGCAGCAAGGGATCAGCCCTTGAAACCCTTGCCAACCACATAGACTTCCCGGGAGCGGGCACGGGAAGAGTCCGGCTTACGCACCACCACTTTATCGAACACCGCCCTGACGGCTTTCAGGTATTCGTCGTAACCTTCCCCCTGAAACACCTTGGCCACAAAGCTGCCCTTGGGTTTGAGCACCTGACAAGCCATATCCAGCGCCAGTTCTATCAGATACATGGAAGATGCCTGATCGGCCACTGTAACCCCACTGATATTTGGTGCCATATCCGAAATCACCACATCCACCGGGCTGTCCCCAAGCGTGGCCATGATCTCTTCGAATACCGGGTTCTCAGTAAAGTCCCCCTGAATGAATTCCACCCCGGCAATAGCATCCATAGGCAGTATGTCTGAGGCCACCACCCGGCCCTTGTGGCCGACCAGGTTAACGGCCACTTGCGACCAGCCGCCCGGCGCGGAGCCGAGATCCATCACCACCATGTTGGGAGCAATCAGCCGGTCCTTCTTGTTGATTTCAAGAAGCTTGTAGCTGGCCCGCGAACGATAGCCGTCTACCTGCGCCTGTTTTACGAAGGGATCGTTCACGTGCTCTTCAAGCCAGCGGTTACTGCTTTTGGATCGGGCCATAGGGACTCATCAAAAGGGAAAGCGGACAGACTATTCTACGTGCCTCGCCCGCCTGCGGCAAAATCCTGACAACCGGGCCGGGCGCACGTACAATTGCCACAACATTTTCCAACTCTTAAATAACCGGCAATTAACCCGTCGTCGACGGAGAAAGGCCGGGCAGGACGTACTATGATCCGCCTTACCGAACTGGCGCTACCGCTGGACCACCCCGAAAGCGCACTGCGGGCCGCTATTCTTGAGCGCCTGGGCATCGACGACGCAGACCTGGCCGACTTCACAGTGTTCAAACGCAGCTACGACGCCCGCAAAAAAAACACCGAAATCAAATTCGTTTACATCGTTGATCTGCACGTTCGGAATGAAGAGGCCATTCTGGCCCGCTTTGAAAAAGACCAGCACATCCGGCTCGCGCCGGACACCAATTATTATCCTGTCGCCCGGGCGCCCGAGGGCCTCACCGAACGGCCGATCGTAATCGGATTCGGCCCGTGTGGTCTGTTTGCTGCCCTGATCCTCGCCCAGATGGGGTTCCGCCCTATCGTACTGGAACGCGGCAAGAACGTGCGCAGCCGCACCAAAGACACCTGGGCTCTGTGGCGAAAAAAGCAATTGTCACCAGAGTCCAATGTCCAGTTTGGCGAAGGCGGTGCAGGCCTGTTCTCGGACGGCAAACTATACAGCCAGATCAAAGACCCGAAGTTTTTCGGCCGCAAGGTGATGCACGAGTTTATCCGGGCCGGTGCACCTGAAGAGATCCTGTACGTCAGCAAGCCCCATATCGGAACCTTCCGGCTGACCGGCGTTGTGTCCACCATGCGCGAGGAAATCATCCGCCTGGGCGGCGAGATCCGCTTTGAAAGCAAAGTCACCGACCTGCTTATCGAAAACGGCCGCATTGAAGGCGTGGAGCTGGACACCGGAGAACGCCTGAATAGCCGGTATGTCATTCTGTCGGTCGGTCACAGCGCGCGCGATGTCTTTCGTATGCTCCAGCGTAACGACGTATTTATTGAAGCCAAACCCTTTGCCATCGGCTTTCGCATAGAACACCCCCAATCCCTCATCGACAGCGCTCGCCTGGGCAAATACGCCGGTCATCCGGCGTTGGGAGCGGCAGACTATAAACTGGTATACCACGCCAGCAACGGGCGCGCCGTCTATAGTTTTTGCATGTGCCCCGGGGGCACAGTGGTCGCTGCAACCTCGGAACCCGGGCGGGTCGTCACCAACGGCATGAGCCAGTATTCCCGCAACGAGCGCAACGCCAATGCCGGTATTGTAGTGGCCATTCACCCGGAAGAAGACTTTCCCGGAGGCCCTCTGGCCGGTGTGGATATGCAGGAAGCCCTGGAGTCCCACGCCTACACGCTGGGAGGAAGCGATTATTGCGCTCCCGCACAGCTGGTGGGGGATTTCATCAAAAACAAACCCTCCAGCAAACTGGGCGAAGTCGAGCCTTCCTACAAACCCGGTATCAGACTGGGGGATCTCGCGCCGTCCCTGCCCTCATACGCCATTGAAGCCATCCGTGAGGCCCTGCCTGCTTTCGGCAAGCAGATCCGGGGCTTCGACCGCAAAGATGCCATTCTGACCGGCATTGAAACCCGCACCTCCTCACCGGTGCGCATCACCCGGGACCGCACCACCCTGCAAAGCCTGAATACACGAGGCCTTTACCCGGCAGGCGAAGGAGCCGGCTATGCCGGCGGCATCCTCTCGGCCGGCGTAGACGGCATCAAGGTTGCCGAGGCCCTGGCCCTGGCCATGCTGGAAGATCTGGAAGCCAACGGTGGAACGTCATCGTGAAGCTGGACGACATCAAAAAACTGCACCAGAAAAAATACCGGCAGGCACTGGGTCACTATCTGGTAGAAGGGGAACATCTGGTGCTCGAGCTGCAGAAAGCAGCGGACCGCCAGCCCACGCTAAGCACTTCAGAGCTGTATGTAACCGGCGCCCATGAACATTGGCAAAGCCCGTTCAGAACCCATCACATCAATGATCGCCAGATGGCCCAGCTTGCTGATACCCGGACACCCCAGGGGATTCTGGCTGTGGTGCCTATGCCGGACAATGACCTTGAGCCAGTGCAGAAACAGGGCGAAAAGGCCATCTACCTGCACGAAGTGCAGGACCCCGGGAATCTCGGAACAATTTTACGCACGCTGGCCTGGTTTGGAGGGTTTCGCTGCCTGCTTAGCCCCGGCAGCGTCGACCCTTACAACCCTAAAGTTGTGCGTGCCAGTATGGGCGCTATCTTCCATGTACCGCTGGAAACCGAGGTATCCCTGGACAGCCTGAACCACCGCTACAAATCCATTGCCTGCCTCGACCTTCAGGGTGAGAAACTGACAGCAAAGTCTTTCACCCAGCATGACTGTTACCTGTTTGGTAATGAAGCCCGGGGCGTTCCGGGCGAAGCACTGGCCCAGATGGCAGCGACGCCCTATACCATCCCGGGCAAGGGCGAAATCGAATCCCTCAATCTGGCCTCGGCGGTCAACATGTGTGCCTATGAGCTGGTACGCAACGCCTGACAACCCACTGTTGCACCCTTTCACACACAACAGGGTGACGTATTGCGACAATCATGGTGGTGGTTATCGTCATTGCCTGTAGCAAGCTGAACAGCCATGCTCAGAGGTCGGCCCCTGAACGGACAGGCAACAACAATGGAACGCTACCTCAAGCCCACTGATTTTTTTGACTACAATCAGCCCGACCTGAAAGCCTGGATTGCTGCCCGGCTTGAAGGTGTGCCAGAGGAACCGGTAGAACAGGCGAAAGCCCTGTATCTCGCGACCCGGGACGGCGTGAGCTACAACCCTTATGTATTCTCCCCTGAACCCGAAACTTTCAGCGCCAGTTATGCGCTCAGAACCGGCGAAAGCTACTGCATCCCAAAGGCAGTATTGCTCGGCGCAGCCGCACGATCCATAGGCATTCCGAGTCGCCTGGGCCTTGCCGATGTGCGCAACCACTTATCAAGCCCGAAACTGATTGAATGGCTGCGCTCGGACATTTTCCGCATGCATGGCTATATCGAACTTTACCTGAATGGTCACTGGGTCAAGGCCACCCCGGCTTTCAACAGGCAGCTATGCGAATTGATGAGCGTAGAGCCTCTGGAATTTGACGGTGTGAATGATTCAGTTTTCCAGGAATATACGAAAGCAGGCCAGGCACACATGGAATACGTCAACAACCATGGCGTATTTGATGATCTTCCCCACAACTTCATTTTGTCCGGAGTTCGGAGCGCCTACCCTCACCTGTTCCCGGAGTCGGGTGCAGAACTCGTGCAGGGGCCGAGCAGCAGCCTGGAAACGGATATCGAGTAAGCCTCAATGAGAGCATTGGTGAATTCGTTTATCAGTTCATCGGCGCTTGGCCGGCTTTCAGATTTTTCGGGCTCAGACACACGGCTGAAACGGCTGAAATCCACGCTTCTCCATTGCTCACGATCCATAATTTTTTCAATTATATCAACGTTGTTTATGTTGACAGGCTTGAGCTGATAACTAAGCACAGGTGACGACCTGTCGTCCGAAAAATCGAACCCGTAGTGATAGTCGTGCAATAGCAGGAGGGCCAGACCGCCGCCCATAAAATGGCGGCCAAAACTAACCGCAAGGTCACCGCTACGGATCGCCGCAAGTGCCTCGGGTTCCCAGTCGAAACCACCGATCACAACATCCTTGCCTGGTAGCCTTCCTGCCTGTCTGGCGGCTTTAACAGCTCCCAGCGCCATCCCGTCACTGGCACTCCAGATCCCTGTGGCCTGCGGATGACGACGTAGCAATACCAGAGTCTTCACCGCGGCAAGTTCGCGATCCCACTCTGCATCCACCAACTGCAAAAGCCTGCTTTGACTGGCATCAACAGTGCTCATTAGCCCTTGCTGCCGGTCTTTGGCAGCGGATGAATCAAGGGTTCCGGAGAGTGCAATCAGCGGTACCGGCTGCCCCGGCCCGATCAGGCCCAGGCGTTGGGACTGCTGTTCAAGAAGGATCGCTAAATCGCGACCCGCAGCAGCATCGTCAGACATCACGTGCCCAATCCAGTTAGGCAGTGTTTCTCTCGGCAGCCCGACGGAGGCCCTGGTGGCCTCCGGAATGCCAGTATTAAATGTGAAAACCTTAACACCCATCTCATTGGCGTACCTGAGCATTCGGGTGGTTACCTGCTCCTTGCACATGAACACAAGGTAGTCGGGTTTGTTTTCACGACTGAGAACTTCGTCAGCTGTCTGGAGGTAACTGTAACGGTGACCATTAGTGTCCAACAGAACCTCAAGATTCAGGTCCAGATCCGCGGCCACTTCTGTCATGAAACCGGAAACCATGTGCCAGAAAGGGGAATCATCAGGCGACAAAAAAACAACGTCAGGGCGCGAACCAACCTGCACAGCTGCCCCCAGGCCAGAGCAACCCATTGACAGGTACAGGAAAAAAATCAGCATCAGTATCGGGCGATAAAACATACAAACCCCCACTTCTGAAACGTCCGCATTGTTATTGTAGTAGTGTCTTCAAGCTACCGAGCATCAGAATCAGACGCAAGCTCGAACTCGAATCAAGACCTCAGCTCTCTGACTGCACCCGGCGAGGCCAGGTCCCAAAACAAAAAAGGGCAACGGATCTCTCCGCTGCCCTTTGCACTATCTGCAAACCCTGATCAGATTTTACTCAACAGAATTACGGATCAGGAAATCGAAGGCACTCAACGCCGCCTTGGCTCCTTCACCCATGGAGATCACAATCTGCTTGTAGGGCACAGTCGTTGCATCACCGGCCGCGAAAACACCGGGGATAGATGTTTCGTTACGGTCGTTAATGATGATCTCACCATGCTGGCTCAGCTCTATATCACCTTTCAGCCACTCGGTATTGGGCACCAGACCAATCTGAACAAATATACCCTCAAGAGCCACGTGATGGCTTTCGCCTGTGTTGCGATCCGTGTAGTTCAGGCCACTGACCTTGCCGTTTTCACCAACCACTTCGGTGGTCTGGCCAGAGGTGATAATGTCCACATTGTTCAGACTCCGGAGTTTCTTCTGCAGCACCTCGTCAGCCCGCATTTCAGCGCCGAACTCAATCAGCGTGACATGGCCAACAATACCCGCCAGGTCGATGGCTGCTTCCACGCCGGAGTTACCGCCACCAACCACTGCAACATGCTTGCCTTTAAACAAAGGGCCGTCACAGTGCGGGCAGTAAGCCACACCTTTGTTACGGTATTCATCTTCACCCGGTACACCCAGCGGACGCCAGCGAGCGCCGGTAGACAAAACAACCGTGCGGGCCTTGAGTGATGCACCGTTTGCCAGACGGACCTCATGGGGCATACCGCGCTGGGTCGCCGGGATAAGCTTTTCGGCGTGCTGCATATTCATGATATCCACGTCGTACTCTTTGACGTGCTGTTCCATCGCCGCAACCAGTTTCGGACCTTCGGTATAGGGAACAGAAATCAGGTTTTCGATGCCCATAGTGTCCGCAACCTGACCACCAAAGCGATCAGCTGCAATACCGGTAGAAATACCTTTTCGGGCAGCATATATGGCCGCCGCTGAGCCAGCAGGGCCGCCACCGATCACCAGCACTTCAAAAGTATCTTTTTCGTTGATCTTCCCGGCTTCTTTTTCGTCCGACCTGGTATCCAGCCTGGCAACAATCTCTTCCAGTGTCATACGTCCCTGGCCCCAGGGCTCGCCGTTCAGGTAAACACTGGGAACCGCCATCACCTCACGCTTTTCCACTTCATCCTGAAACAGGGCCCCGTCAATAGCTGTGTGCCGGACGCCCGGATTCAGAACGCTCATCAGGTTCAGGGCCTGAACAACGTCCGGACAGTTCTGGCAGGACAGGGAAAAGTAGGTTTCAAATTCAAAGTCGCCATCCAGCTGCTGAATTTGCTCAATAACCTCCTGAGACGCCTTTGACGGGTGTCCGCCCACCTGTAACAGAGCGAGAACCAGCGAAGTGAATTCATGGCCCATCGGAATGCCCGCAAAGCGAACCCCCGTATCACTGCCAACGCGATTTATTGCAAAAGATGGACGACGCACATCATTTGAATCTTCCGTGCGCAGGCTGATCTTCGCGGACATTGACTCGATTTCTTCCAGAAGCTCCCTTAGCTCCCGGGACTTTTCTCCGTCATCGTAAGCTGCCACAAGCTCAATCGGCTGCTGCAGTTTTTCCATGTAAGCTTTCAGTTGCTGCTTGATATTGGCGTCCAACATGTAAAGGTTCTCCCTCTCGATTCCTGGATTGATCGTTTGAATTTCTGAATTCAAAGTGATCTTTGATTTGGATATGTTCAAACGATACGGCCTGGCAGTAAAATGCTCAAATTAATTGATCATAACCAATTGATAGGAAGTCACTATCACGCAAAGGCCGGGGCGCCTCTTAAAAGACCTCAGGTGTGGTGAAAGGACGAATGGCGCATACCCATACAAGCCAGACACCGGTACCATACCAAAGGACGTTGTGACGCCACCCTTTTGCACTCAGGACAAGTAACACATGTTTCCAGACCGTTTTCACTCAGTCCAGGACGGACGCGTACATATTTCTGCATCCCAGGCCAGTCTGTTCGCCAAGGAAGTAGCGGGAGATTTCAATCCGATTCACGACCCTGATGCCCGCCGGTTCTGCGTTCCCGGAGACTTGCTTTTTGCAGTAGTGGTCGCGCGTTTCGGGCTTTCCCGCAACATGACATTCCAGTTTCGTGCGCTGCTGGGTGACGGCGTACCTCTGGAGTTCCGGGAAAACGATGACGAAACCATTGAAGTGTGCGACCAGAATGGCAAAGTCTATCTGGAAGTAACACGCAGTGGCGAGGTAACCCGGGACAGGCAGGTTATCGAAGAATTTATTCGCTGCTACGTGGCAGCCTCCGGCAAGAACTTCCCTCACACTCTGAAGCCACTGATGGAATCGAAAGGTGTGATGTTCAACCCGGATCGCCCCATGGTGATGTACGCAAGCATGAGCCTTACCCTGGACAGTCTGGATGCCGCCTCTCCGGAACTGGAACTGCATAACGCAGACCTGGAAGCGAATGGCAAGCGCGGCAATGTCACGCTTGAGTACCGACTGCTCTCCAACGGCAACTCCGTGGGAGAAGTGACGAAACATCTGGTATTGGGCAGTCTTCGACCTTATTGCCAGGATGCCATGGCAGAAGTGATAGAAGAGTTCTATCGCCTGAAAGCGCGTGGATCCCGGTATGGTGTCGATACCGCCAGTTCCTGATACAGATCACCCGCGCATACAGGATATACGGCTACAATGATCTTTCCGAACGTCGCATTATCGTGGGTGGAAGATCATGGCCAGCCAACGCTTACCAAAAGAGCCGGTTTCCTCTTACCGGCTATCTCCCGACGCCGTCATTGCTGCTCTGGGGAGCAATAAACACCAAGGCCTTGATGACCATGAAGCCCGGCGCCGCCTGGAACAGAATGGCCCGAACGAATTAACAGCCGCCAGGCCCGTGCCAGGCTGGCGAAAACTACTCGCCCAGTTCACCGACACCCTGGTTATTCTGCTTTTGTTCGCTGCGGCCATCTCTATAGGCCTGTGGCTGATAGAGCGGGACTCCCCTCTTCCCTATGAAGCCATTGCAATTCTGGCCATTGTTCTCTTTAACGCCGCCATGGGTTATATCCAGCAGGCGCGTGCAGAACAGGCAGTGGCGGAACTGCAGCAAATGTCTGCCGCCCAGGCCCGGGTAATACGGGGTGGCCAGCAGCAAAGCATTCCGGCGACCCGACTGGTGCCCGGTGATATTGTCCTTGTTGAAGAAGGCGACACGGTTCCGGCGGATTGCCGGCTGATTCAGTCCATTTCCCTGCAAACCTCCGAAGCAGCCCTGACAGGCGAAAGCCTTCCGGAATCCAAAGACCCTGAAACCATCATCAGCGAAGCCCCTGTCGGCGATCGCCAGAATATGATTTTCAGCGGCACCACAGTTACCTATGGACGAGGCACTGCGGTGGTCACAGCAACTGGCATGCAATCACAGATGGGCCGGATTGCGGGCATGCTGGAACAAGCTCCGCCTGAGACAACCCCCTTGCAGAAGGATCTGGCCCGGGTCGGCAGAATGCTGGGGCTGGTAGTCATCGCGATTGCTGTGGTGATGATTTTCACCATTATCCTGGCAGAGCACGTCACCAGTTTTTCTACCCTGTTCGACGTACTTATTCTTGGTGTGGCTCTGGCCGTAGCCGCAGTGCCTGAGGGTTTACCTGCCATAGTAACGGCCGTCCTCGCCCTTGGTGTGCAGCGTATGGCCCGCCGTAATGCCATTGTCCGTCACCTGGCTGCCGTGGAAACACTGGGGGCTGCCAATGTGATCGCTTCCGACAAGACAGGCACTCTCACCCGCAACGAAATGACCGTGCGAGCCATAGTCACAGCCAGTGGACGGATAACACTGGGAGGCACAGGGTATGAGCCAACAGGTGACATTACCGTACACGGCACATCTACATGCAATGGTGCTGATACCATCAGTGAACCTTTGCGTATGGAGCTGGAGCGGGCTCTGACAGTGGGCGACCGTGCAACCAATGCCGTTCTGCAGGAGAACCAGGGCCAGTGGACCGTTCAGGGTGATCCGACCGAAGGTGCGCTGGTGGTTGCGGCACGCAAAGCCGGGCTGACAGAAGCCATACTGGACGCTCGCTATAACCGGGTTGGTGAAGTGCCGTTTTCTTCAGAACGCAAAATGATGTCCACACTTCACACCGACAGCCAGCGCAAAGGGTATATCCAGGTATTTACCAAGGGCGCGCCGGATGTTCTTCTCGGCCGCTGTAACCGCGAGCGCGTGGGTGACAGCAGTCGCGCACTGACACCGGAGCGTCGTACCAGTATTCTGCAAGCCAACGAAGAACTGGCCGGTGAGGCACTTCGCACTCTGGGTGTTGCTGCCAGATACCTTCCGGAGGACGGCTTTGAACCGGATGATATTGATAAGGACCTTGAAGAGGATCTGATATTCGTTGGCCTTATTGGCATGATCGACCCGCCCCGGGAAGAAGCGAAAGCTGCCGTTGCACACGCCCGGTCAGCAGGTATCCGACCAGTGATGATCACCGGCGACCACCCGGTTACAGCCGCTGTTATCGGCAAAGAGCTGGGCATCTGCACGGATGGGCGCGCCGTTACCGGGGCAGAAATAGATGCCATGACGGATGAGGTTCTGCTCCGGACGGTCGAGGAAGTCTCCGTTTATGCCAGAGTTAACCCGGAGCATAAACTGCGGATAGTCAAAGCTCTTCAGAACGGGAAAAACATCGTCGCTATGACCGGCGATGGCGTGAACGATGCCCCCGCTCTGAAGACCGCAGATATTGGTGTTGCCATGGGTATTACCGGTACGGATGTGTCACGCAAAGCCTCGGATATCATTCTGGCAGACGATAACTTCGCCACCATTGTGGCGGCCGTCGAGGAAGGCCGGGCCATTTTCGCGAACATCCGCAAATTCCTGCGTTACCTGCTGTCTTCAAATATCGGCGAAGTGATGACCATGTTTTTCGGTGTACTTCTGGCTGATACGCTCGGTCTGACCACAAACGGCGCAGGCCTGGCCCTGCCCCTGCTGGCGACCCAGATCCTCTGGATCAACATGGTAAGCGATGGTGCTCCAGCTCTGGCACTCGGACTGGACCCAGGCGACCGGGAAGCAATGACCAGACCACCAAGACCCCGGAATGAAGGCGTGCTCACACACAATATGTGGGCAGGAATTGTTTTCGTTGGCATTATTACCGCAACTGGCACGCTCCTCGTACTCGATGCCTCCATGCCCGGCGGCCTGATCCCGGGCACCGGCAGTCTCTCCTATGGCCAGACCATGGCCTTCACTACTTTGGTGTTGTTCTCACTGTTTACCGTCTTTATTTCGCGGTCCGACGAACAAAGTGCCTTCGCTGGACTCTTGTCCAATCTCTGGTTATGGGCGGCGGTGGGCGTGTCACTGTTACTGCAAATAGCTGTGGTCTACCTGCCCTTTTTGCAGAAAGCCTTTTCCACCGTCAGCCTCAGTCTTGAGGACTGGCTATTCTGCACAGCCATTGCCAGCTCCGTATTATGGCTGCGGGAACTGACCAAGCTGATCACCCGCCTGCGCAAAAAAGGCACTGGCAGCAGCCCTGCCCCTTGCAGCGGGCATTAGTCTGAACGCAAAAAACCCCGGAAAACCGGGGTTTTTTACTAATAACAGGCCCGTACAACGAGCCTGTATTAACTGGTTCCTTTTCAGAAAGAACCTTAGATCTTGCCAACCAGATCCAGTGAAGGAGACAGAGTTGCTTCGCCTTCCTTCCACTTGGCCGGGCAGACTTCGCCCGGATGGTTGCGCACGTACTGAGCAGCTTTCACTTTACGCATCAGGTCAGACGCATCACGGCCAATACCTTCTGCAGTGATTTCCATTGCCTGGATTACACCATCAGGATCGATCAGGAAAGTAGCACGGTCCGCCAGGCCCTGGCCTTCACGCATCACACCAAAGTTATTGGTGATGGTGCCGTTCTGGTCACCGACCATGTAGTACTGGATTTTGCCAATAGTTTCAGAGCTGTCGTGCCAGGCTTTGTGGGTGAAGTGGGTGTCTGTGGAAACAGAGAATACTTCAACGCCCATCTTCTGCAGTTCTTCATACTTGTCAGCAACGTCGCCCAGTTCAGTAGGGCATACGAAGGTAAAGTCAGCCGGGTAGAAGAAAAATACAGACCACTTGCCTTTCACATCTGCTTCAGAAATTTCAACGAACTCGCCCTGTTTGAAAGCGGTTGCGTTAAACGGTTTGATTTCGCTGTTGATCACGCCCATTGAAAACACTCCTGTTGGTTCGTTTGCGTGTTGATGAATCTACGGTCACTACATTAACCAATGAGTCAACTTCAGGAAAATTGATTATTCCCAACCTCTTCATAGGCAGTGCCTATTTTCTGTATCCGCCTTGCCGAACATGCGTTTACCACGGCCCGACAACGTAACCGAGTTTTTCCGGAAGCCAGAGCGCAATGCCCGGCATCAGCGCCACCAGTAAGAGGCTCACACTCATTGCGGCAATGAAGATTAACGCCCAGCCAATGGTATGCTCCAGGCGAATATTCGCAATACGTGTTGTAACCATCAAGTTGACGGCCACCGGCGGCGTAAACTGGCCAATCGCAATGTTCATGGCCAGCAGGATACCAAACCACACCGGATTCCAGCCAAAGTGGTTCATCAGCGGCAATACAATTGGAATAAGGATCAGATAGATCGACACCGCATCCAGCAGCATGCCAGCAATCAGCACCAGCACCATCACCAGGCCCAACAGCACCCAGCCGTTTTCGGAAAGTGACAGCAACGCATCCGCCAGGTGCTGAAAGGTACCCAGAGTCGTACCTGCCCACGCAAAAATGCCCGCTAGCGCAATGATCAGCATGACCACACCAGAGGTCACAGCAGCGTCCGTCATCAGATCAAACAAACTGCGCAAGCTCAGGTTGCGGTATACAAAGCTGCCCACAATTATCCCGTATGCCACAGCGACTACAGCAGCTTCCGTAGGCGTAAACAACCCGGAGCGCAGACCTCCCAGAATGATGATCGGGGCAAAAAGAGCTGGCAGTGCCGCCTTGAAGCTGGGCCAGAAAGGCGGACGCTCAGAGGTTTCCGGACTTTCCCAGCCAAACCTGCGGGCCAGATACAGCGCCGGCACCAGCAAGGACAGGCCAGCCAGAATTCCCGGAAACAGCCCGGCGGCAAACAACGCCCGCAAATCTACTCCGGGCACCACGATAGAATAGAGAATCAACGCAATCGAGGGCGGAATCAGGATAGCGGTAGAAGATGATGCGGCAATCAACGCAGCGGAAAACGGCTGAGGATAACCCGCCTTACGCATGCTTGGCAGCATTACCATAGCCACCGCGGCCGCATCTGCTGGCCCGGACCCGCTCATCCCGCCCATAATCAGGCAAACGAGTACGGCCACAACGGTCAGGCTACCGTGACGGGGGCCAATAATCGCCTGGGCAAAACGCACCAGACTGGCGGCCACTCCGGCGCGCTCAAAAATAAGCCCGGTCAGAATAAACAGGGGTATCGCGATAAGCGGATACTTCGCCACACTGTTATAAGTGTTGGTACCAAAGGTGGCAAGCATGTCTGGGGACAACCCGGAAACAATCCCCACGAGCCCACCAAATCCCAAAGCGATGGCTACGGGAACACCCAACAACAACGCCAGCAGGAAACTGCCGATCATCAGCAGGTCAGGACTCATGGATTACCTCCGGATCTTTCTTGCCACGCAGGCGGTCATTGAGGTTTTGAGTCATCCGGAAAATGATCGCCGCCGACATCAGTGGCAGCCATGCCACATAAATCCAGTTCGGTAGTCCTAACCCCGGGGACAGGGATTCCCACTCGTATTCCTGCATCGCAAAAATGACACCATACCAGGTAGTCACTCCCATAACCGCCATACCTGTAAGCCATTGAAGTACAAACAGCCCCTTCAAAGCAGCAGGCGGAAGATAATGCTCGATCAGCTCAATTCGTATGTGCTGATTGTTTCGGGCCGCTACCGCTGCGCCGGCGAAAGTGAGCAGCACCAGAAGAAACACCGAAAACTCTTCGGTAAACGCAAAGGAAGCATCAGTGGTGTAGCGAACAATCACGTTGCCAAGGCTGATCACACAAATCGCAATCAGGGCCACAGACGCTAACCAGGCTTCCGGCCGGAACTTCGGGGGTCGGGAGGACATGAAAACTCCGATTGAAAAAACTACCCTGGCAAAGAGCCCGCCGGAACCGACGGACACTCTGACAGGTATGTTTTACTGATTGCGGTTAGCGACAGCAGACTGAGCCTGCTTCACCAGATCTTCACCAATGCGAGGTGTCCATTTTTCATAAACGGAGCGGGTTGCCTTCACAAACGCGTCGTGCTGCGCCGGGCTCAGCTCAGTTACAGTAACGCCACGATCCTTGATGGCCTGCAGCGTGGCCTCAAGCTCACTACGGGATTTTTCAATCTCCCACTTGCCAGCATCCACAGCCGCTTGCTTCAGAAGCGCCTGGTCTTCTGCATTGAACTGGCCCCACACACGGTTACTGACAGCGAATACCAGCGGGTCAGCCATGTAATGCCACAGCGTCAGATGCTCCTGTCCGACCTGATCAATGCGCGCGACATCAAAAACCGAAAGAGGGTTTTCCTGACCATCAACCGCACCAGTAGTCAGTGCCGGCTTGGCATCTGCCCAGCTCATCTGCGTGGGATTAGCACCCAGTTCGGTGAATGTGTCCTGGAACAGCGGCGAGCCTACAACCCGGATTTTCAGGCCTTCCAGATCCGCAGGGTCGCTGATCGCAAGTTTGGAGTTGGAAAGTTCGCGGAAACCATTCTCGCCCCAGGCCAGAGGTGTTACACCACGCTTTTCAATCGCCTCGAACACGGCCTTGCCCGCTTCACCCTGGGTGATTGCATCAATGGCTGCGTTATCCGGCATCAAAAATGGCAGGGAAAAGAGGTTCAGCTCAGGAACCTGAGGTGACCAGTTGATGGTAGAACCCACCGCCATATCAATCAACCCGGAGCGCATGGCAGAAAACTCTTTGGTCTGATCCCCGGAAACCAGCTGGGAATTGCTGTAAATCTTCATGTTGATACGCCCCTCGGAGCGCTCTTTGACCAGCTCGACCCATTTGTCGGCAGCCTGACCCCAGGGAAACGCCGACGGAAGTACTGTAGAAACTGTGTATTCATCTTTGTACTGAGCCTGAGCGACAGAGCTGAGTAGCAGAGTGGCCGCAGCAACAGCAACCAATGAGCGGGATTTCAGCATTTTGTTTTCCTTTTTATTTGGCATGGGGAACTCCACGACGGGACAATGAACACGCCGCGCAATGGGAGATTATAGGAGGCGGCGTTGTTGTGACGCAAAACAAAAACACAGCTAACTCCATCTATCTCTTAACTTCGCCGGATTTCTGGCGTATTACAGTTCTGTTGTTTTTATTTGCATGGGGCTGTACCCGTCTACAATGAGCAGGATATGAAACCGGTAAAAAACGGGTGCAGCGATGGAAGGCAACGAGCATATTGAGCTCAGCAACAACCAGGCAAATACCAGTACCGAACCGGAGCTACTTCGAGCCGTTAACGTCCGCAGCCTGTCACTGGTAATTCTCACCAGCATCGCTTCCCTCTTTTTTATTGACTGGGCACAAGCCGTACTGCTTCCTTTGGTAGTTGCTGTAATGATCAGCTACGCACTGGATCCACTGG
>Ga0209345_10000494_pt1 | contig 50434 bp, 47 predicted proteins | sample Cruoilmetagenom7_FD_187294 | JGI IMG/M metagenome (GOLD analysis project Ga0209345, IMG submission 187294) | Oil polluted marine microbial communities from Coal Oil Point, Santa Barbara, California, USA - Sample 7 (SPAdes) (version 2) | ecosystem: Environmental > Aquatic > Marine > Oil seeps ... | reverse complement strand
GCTCTGGCTGGGCCACAGTGCGCACAAAGAGTGGTGAGGATGTCGGGGGAGGACGCCCGCCCCTTGATTCCGAGCCATGAGCAAAGGAGGCAAGCGGAGCGCGGCAGGCGACAAGGATCGTCACCCGTAAGGGTGGACACCTTAGTGGCCAGGAGCAAAGCGAGTAGAGCCTGCCCCGAAGGGGTCGCATAACCCAGATTCAAACCTCCCGGATCTTCCGGGATTCACAACCTAAGCAACGCAACACCTGAAACCAAAAGGACCTACGAAATGGAAAACTACCTCAACCTCATGATCATTGGCGCCACCCGCTACGACATCGACGGAAACCGTGGTGGCTCCCTATGGGCCTACTCTCCAGCCGAAGCTGACGATGACAACCGCGTTGGCAACGAAGTCATGAAAATCGCCTGCGACTGGAAGCACATCGACCAACTGAGAAATCACGCTGATCGCCTCCCGTCCATGTTCACCGTCAAAGCCCAAATGAAAGCCGGGCAGGGCGGCAAGATCACCTTCAAGGCCCTGGACATGAAACCCCAGGACCTCACCAAAAAAGCTACAGCGTAAAGGCCACCACGAATGAGCACCGTCCAGAACTACCAGTGCAGCGGCACCCTGACCAGCGAAACCGTCAACGGAAACGCGGTCATGGCCTGCACCGGCGGCACCTGGACGGTACAACAAATTCAGCCACAAGACATCGACACGGTGTTCGCTGAATACCTTTCCCCGGATCCGGCCATGATCGGCCTGGTAATGGGTTCCGCATTGGTCTTCTGGGCCATCGGAATCTCACTAAGCCGGCTCGTCCAGGTGATGCGGAAAGTCACTTAAAACCCAACGGAGTACTAGATATGTCTGAACTGATCGAAATGGAAAAGAAAGAAGGCGCAAAACACTGGGCCATGGCACGCGCTCGCTGGGGCCGTCGCGCGGCAAAACTCGGCGTTGCCGTAACGGCGGGTGTTGCCACCGGCATGGCAACGGCGGCTGACCACACAGCAGCCATCGACGGGGCTTTCTCAGAAGGCTCAACCAACGTCACAGCGGCGGTGGTCGGTGTCATTGCCCTGGTAGCGATCGTGACCGGCCTCGGCATGATCGTATCCATCCTGCGTCGTTAAATGTTCACCGGAGTCCTCATAGGGGCCCTCTGGGCCTCTATGTTTGCCCTCGGATACAACGGCAACTAACGCAAAACCAGAGGGCCGGAACACCGGCCCTTTTTTAATCCTTCAGCAGGGAGTCAACGTGTGCGTCTATTGATGAAAGGGTGTCTGATCCTGCTGCTTTTAGTCACGTATTCTGGCTCTGCTTTTCCTGCTACTAAGTCTGAAGCTATTCAGGCATGTCATGATTATGAGAATACATTTACAACCAAGAACCCACATCCTGAGTCTTGCCAAGATCATCCGAATGGTGATGGTTCTGGTTATTTTCAAGCCAAGATTTGTGCGGGCGTTAAATGTAGTAGCTGGGCTTATGGTAAGAATTTTACCTATGAAGCTCCATCATGTAATGAAGTGTATGCGCATGAGCCTGATCCGATAACTGGCGCGATTGTTTCTGCTAATGGCGAGTGTAAATGTAACTCTGGCTATCGTGATGCAGGCGAAGAAGGTGTTTATCGTTGTGTGATTGATCGCAACCAGGAACTCGAAGAGTGTCTTGAACTGGATGCGTTTCTGGATCCGAACAAAGGCTACTGCGTTGCTGAATGCCAGTCCGGAAGCCTTAGCGATATCTGCCTGGATCCCTTCGAGCCGGATCCTGACACCTGCGACGAAAACTCAGAAGACTTTCGAGGCAATGTAAACCAGGGCTTCGGAAACGCGCCTTTGCCCATTTGCGGCGACACCACCTGCACGATTGGCGGCAAAACCGGACAGTCCGGAATACACAACGGTGAGCTCGTCTGCCTGCCGGATGATTACGGCGCCCCCAAATGCAAAGGCAGCACCATCACCGTCATCGAAGAATACGGCTTTATCTGCGCGACGGTGGGCGACGAAGAAGAAACCGACACCAGCGACGGTGACAGCGATGATGATGGAGAGGGAGATCTGACAGGCATTGCCGGCCAGCTCCAGGACATCAAAAAGCTATTGGGTAACGGAAACCAGGGCACCGACAACATCGTTGAAGCCCTAAAGGGCATGGGTAACAAATTGACCAGCGCGATCGGTGACATTCCCGGCGGCGGTGGTGGCGGAAGTAATGGCAATGGCAACGGAGAGGGCGAGGGTGAAGGCGGCGTAAGCTGGTCTGGCGACGCCATCGACACCGAACTGACCGACCCGACCGACGACTACGACCAGGTCATGGCCGACTACCAGACCAAAATCAACGAAATCAAAGCCGAAGTACAGGCCATGTTCAGCACCAACCTCACCGGTGGTGGCTCCGTTGACGACGACATCAAATCCATCAAGGGAGTGGAAGTGAACTTCTCCCTCAACCGCTTTCTGTCCGGCCTCGACATCCTTGGGGCCATTGTCCTGTTCTGTGCCGCGTTCATCAGTGCCGGCATTCTGTTCACCTCCAGGGGGTAACCATGGAATTCATCGCGAACTTTTTTGATGCTATCTGGCAGTTCTTCACCAACATCCCGACGCTCATTGACGACTGGATGATCAAAGCAGGCGCCTGGATCGTCATTGCAGCCACCAAAGCCAAGATCGCCTTCATCGGCTTTAGCTGGGGCGTGGCCCAGGAAATGCTCAACCAGCTCAACGTCTCCAGCACCATCGAAAGCTACTGGGGGCAACTGGATTCCCAGGTCTTGGGTGTGGCCACGTTCCTCAAGCTCCCGGAAGCCTTCAACATGATCATCAACGCCAGAGTCACCCGCTACGTCATGGACGTGATTGGCTAAGGAGGGCAACCATGAGCATCGTCATACACCACGGCCACCCCGGTTCCTATAAATCCTTCGGTGTCCTACAGCGCCACGCCATTCCTGCCCTGATGAAAGATGACAGTGAAGGCGCACCGTTTCCGAACGGACGCACGGTCGTTACCAATATCCGGGGCTTCGATTCTGTCGAGAAAGTCGAAGAAGCCCTGGGTATCACCCTCGGCGATGAAGCCCAAATCCTCAACGTCAGCACCGAAGGCCGGGACGAAAAATCCTACATGGCCCGCTGGTTCCATTGGGCCCCTCAGGGCGCCATGATCATCATCGACGAAGCCCAGGCCATCTACCCGGCCAAGCGCAAAGACTTCCGCCCCGAGAACCTGGACTACCCCGGCGGTGAAGACCAGGCCAAACAGGACGAACGCCCCTCCGACATGTTCGAAGCCTACGACATGCACCGGCACTACAACTGGGACGTCTTCCTGTGCACCCCCAACATATCCAAAGTGCATACCGACATTCGACAGGCCGCCCAGGTGGCCTTTCGTCATTACTCCATGGGTGAACTGCTGCCCTGGAAAAAAGGCAAATGGAGGGAAGTGGAACATGATCCCGAAAACAACGGCAAATCGAAAAGCCATGCATACGGTGTCCCGAAAGAATACAAGGCCGACCCAACCATCTTCGCCACCTACCAGAGCACCAAAACCGGCGACCATCAGTCTAACCAGGGACCCCAAAGCGTTTTTAAAGATAAACGCATTGTGGGCTACCTTTCATTGTCAGTCCTTTCTGTACTGGTCTTTATCGCACTGGCGGTCAGCATATTCCAAAGGGAAAGGACTTTCGGCCCGACTGATCCGGCAGATATTCAGAACATCGATGCGACTGGGATTAATGCTCTGTCTGATGGTCATGATGTCCGCCGTCCTCAAACTGATCCTGAGAACCGCGGTGGCCTAGCCCACAACCCAAACGATCATCCCCTTCAGGATGCTGAAATGAGAATTGCCGGCACCTTCAACCGTGCCTACCTGTTCCACGGACAGGATCGACAGGGCGACTTCTCACTGACGCAGCGGGAATTGTTCAACTACGGCTACCGCGTCCTCTACCTTCGCCCCTGCTACGCCCAGTTGTGGTGGGACGGTGAGAAGGTCCAGGACATCTACTGCCAGCGAGACCGCATACGAGAGCCCGACCCACGGCCCGAGATGGAACCCGACACCTACGCGGTGCCAAACCCCTTGATCAAGGTAAAAGAAGAAGCGTAGCCCACGGACGGCCGCGACGATGGCGAGGAGCGGCAGGGAGTGGGCGGAGCCCGGAGACGTCCCTGTAACACGTCTCATAGGTACCGAATCTTCGGTTCAATAACAGACAGAAAGGAACATTAGATATGATTCACGATTTTGAACGTTTCAATGTCCGTACTGGTGAGGTCGGAAAAGGGGATCTGTTCATAGGTCCTGACGCCAGTCAGATTGATCTCAGCCATGTGAATGTACTTTGGACGGGGGTTGATACCGTCCGACAACTATTTCAGGGAAGATTGAAGCCTGAGGTCCTCTCAGGGATAGCTCTGGAATACGAAGCAGGCTATGACGCTACCCTGACTATCCGGAACATCCCGTTCCGATTGCAATCCGGCAGACGAGGGGGGTTTAAATACATCCTGCAAAACCGGGAATACGGCCTGACGATACTGATTCAGAACTTTTATGCCGAAGCCGATGCCCTGGGAACCCACGTAAAGATCGAAACCTCCCCCCGTTGGCTCTACGAACGTTCCAGTGACCAGATACACGATGAACTGGCAGAGTGGGGCATGTACTTCCTGAAGGGCATTAAACCCGTTGGTATAGCGCTTCATCTGGCCGTGGACTTTCAGGGTTGGGAACCTCCCCAGGATTTACCCCAGCACTTCGTCACCCGTGCAAAAACCGTCAGCGTCCATAACGGCATGAGTGATCTTCACTTCCAGGGCCTGGAAGGCTCAACCGTCAACGGTCGAGGTGAAACCTACACCTTCGGCAAAGCCAACAGCTTGCAGGTCTGCCTCTACGACAAATCCAAAGAAATCGACGTCAGCGACAAACGCGCCTTTATGGAAGGCATCTGGGAATGTGCGACAAATGAACAATGCTTCCCGGATACCTGCTACGACCCTGATAAACCCGTCTGGCGTCTGGAAATCCGCTTTCATCACCGGATCGTTAATGAGATCTCCGAAGGTACACCTGGCATGAAGCCCATCTACACCTACATGGATGCCGTTCCGCACCTGACAGGCCTCTGGCAATACGCCCTGAAGTCCAACCGCTACGAAGTAAAGCGCGAATGGGTACACCCCATCTGGACCAAGCTCAGAGACGACATCGGCTTCGGCTATTCAGCCCCGGATCTGCTGTACAAACGCGCAAAAAAGGAACCCGGTTGCGGCAACGAAAAGAACGTGTCCCTGGCTTTCGGAAACCTGCTTTCCATCTATGCCCGCAACCGGTTTAACGCAAGACAGGCCTGGGACTGCCTCAAAAAATCCGGCCTCTGGGAGGATCTGTGCGCTTATTACCGACGAAGAGAGATCTTTGAAAACGAACTCTTCCAACTCGTCCAGGACGGACTCACAAGGCGACGATTATTGACTAAGGTAGCGGCGTGATTTCAAAAAATGACCACGGCTGGAAAGTCGATTTCTATCCGGAAGGCAGAGAAGGGCCCAGGGTAAGAAAGCAGGGTTTCAAAACCCGGCTGGACGCACTGCAGTTCGTTCGCGATTATGGGCGAAAAGAGCATGCACCGTCTGAACGCCTGAAAGACCTGGTTAAGAAGTGGTACGACTATCACGGCCATACGTTGAAGGATGCCAAATATCGCTTGTCGAGGACAAACGCAATCTGTGATCGCCTGAGCAACCCAAGGGTGAAAGACTTTACCGCGACCGACTGGATGGAATACCGCGCTGAGCGAATCAAAGAAGTAACACCTGGTACCTGCAACCACGAACAGCGTTATCTTTCTTCCGTCTTTGCTGAAATGGTCCGGATCGGACACCTGAAAACGAATCCGATTGGCCCGGTTCGCCAGATCAGGGTCTCAGAACGGGAATTGACCTTTCTAACCATTGAGCAGTGTCATCAGCTCCTGGAGGAATGCCGGGAAAGCTCAAACGAGTTTGTCTGGTCGGTTGCTATGATTTGCCTTGCGACGGGCGCGCGTTGGATTGAAGCCGAAACCCTGACCAGTTCGGGTTTTGTCACGGGCAAAGTGATCTTTCGAGATACAAAGAACGGAAAGAGCAGGGCGGTACCCATTGATCCCAAGATTCAGGAACAGATCCGGGAACATACGTTACCTGGTCCGGGGCGTTTATTTGGTCCTTGCCGGTCGGCATTTCGGGCAGCGTATAAGCGGTGTGGTTTTTCGACGCCCCAGCAGCTCACCCACATCCTCAGGCATACCTTCTCCAGTCACTACATGATGAACGGTGGAGATATCCTTACGCTACAGCGCATCCTTGGGCATGGGAACATCACGATGACCATGAAGTATGCGCATCTGTCACCGGATCATCTGGAATCAGCGGTAAGGCTCTCACCGGTTGCCGAACTGATACAGTGATGGGGGGGCTGGCTTGGCTTGCCTGGACGCAGGCTTTATGGGGGTTGTGAAGGATTTCGCGCACCTGAGCTGAAAGCCAGGCTATGTAGGCAACTTGTAGTCAATCCAAAAAAAAAGCCTACGATTTTCATCGTAAGCTTTTGAAATTTGGTAGCAAGGGGCGGAGTTGAACCGCCGACCCCAGCATTATGAGTGCTGTGCTCTAACCAACTGAGCTACCTTGCCATCGCTTCACCAAAGGAAGCGGCGCGTATATTATGTACGGAGAGCCGAAGTGTCAATAGCTATCTTAATTTCTCTGAGCTTCTACCCAGGGCAAAGCTCCTGATTCTCAGCGCGGCCGGGCATCAGGCATCGGTGTAAGCGGATTTCCAACACCTACATGACAGGAACAGGATTTATCATGGTTGAAGACGGTACCGACAACCCATTGACCTTCAGGCTGGGGCATGAAGAGCTGATCATTCGCCGCCGCTATGAGGTGATCAGCATCATTAATGATTTCTTTATCGCCATCTGGTTTCTTTTTGGCAGCATTCTGTTCCTGTACCCCGAATATGAAAGGGTCGCCATCTGGATGTTCATCATTGGAAGTTTCCAGTTCCTGATTCGCCCCACAGTCCGGCTGATCAGCCATATTCATGTGAAACGGATACCTGCGAGTAATTGGGAAAGTTAGAAACCATCGTCCACAGGGCTGCGTACGCCAAAACCACCTTTGCGAATAACATGAGTGTAAATTTCGGTGGTGCGCACATCAGCATGACCAAGCAGCTTCTGAATAGTGCGGATATCGTAACCGGCTTCCAGTAGTCGGGTAGCAAAGCTGTGACGCAGTGTGTGGCTGTTTGCCTGCTTATATATACCTGCTTCACGGATGGCTGCACTGATGGCCCGTTGAACGCCGCGATCCAGTAGATGGTGACGACGAAGCACGTTGCTGCGTGGATCATTGGATAACTTCGCCGCAGGAAACAGATATTGCCAGGCGGGCTCCTTGCCGGCACCCGGAAATTTTCGATTCAGTGCCAACGGCATGTAGACCTCGCCATGGCCACTGGCCAGATCCTGCTTATGCTGAACCAGGCAGGCTTCGATTTGCAGCTTCAATGGCTCTAACAATGAATCTGGCAGAAGTGTTGTTCTGTCCTTGTTGCCCTTCCCGCTGCGCACAATAATCTGCCGCATTCCAAAATCCACATCTTTCACCCGAAGCCTCAAGGCTTCGTTGATACGCAGACCAGATCCGTACATCAAGCGGGCTACAAGTTGATGTGAGCCTTTCAGGTGGCCTATCACAGCCCTGGTTTCTTCATGAGTAAAAACTGTGGGCAAACGCTGCGGTTTTCTTGCCATTTCAAATGACAGCTCCTCCAGCGGCTGTTCAAGGAACTCCCGAAAAAGGAAAACGATGGCATTCAGTGCAGTTCTTTGTGTGCTCACGCTGTTATTGCGCTGGACTGCGAGATGCGACAAAAACTGCTCTACCTCCTTTGTTGAGCAGGTGGAGGGGTGCTGCATTCCATGAAAGCGGATGAAGCGTTTGATCCAGTGGCAGTATGTTTGCTCCGTTCTGTAGGCCATATTTCGGCTGCGAATCAACGCCCTGAGCTGATCCATGAAGCGGGTGGGATTGTCTGGAAGTTTCGGTGGTATATCCATGATCATAAGTTCAGCCTCCATGCTGTTTTTATATACAGTATTTTGAGCACTGATTGCCGTAATTGCACAGTGAAAAACGGAGATATACGACAACTGTCGCAAAAGTGCATGGTTTTGAGGGGGGGGAGCCTTACAACTCTATGAAAAATATGAAATAGTTACTTATTAGTGATTGGAGATAAGCGAACGGATATTTTGGGGAAACCCGACAATTGACGCTTATTTCCAGCCAGACTATCTTTCAGGGTAGGTAGTTTTTTGATAACAAAGAAAAATTTGATGAGTGGCACCTGCAACGCAGGGAAATATACGCGTTTGGATAGATGTCATTTGTCGTTGAATTAGCTGTTAAGGCGAATAGAGTATGGCTATAGGGGATACGATCAAAATCTACTGTGGTGATTGTAAGCGCTCTACCAACCACGTGATCATTGCAGAGCGTTCTGTGAGTTCTCATCCATTAGAAGCCGAGAATTGGGGCGAGCAGCACTATTTTTGCCAGTGCGCAGGTTGTGATAGTTATGCATACGCTATTTCGGAATGGCACGAGGCCGACTGGAATCCCCACACAGGGGAAATGGATTCAAGCTGGCGAACTTATCCAAACTCAAGAAACCAACGTCACACGTTTGATGACGACCACCTGCTGCCGCTGAAAATTCGGTCAATTTATCGCGAAATTATTGGTGCGATGAATGCCCAGCTACCGCTATTAACTGCGATTGGTTTGCGCGCTTTAATAGAAGCCATATGCAAAGACAGGAAGGTCAAAGGTAGCAACCTCGAAAAGCTTATAGACGGCCTGGCCAGCAATGGCGTTCTATCAAATGATCAAGCGGCTATTTTGCACGGCCATCGATTTTTAGGGAATGTAGCGGCTCATGAGGTAGAGGTTGCACGACCACCGGAGTTAGTAGCTGCTCTGGAGATAGCGGAGGCCATGTTGCGGACAATTTATGTGTTGCCAGTACTGTCGAATCAGATTACTACAGGGCGAAAGCCTTAACAAAACGCGGCACTCGGATGCCCTTTACGCCGCTTCGCTTTGTAAAGGCCACCGGTGCGCTCAGCGTTAGGAGCTTGAGTGATCAACCTTGAAGCCCTCATCAAAGCGGCTGCAACTCGCGGCACAGAGCCGGAATACTCGACAATCCTCGAGTTCTGCACGGCCACTAGAACTATGCCCGAGCAATTTTGCAATGATTACGCGGTTTGGGTTGCTAAAGGATTTTACGAGGAACGCCTCACCTATGAATTTTGTGACGGGGCAATGAACTACCTTTGGGGATTCATGACGACGCCGCCAGTATTCGGTGAGGATAAAAACATTCCTGAGCCAGCATTTGAAATCTATCGGGCTTTTGACGAAGGTGAATACCACCATCAAGGTGACCCATCGGCAATTGATCCGGTCGAGAAATATACTAAGCCACTGGTAGAGGAGTTGTTCCGCGGTGGCAGGCTCTCCTAACCATGCGGTCAACCGGACACCAAAAGCGTACCGCTTTTGGTTCCCTCCGCTGCGCTCCGGCGCCGGTTACCATCAGCGTTATGGGTAAGGAGGCCTATTGAATATCCGCTTTTCTGTTCTTTTATTTCTCGCCTGCCTTGTCGGGTGTTCGGGGGACTACCCACATGCCGATCAGGAGGTAGGTGAAAATGGGGAGCCTCCAAAAGCTCTTGAGCAGCGCTATCAGCGGCAATTTCAGGCTGACGAAAAAAATTATGTTTTAGCTCTAGGCCGAATCCACGCTTTTCTGGTTGAGAACCAATTTTCGACGAAGTACACCGACTGTTTTGATGATGTTCTGGATATTAGGAAGCGAAAGAAAGGGTTCTCCTGCCTGGTTCTCCGTGCGGAGAAGGGCCCACCAACCAAAGTGTATTTCAGAGTCATCGTAGATGACGTAAATTTCAATCAGTTAGATGACCACAATCGGCTGCTGTACTCAGTAGAGATATATTCGATAGATCCTGACCTTGGGTGGGGAATAACGGAGCTTCTTCGGGATTTCGGCTCAGAAGTCGCATCGAGTTTGGCTGAACTCCACTCTGGATCGTTGGGAGATTATGGAAGCGACCGCCCATAACCAGTGCAGGCACGGCGACGCCCACTATATTGCGCCTTCGGCTCCACTCCATGGGCGCGCATGCTGCAAGCGTTATATAGTTTCCAAGCACAGGAATAGGATATGAATCGTAAGCAGTTCATTCAGTCTCATGGCGCAACTTGTGCAAACTGGACTTGGAGCTGGTCTTTTGTGAACCAGGACGAGAAGCTGGTGATTTTTGGGGCTTGGGATATAAACGAAGTCGGAGGCAAGTCTCTCATTTTAAGTAGCGACTGGGAGGTGAGCCGCAGGGGGCGAAAACAGCCTGCCTACGCACAATCGAGGGAGCATATTAGGCTGGTAGAGGAAGAAGATTATCAGCTCGCAACCTTTCCTATGATCTATTCCGACGCCAATGAAGAGGATGGAATTGGGCCTGCAAAAATCGAGGGGTTTACGCCGGAGCTCACACACAAGAAACTGGTTCGAGTCGACTCATCTTGGTACGCCTCCGACGATGCCGTTACACAGCTATTACCCGAAGAGCTAGCGTCGAATGAAGAATTGATTGAAGGAGCTTCAAAAGCTGTTACGGTCAATTCTTACGAGAGAAATCCAGTCGCCAGAGAAAAATGCCTGGCGCATCACGGTTATGCTTGTGCGGTGTGCTCATTCGATTTTCAAAAATTCTATGGCTCAATCGGTAAGCATTACATTCACGTACATCATGTAGTGCCATTGTCCGAAACAAGAGAAGAGTACATCATCGACCCAGTAAACGATTTAATTCCGGTGTGCCCGAACTGCCACGCAATGATTCACAGTACGCGTCCTGCTTTGGGCGTTGAACAACTTAAACAACATCTGCAATACAGAGCAAAAACTATATAACAAGGCAATCAAATTCGCTCTGGACTTCCCCCCGTTACTGCGGACATCCCTAAAAAGAGGCTGATTTTCTCTTAGGTCAAGTTTTGGCCTATCCGCCGGAATGTTCGCTTTGCGATCTGCGGTAACCCTGACAAGACTAGATAGAAGCGGACTTTTTTATCACTCCAAGATGATCTAGATAAGCGATCTTGGATAGTCGTCCAACGATAACCTGTTTGACCGCCTCTGTTCTTGACTCTTCGAAGTATCGCTTTCCGCTCGTTGCCAACCCCTGTAGGTTTGCGTTTATTGTATAGCTATCAGGCGTCTACTGTATCGGGGCTTGCCATTTTAACCCGGAACCCACAAAAGGAGAGATGGAAGTATACCAGGGCTTTGGCAGAGTTTTGAGCTAATAAGTTGTTGCCTTCCTCATTAGCTGCTAAATTTTTAAAGATTAGTATGGAAACTGGTGACAGAGTCAATTCAAGCTGATTTCTGACTCATCACCCAAGGATACGGAATTTTTACATGCAGGTTGATCTCTATGAAGGATTTCATGAGTCTTTTAGTAAAGTCTCATTTTCTGTTTTTTTTATTCGTGTTTTTCTCTTTTATTAAATTATCCTACGCAGATCTTACTGTCGTATCTTTAAATACCCTGCACCTTGGTCAAGATAGCTCCAAAGTACCTAACTATATTCCCAGTAAATATGCATATATTAAGCAGAATGTTGTCGATAAGGGTGATGTCACGTTACTGCAAGAGGTCATGGCCAAAGCCGATCTTTCACAAATTATTCCAACGAATTTTACCAGCTTTCCTAATGTAATTAGTAATACCGACCTGAAAGGTAGAAGCCCGACTCGTGGCCGGGGATACGTAGAAGCTTACGCTACCATCGTTGACCCCGTTGAAGTCGAAGTAGTGTGTCGTATTTCCTATACCAATTCCCCTGGGACGCCGTTCGCTGGCTTGATTCGACCACCGGATGCCCTGTTAATCAAGGCTAAGGGTCTCAAATCACGTCCGTATATTTGGCTAATAAATTTGCATGCCATATGGGGGCGAACAGTAGGAGGGAGGGTTAACGAATTAAACACTGTCATAGACTTTTCGACCACTGTTTTGGCCCAAGAGAAGCCTTCCAACCTGCAATCCGATTGTGGAATAAGCGGAAATAATCCCGTGAAGAATATTATTGTGGCTGGTGATTTCAACCTAACGCAGAAGCAGATTTATTTTCACTGGAAAAAAAACAACTACGATCAAGACTGGACTGTAGAGGTCAACGCCGAGACCACGATTAATACATCGGGCAATTACAGCAGCAATTATGACCACTTCATTATCAGTAATAGCTTAGCAAAAAACCGCAGCCTCATCCTAGACGCCTCTCGTCTTCCAACTAAGTCCACACAACACAACATTCACAGTGAGAAAGATTACCGGCTAAGGGTATCTGACCATGTGGGTGTAAAGCTGACGATTTCCGACTGAGGATAATCACCATGCTCCCCAAATTAATTACCACTGGTTTAGTATTTTCAATTGGAATTTTGATCTCGCCTAATGCTCGGAGCGTTGAGTTTAAAGAGGTAGTTAATGCGTTCGTGGATAAAGTCTGTGCGCCGTATCTGGCATTCCATAAAGACATCCATTATCTGTGGGACCAGTTTCCACATGACAGTTTTAACTTCCGAGACAGTCCCAAAACAAGCTACCCTCTCCATGCCTTCCATACCTATCGCGATGAGAGCGGCCACTTTGTCTATCGACTACTTGATGCCGTGCTTGTCGAGCAGATGCCTGTGCGCCTACCAAGCAATATTAACGAAGACATTACGCCAGATCATTTCGGATTGAGAAATTTCGTGGCGGTCCAAGCGGTTGGAGAACAACCCAAGGGGACGTATAGCGAGGAAAGAATTCTTTTCGTCGCTACCGTAGCTCCGTTATTTGTAATGACGGCGTTTATTGATGTGGATGACTCTCTGCGCCCGCAGCGTAGTAGTCACGATGTGACTCTGAAATTTCCAACCTATGAAGTGCACCGGGGCGACCGCTATGGCTTTCCCAGGCAACTTTATCGTTTCACAGACAGTAACGGAGACCATATCGGGTTTCGTCAAGAGGCTCAGTTTTCGAGTCTCATCCCGGGGCTCGATGCTGACAGCTTTACAGTGACTACGAAGTTAGGTAGCCGCATCAGCTCAGTCGAGATCTGTACCAACATGCCTTTCATCCCGCTTTACATCGAAAACAAAAAGACAGGGGACTATTACGATGGCTATCTGGAACACATCAAGTGTGCAACAAATGATCAGTATCACCTGATTAAACTTGACTCCAATGGAGGGAGCGACCAATGCTCAGGCTGAATAGGATTACTAGCATACGAACCCAACATCATACGATTCCCTTGGTGGCCCTCAGCTTCTTGTTGAGCACGACCACAGTGGCCCAGGACTTGGATGAACCGCCCTACTTCAAAGGCATTTATGCCGACGAAGCTAGCAGAGCCTCGGTTGTTATTGCCGGGGGTAGTGCTGGAAAGGCGGGAAAGGTTGGTGTTGCACAGGAGTCGCCGGAAACTCAGTTAGACGTAAAGGGAAGCTTCCGCGTTCAAGAGGCAGGGGGTCAACTGATCATTGGTGATGCAGATTTGATCAAGAAACTGCTGGGCAAAGAGATTGATGTTATTCCCTGGCTTTTCGCTGGTGGTTCTCTTGGCGTTTCGGGCAACGTCTATCCAATGGAAAACGGAGCAGCTCTAGGCACGGAAAAATACCCATTCAACAGCCTTTGGTTGTCGCCTGATGGCCTAACGATGGGTCCTATTCAAAACCAGGCCACTCTCAGCTCCACTTCGTCGACTGTCGTTCTGGCAATCAAGGATGCGGCGGCTTCTTTGGACGACCAAGGCACTTTTCATGCTAGTGCAATCGAGCTGGGGTCTCTCAAAAATTGCGGTTCTGACGCAAAAGGCTATTCAGCAAAAATCGATGGTCTGGGACGACTCACTTGCGGTGAGGGTATTGCTGAGCGTGAAACAAAGCGGCAGCAGGACGAGAAGACGTTGAGTGAAAATATCGATAACGTTTCGAAGTCCGTAAAAAATGTTCGGGATACAGTTACTTCGGTGAAGGACTCGATCGATAGCCTAAACAAGACGGTAGATACGGTAAGAAAGGCGGCTGACGCGGCCAAGTCAATGGCTGAAACAGCGACAGCGGTTGCGGAGGCGACAGAAGCTGGAATCGGCGCAACAGTAGTAGCGGCGGTCACCGCAGAGTTTTTAGTGGCAACGGTGGAGATATCAGGCTTCAGTGCAAGTGCCTCTAACTCTGCATCGAGTGCAGAGGGGGCCGAGAAACAAGCCAAGCAGGCAGCTGACAATGCCCAGAGGTCGGCAAGAACAGCGAGTGATGCGCTGTCAAAGATTACTGATATTGATAATCGCGTTTCGCAGGTTGACGGCAAGATGGCTGGGGTCAGCGATGACGCCTCTAAACTCCTGGACGAGATTCGGCAGGAGAAGATTGAAATAGAATCAGTCCGGACAGAACTGGACGCAAGGCAAGCGAATCTAGACAATCAATTGTCGCAATTACAGGAACAAGAGCACGCTTTAGAAACCCGTGTGCGGGAGGCAGAACAAGACATCGATAGCAAAGCAGAGGATTACTTGAATTCCTTTGATAGAGGAAAGGACCAACTCGATACGCTGTTTACCGATGTTCGTGACGCAAGAGAATCATTCATCCAGTCGCTTGACGAATTGGAAGGTAAGCGACAGGCGTTCGATGACACTCTTGAGGATAATCTCGGGACAATTCAGTCGACTGCGGTCCAGGCGTTAAGTGATATCGAGAAGGCCAAGAAAGCCATTGAGCAAAAGCAACAAATCTTAGACGTGAAGCTGGTCACAGCACAGCACCAAATGGAAGACGGTACCCAAAACCTTACTGAGGTTATCAATGAGGGAAAATCTGAACTTCAGCAAATGATTGATCGGGTTACCTCGCATGAACTTGCGATTTCACAACGAGTTGGGGAGATAGTTGCCGTGAAGGATCAGGTAGATAACTCCATTCAATCCCTAAGCCAGCGCATTAGCGCAATCGAGACGAAGCTACAGCGGGTTGAGTCCACAGTAGAATTTACCTCGCCCTTAGCTTTTGCGGCGAGGTGTCGCCTTCAGCTGGAAAGTATTAACAGGAGTTCAGGAAAGCCAGGTAGCGAATTGGTACTCAGCGGTAATTTTGGGGATGCTCAAGGTAAGAAACTACCTGTGATTAATCGAGGGGGACAGAACCCATTAACGGTGACCAGCTGGTCCAACACTATGATTAGAACAAAAATTCCTGACAATCTATCTGCGGGTGCCTATAAAGTAGGGGTTTATTGCGTAGATCCCTATTCCGTGAAGGGAGCTTCGCATTCGTCAGGCTTTCTCGATTATGAGGTTCTCGGTCAGCAATAGGTTGATCGGAACATTTTGCCGAATTATCTGAGGTAATAGAGAGCTAATAAATGCTGCAATATGACTTCGGGATATGCCCTTTATGTACGGCTATTGAGCTTCTGTAGTTGAGCTGGTTGGGTTATCGGGTTTGCGAGCATTCCTAAAAAGAGGCTGAAATTCTCCAAGGAAAAGTGTCTGTCTATCCGTCTGAGTGTCCGCTTTGCGGCCAATGGTTATCTATTGAATTGTCTGAATTGAGCTATCGCAACCTAAGCGCCGACTGCACTGCCACATTGGTTCGGTACCGCACCTGCAGACTGCACATTGCTCCGGTGGGGTACATCAAAATGGAATATTGCTCTTGAGTGGATATAAAAATCAAGGACTTATCTTATGAGTGCCCCTCTGAGTAGGGCCTATTTGGTTTAAGGTTATGCTTGGAAATTGAGTAATTAGAGCGAACCAGCAGCGCTTAAATAGATTTTTTCTGCTGCCTGTTCTCATAAGTCATTGATTTAAAAAGAAGTGCTTTAAGGCCAATGGTAGAACCATATTGGGGGGGTAGGGCAATGGTCGAACCAGATCCAAAGTCGGGGCGCTTCTTGTCCTTGCCCGCATTCTCTATGCATCTCTGAGCATTTTATGCTTATCAAGCGAATGACTGAAAAAGAACTTCTCCGTCAGGTTTGTAATTGCCGATGACCTTTACCACAGTCTGAGCTGGAATTTGGTTGCCGCCTGTCTGGTAATGTGTCTCAGCCAAGCCTGGGGACCAGTCAACGCCAAGGAGATTTAGCGCTTCTAACGCTACTTGGTGGAATCCTCTTGGTGCAGCAAGCATCATTTCACCATTAAGTCGATTACGCCGAACCCGTGCGAATAGTCCTGTCCCAATCGCGACTAACTCTTTGTCGTCCATCAATCGGTTCAAAGCATGCTCAACCGCCTCGGGATCTCCTTTCGTTGCAAAATCAGTTTGAGTGAAGACCGTCCGTTCAGAATTACAGATGCTTTCTAATATCATATCGGTTAGCGAATTATTTCGATCCCGCATTTTACCTGCCATAGAGCTGGCGCTTCGTTCTTCATTGATCATACCCCGAGTTGCATACTTCTGAACTGGTCGCTCTCCTGGGTCCCGGGATTATGGGGTCTGGTTGGCTGGGGCAGGAGCACATAGAGGCTCAGGATTTTTTTCAGAGGCAGGGCGAAGCAACGCCGGGGATGCTGGCCAGTTGAGCCTGTTATCAGCTGAAATTTCCCCTCTCAATTTTTCTGAGAACCTCGGCGACACGGCGACAGCCCTCTTGGGTGCCAAGAAAATCGCAAGGGCGTTCATCACTGAGGGCAGCTATGGGGCTCCGGAGCCACTCCAAAGCGAGTTCTTCTGACTCCCAAATTTGGATCGCTTGAGTAATTACATCCATAGCGTGTTCGGCGCTGGCATGTTCAATTCCAATCACTGGCGCTTGTTCCCATTCCTGAAACGCTTCTGTCATCGGGGCATTTGGGGCGCACTGGGCTATCAGCTCTCTCAGGCTATAGCGTTTTCGCTCTGACATGGTTTCACCTTCGACGTTTGCTGTGTCGTTGAATTTCCGCCGACCGACCACTCGGACTTCATAATAGGAGAACCTGGTTGGCCTTCGGTAATCCCTGCCGCCTTCCAGGGCATTCTGGTACCCGACAACCTGATGGATACTCAGCTCACTGATCCTATAATCTCCCCCCTTCGGGGTGAGGGGAGGACGGCCACAAAATTGATTAGTATCGGGTATTGATCAATGAGTCGATGTCCAAATCTGCAGACGCGTTGATCCATGTGACCTCGTGTCCAGCCTGATACCCCTTTGTTGTTTTCTCATCCGCGTGCGCCATGAGGGGGCGAACATAGGTTTTGTTATCATAGCCGTATTTCTTGTAGAGCCACGACCCAAGAGACCGAATTTCGTGGAATGTTGGTCTCTGCTCTGGCGGTATTTCCGAATAAATGTCGAGAGAATCGACCAGCTTGCTGAAAGCCTTTGTGAGATAATCTGGTGTAACCTGAGTCCAGTGTGTGCGGTCTTTGGCCTCTATTTTGCGCTTTGGACGCCGATGCACGATGTAAGGACTCGCGATACCTGAATTTCTGGATCGTTTCAGGATGTCTTGGAGTTTGCTTGCAGAAATCTTTAAGTGCGAATGTTCATGTTCCTCAATCTTTTGCCGAATAACTTTCAAAACTCCATCTTCAACATCATCAAATTTCATTTTTACGATTTCATTTCTTCCTTGCAAGGTAAGAAGTGATAATTCCATTGCAATCTTGAGCCATCTCGGTGCGATCTCGTGGATGGCATTGAATCCATCAAGTGTTAATCTTTTTCGAGCCTTCTCTTTTACCTGTTTTGAATAGGTAACTTCCGCCGGGTTCATCCGGTCTGAGGGGAAAAGGCCTTTGTTAATGGCAAACTTGAAAAGTTCTTTCAATACTTTTCTGTGATTTATATATGAGTTTTTTTTAAAGTTTTTGTCCAGGTAGGATGCGATGAACTGTACATCCATGGATTCAATTTCTTCCTTTCCTAAATCATTTTTAATTCGATTCAACCAATAGACCCAATTCTGATATACACCTGGCTTATAATGTTTTTCCGGAAGCTGTTCTTGTTTAAAACGATTAATAAGTTCGGCCATTTCTCTGTTAGCGGTGCCTAACACTTGTCTTACCAAATCCGGTTCGACCATCAGCTGGGAATTAAGTAGACGAGCTGCGGAAATAGCGTCTGGCCGGGAAGTGCCCATCGAGAAAAATACTTTTCTTACCGGATGTTTATATTTAAAATATTGTATCCCATTTTTATTTTCAACATAGAGATTTTGAGGAAGATTTGAGTTCTTACGTAATCTACGTGCCGCCATTATGTTAAACTCTCTTTTTCTTTAGCCTTCAAGGACACGATCAACCAATGGGTTCCCGGTCTTTGTTTTGTTGATCTCAATATCCACAAACCATAGGTTTCCAATTTTTCTTGCGCCAACGATTTCACCTTCCGTACACCACTTTTGGAAAGTACGAATGGAGGGCCTTGGTTCAAGAAAAGTCTGTTCACGCCATTTGCTCAGTAACATAAGTTTTGCCATTTTTGATATCCTATTTATCTGAAAAAGATATTCTAAAAATACCCTAATTAGTTCGGAGTTAGTTGCGTCTAATTTCCGGAAAACTGAAAAAACTCATGTATGACTGGAAAAAGGGTTTTCGGAAAATAATAGGTTTAAAGAATAAGCTACATTAAGCCGGCTTTGCAGCAAGTAAATAGTGAGAAGCATGACTCCTTCAGGACTGTTGAAAGTTTCACTACTTCAGCGGTCCACCGACTTACAGCGAGCACGTATCATATGATTCTTATGGCAAAAGCTGTGTTTTGAGCAGTGGAAAGATCTCGGGCTCATAATCATTGACCGACCAGAGGTAGCACGGCAACCACGTTACCGGTCGGTGATGCAAAACGAGGGCTGAAATGGGCATTGTTTTCTCGTCTCGCTCCCCGAAAGCGATCAGGGAGACAAGCCCTAACCAACACTTCTTATGCTTATGTGGGTTCTATCGACGGTTTCTAGACTTCGTCCTCGTCACCCTTGAGAACAGCGGCCTTCCACCACGCTGCTGACATTGGCTCAAGCCCAGGCGGCCAAACCAATCCTTCTCCTTTCCCAGCGCCCTGATCATTAGTCTCATGGCACGGATGTAATCCGCCATTGTTGTCAATGCCAGGCCTTCGTTGTCGAACCAAGCCTCCTTAATGTATTTCATGTGCTTAAGCTTGATTTGGTTGCAGTGCCGGACCTCTGGAAACTGAGTCTCAATAGCGTTTGCCATGGACTGAATTCGCTTAACAGTCCGACTTTTCGTCACATCAGAAGCCTTTTTGTCCCACTTGATGCGCTGCGTAATGTCGCGGATGTACATTAGTAACCTCCGATATAAGAAGAGGCGATCTGTGGTCGACCATGTCCAAGTACGCGAGCAACGGCTTCACGAGCAATACGATCCAGCGCCCGATCCCCGATAGGGCCGCGGAGTGGGCTAGGCCCTCGCACAATTGCTTCATAAACGTCCTGCGCGAATCCGCAACGCAATTCTCGGATGGAGGGAATCCCGCATTTTTTTAGGATTCTCCTGCAGCGGCCCAGCTCCCGTTGGTAAAAGCTGATCACGTTGTCCGTTTTGGACAGCAGGCATTTGGACCCCGCCGGCCGAACGGAGATAGCAAATTCGAGTGCCTCGCGTTGAAATTCACCGGCATAAATTGTTCGGCTCCGGCAACGCCGGCCCCCTTTGGTGCCCTCTAGAATCGCAGCGGATCCGGTTTCGATTACCTCCTGCATCATGCGGTCAAGGTCCTGAAGAATGGCTTCATTCACTCGCATTCCCCAAGCCCGAGCCAGCAGAACTACAGCAGCACCATATTGGTCACCGGCAGCGATCATTCGATCGACAGCAGTCTTCGTGTCCGCGATGTCCGCCTCAATCTCAGTTTTTCGGACGTTGGATCTGGCGATGCCGAGTACTTTACGAGCGGAAATGTTCAATTTCTCATCGCCGCGCAGCGCGAACATACAGGTGTTCACCGTCGAGATGAGATTGTGTGCATACGACACAGAAACCGATTTGTCGCATGCCCCATCGGCCCACTCATAAGTGCCATGCAACCGGTGACGTAGATAATTTCCATACGCTTCCACGAACTGTAGATCAATATTGCGAGCATCCCGAATGCCATGTCGCCGGCAGAATTCGACGAAGACTCTGATCCGAATCTTGTGGCTTCGGCGCGTCGCGAAATGGTCGTGCTGGCCAAAAAAGGCGCTCAAGGCCTTGATAATGGAGTACAGCAGTTGATTTCCGTAGCCGAAATTGCGCTTCTTGCTGCGTGGGGTTTTCCGTTTTCGTTTCATTGCTAAATAACCTATCTATAAAAAGTTGAGATTTTTTGCAGCTGAAGCGAGGCAAACCCTGCGGCTATTGGGGCAGAGCCTGGTCTCCTCGCTGACACTCCACCCCATCGCCGCAGTCAGATACGTAACCATGGGAGATCTCCTTTGGTCGTTGGGAGTGCCGTTCGTGCCGCTGCAGGCACAGTGTTTGTCAATTGCGAACCGTGGCTAACAAATCAGGCAATGCTGTTTGTTGGGGTAGCGGAGTTGTCACGGTGTCAGCGTGACGACGCAAAAGGTGGGCGCCTGATAGTTGGTTTTGGCATAAGGGCGAACAGGTCGAATCAAGCGCGCCGGTGGTGACGCACCGGAGGAGTGGCTCCGCTCGAATCTGGTTTTAGTCAGGGTTTTCGACCAGTTCTAGTTCGTTGTTCGGCTTGAAAGTATTGGAATTGCTGGGGTTCCCAGCTCCAGGTCAGGTCATCTCTCTAACGTGCGGTGTTCGTTTGTAGAGGTGAGGGGGCCCCAAAAGGGGCGATTAAGGTAGCGAACCTGAAATCCGCTGAGCTGCTATGAGCAGTTTGAATCGGGCTTTGCCCTGAGGGATACCGGTCGAGAATCGACGGTGAGACGTTTGCTGTTTGGTCTACCAAGCCAGCTACCTGGCCGAGCATTGCTTGCTCGGGAAGCATCATCATTATCGTAACTCAGGGTAGGTGTGTCCACTCGGGTAAACGCAGAATAAGTTCAATAAGACCAATGTGATGCTTAATGCTGTTCAGGACAGCGAGGACTGCAGATTGAAGCGATGTTTGCCTACTGGTTTCCAAGTGGACTCCAAGTGTTCTTTGGAGTTGCTCTTCGGGACAGGTGGGCAAGTCCACCTGCACGTTAAGTCCACTTCAGGTTCATTTGGAGGACACTGCGGTTCAAATCGGGATAATTTAACCGCTATCAGAGCCTACGTATGCCGGGAAGTTGTTTAGGCAGGAATTCTAAGTCCAAACCCCGTGTTCGAGTCGCCCGATGATGTCGAGCATCTGTTTTGCTCGCTCGGGAGAATTGATGAAGTCGTTGGGAATCGCGTTGCTAATTGCAGGAAGGGGTTTTGAGAGCCAGGTTTCGGCCAACGGCTGATTTCCCTCGAAGAGCTCAATAGCCTGGGCTACGACTTGAGCTCGAAGACATTCAATATCATTGTTGGGGGTCGCCATGTGAGTCATCCATCTGCAGCCAACTAGTGACACTCCAAATTTGGAGTTACTGGAAGTAGATAGTTAAACATAAGTCTCACGACCAAGCATCAATCCTTGCTCTGAGTGCTGGAATCTCAACGGGCACTCTCTTGAGATTACGGACAAACAGTGGAACAAGCTGTTTTGGCAGGCTGGTAATATCGCTCAGAAGTGGTAACGCCAGAATGGAGGCGTGTCGTGGATCTGTGTAAATGGCTGCTATCTTAAAGCTTATGTTGTTGGAAGCTCGTGAGTACCACTGATCGATTGAAAAGTTGGGACGAATGTTTGAAACGAAGGGTGGGGATTGGAGAGTTATTAAGCGGGATTACGCATAATGGCTGTGGCGAACACAAAGGATCTTGGGGGCTGTACATTGCATTGTTTCGAACAATTTACAGGCACTGTATAGAATAAAATTTTGCGAAAATTTTGCGAAAATTTTGAGAAGATAGTTGCAGACGTTACCTAACTTATTGAAAAGTGGTAGGACCACCCAGATTCGAACTGGGGACCTCTACCATGTCAAGGTAGCGCTCTAACCAACTGAGCTATGGTCCTGTGTCCTGCAACGGGGAGGAAATATACTGACTCCGGCGTTTAGGGTCAACCTCTTTTATCCGGTTTTTCTTTTCCTGAGAGATGCCTTGAGTGCGTTACTCAGAGCGCTCCAGCGATTCACAACAAGAGCCGCGAAAATTAACCCACAGCCGGCCAGCTGAGTTGAGGTCATGATTTCACCAAACCATCCAGCTGCAAAAAGTGATACCCAGACAGGTTCTACAACCAGAATAACGGCGCCATGGCTGTGAGTGGACAGGCTTTGGGCATAGGTTTGCACCAGGAAGCGCCCTGCAGTGCCTATGGTTGCGCTGGCAATAATCCACCAGATGAGCAGTGGTGGGGGATTGCTGAAGGTTGGCTGCCAGGGCTCAAGAGCCAAGGATTCAGCCATGGTTACGAGGCCGACGGTAACCAGCGCGATAGCCGTTAGTGGCAGGGCAGGAACCCGTTGTTTTTCGATGGTTTTACCCTGGCGGCTGATAACGGTACGCTGATTTGCAGCCCGGGTGTTGAGCGTGAAATACAGTGCAAAAATGGTAGCGGCCACGACAAAGAATATCTGGCCAGGTTCAGGCTGAAAACCGTTTCGCAGGGACAGCAGGGCCAGCCCTGCAATGGCAACCGGGATGGCAAACCAGGTGCTCAGCGGCTGTACTTCTTTGAATGCCAGTCGGGCGATAATAGGCACAATAACCACACCAAGGCTGGTGATAAAAGCCCCTTCACCCATGCTGGTTCCGTGAAACAGGCCCATTACCCAGAAACTCATGGCAATGCCAAACACCAGGCCGACACCCACACCCCGTTTGAGCTGATCTGCTGTCAGGCGCATCAGCGGTCGCCAGGCAAACACGGCCAGAAGGCCGCCGGCGATCAGAAACCGCAATGCCATAAACAGTAGTGGCGGCATGAGCAATACGGCTTCTTTTGAAAAAATCCAGCTTATGGCTGCCAGCAGGGTAACGATGACGAGAAGGAGGTCAGATTTATGAGCGTCAGACATGGTGTAGGCAGCATAAGAGTTAGGAAAAGTGGTTTAGCCCGACAATGTATAGTTTGCGAAGTAAAAAAGAAAGGCGGCTCATCCATGAGCCCTTGAGAATTCCTGAAGCCCCATGTCAGCGATTGTTAATAGTTGAGGGTAGAGTATACCAGTGAAGACATGTCGGTCTGGTCCGAGCCCGGCACCTCAATGTATCTGTCTTTGGAACCCCATAACTTCCACCATGGGCGCTTGCTGTAGCTTCTGCTGGCGAAGTCCACCTGCAGGCCATTCAGAGTAGTATTGTTAACGACTGGCACCGAGATGTTCCCGGTTTCCGAGCCCAATACACCGCCGTGAGTAGCTCCATCATTCATCAATATCGGGTAGTGGTTGTAGTAAAGTCCTGCCGGGCCATTCTGGCTGGTTACTTTTCCGGCGAGGGTGAGATTGCCGGAGCAGGACTCAATGCCCTGGGCCGAAGTGGCTCCGCAGGCTGAATGAGTGGGTACAACGCCATCGTCAGTGCCGGAGATGAATGGTTTGGTGATTCCGGCGTAGGGTGAACCACCGGCTACGAAGCGGAGCCTGGGGATAGAGTTGGGGCTCAGAGCAAGGTTTCTGGCGGAGTTGGTTTGCAGATCATTTACCACTCCCATTTTACCTGGCTCAGGTTCTATGCCTGTGAACACCTGTACGGCTGCACGAAGCGCCCAGTTATACCAGGTAGGATTGTAGGCCAGGCTCATGGCCAGGTTAGCCAGTTCGGTCCCACCACCGGCCCCGGCATAGTCGATGGATGCAAGAATCTTCAGCGGTGGCAACCCCTCATTCTGCAGCCAGCGAGCCTGGTTTTCTAACAGATAGCGTGTAACCAGATCGCCGGTTGAGTGGGAGACAACTATGCAAAAGTCATTGCACAGTCCCTGTTGGCTGATTTCGCGGATTTGCTCATAGGCCCGTTGTGCGATGGTACCTTCTATGCGTCCTTCGCTTGGCCAGTCAATGCGGGCTTCCGAGCGGGACAGCCAGAAGGTCTGCCAGTAGTCGGCGCCTGCGTCTCTGATCTCCTGCAGGTTGGCGGGCGGGGACGAGAGGTCTTCCATCTGAAACCCGTGAACCAGTATGACGTTGTGCCCGGCAAGCTGAGCCTGGGCCGTTCCGGCCATCATACTGCTGGCAATTACTGTCGCCAGTGCGGCTTTAGAGACATATCGGTTTTTTGTTGTTGTCATGATTGCTCCGTTTTGCTTGGTTATTGTTGTAGTACCTCAGAACTTGTCAGCCAGCTGTTTCAGCAGAGCTGCACGCTGTTCTGATTCGGGATTTACCGCCGGTGTATCATTCAGATCATCAAGATCCGGCGGTTCGAATTCGTATCCATCATCCGGGCCGAAGGCATAATGGGTGCGGTCACCGGGCAAAGCCGGTAATTGTCGTATCTGCAGATTTCGCAGCTGGAACTTCCCGTTAAACGGTTTACTGGCAAGCACGGTGCCATGGGCTTTCAGGGAAATGGTGTCTGATGTCCGGTCGAGGCGTTGCTCTGCCTGCAACTGTGCAACAGGCTGTTGCCCGTAATAGAGCTGAGCAGATAATGCATAGAAGCCCGAAGCCTGTGGTGAAAAATTCACAGGAATGACGAGGTTGTTGTTACTGAGGTAAGTGTCTTCCAGCCCTTCAAAATCCCCGAGATAGGGTTCTATGGTAAGGGTTGATGCGTGTCGCACAGGTTTTCCGTCAACATTTGCCTCCACAATGAGGCGGTATTCTCCAGGTTCTTCGTCGGTACTCAGGCTGCCCTGGTAATAGCCGGTCTCGCCGTCCTGTTCCAGGGTTTTGCTTCCGGCAGGCTCCCTGGATTCGGTGTTTTCAAGGGTCGCCTGAAGTGAATGGCCCATCACCTGAGGCCCTTGCAGCGAGGCAACGACAAGAATGTCTTCACCTCGGGTAAAGCGGAACTTGTCGAGAGTGACCGTAAACTGGCCTTCGTTTTCCAGAGGCAATACAACAGGCTCGTAGTGATTGCCGACATACCCTTTTGCCTGAGCTTCGGTTAAAGGCACTGACCAGGGAGGGTAACGAACTGATTGTGCATACTGGTCGGCTACTTTTGACAACATAAAGCCAACCGGATTGTCTGATGGTGGCTTTTTCTGAAAGCCTGCCGCTATCTGAGGCGGAGCAGCCGGGGAGACTGAGCCCGGAGTTTTATCCTGGTAACCCGGCTCTGCAGTTTGTTTATCCCAGGCAAAACCGAAGCTGTTATTTTCCGACAACAGATATCCGGTGCCGGCCACAATGGAGGCTACAGCCAAAATGAGTACGAGCGCCTTTCCGGACATTCGTCTGTCCTTCTTTTTATAGTGTTGTATAACAAACATACAGGTGATTGGCCTGTAATGGCTAAAATATAGCCGAAAACTGGCGGTGCGCAGGTCAATACTGTGATCACTTTAACAAAGCGCTCAAATCGCCAAGGGTCGATTGTGCTGAGCGCTATATGTACGTTACATTTCCTGTCTGACTCATATTTCCGGTCAATTTTGCTGAGGCGAATACCATGCGTTACCTGCAGACATTCAACCGTCGGCTGCGCCAGATGCGTGAGGCAGGGCGTTTATCCTGTCAGGACGTGGCTGAGATCTGCGGTGTGGACGAAGCGCAGGTTATAAGCTGGGAGGCATCCGATGCGAGGCAGCGCACCTATCCGGATGTAACGGCGTTGCTGGATTTCTGCATAAAAACCGAAACCCCTCTGGAAAATCTGCTTGATCTGGCCGGGTCAGGAGATGAAGGGCAGCTTGAGTTGCCGGGTCTGGCGTTCAGCGAAAGCGACGATCTTTCGAATGCGCTGAAAGAACTGGAGCAGGAGATAAACCGGGTCCAGCTTTCAGGAGAAGAAGTAGAGCTGCTGCGCCGGTTCCGCAAAACAACTGGGGAAAACCGGCGCATGATTTTACAGATTCTGGGTGCCTGAACAGGGTCCAGTTATTTCTGCTTTTTGTAGATGTTTTCGTAGACGTAATTTGTGGCTTCTACAAATCCATCAATGCTGCCGCAGTCAAAGCGTTGCCCTTTGAACTGGTATGCCAGCACGCAGCCGGTCTTTGCCTGTTCGAGCAATGCATCTGTTATTTGGATCTCACCATTTTTGCCTGCTGGCGTGCGTTCCAGGATGTCGAAAATGTCAGGCGTGAGAATATAGCGTCCAATGATCGCCATGTTGCTGGGAGCGTCTTCGGGTGAGGGCTTTTCTACCATGTCGGTGATGCGGTAAAGGCCATCCTTCATGGATTCGCCGGCAATAACGCCGTATTTGTGGGTTTCATCAGCAGGCACTTCTTCAATGGCAACAATGGAGCAGCGGAACTGGTTATACAGCTTGACCATCTGAGCCATCACGCCGTCTTCGCCTTCACCCGGCCCGACGCAGAAGTCATCGGCCAATACCACGGCAAACGGGTTGTCTCCCACGAGGTTGCGACCACTGAGAATGGCATGACCAAGCCCTTTCATCTCAACCTGGCGGGTAAAAGCAAAGGTATTGTGGTCGATCAGATCACGAATGGACGTCAGCAGATCCTCTTTGCCTGATCCTGCAATCTGGTGTTCCAGTTCATAGCTGATATCAAAATGGTCTTCTATTGCGCGCTTACCGCGGCCAGTCACAAATCCGAATTCATGAATACCGGCTTCTGCTGCTTCTTCAACGCCGTATTGAACCAGTGGTTTGTTAACAATGGGCAGGATTTCTTTAGGCATCGCTTTCGTTGCCGGCAGAAAGCGTGTGCCGTAACCGGCAACAGGGAAGAGGCACTTTTTGATCATGTCATTCGTCCTTTGGTCGGGATTTGAAGCGTTTCCATCATTTTACAGGAGTTTACCAAGTTATCTGGCTGAGAGGAGAGAGCGGCAGGATTCATTACTCTTTGTAGAGGTTGTTTTAGTTCCGGTTCCGGCAACGAGATGCCCGTAAAATCTCATCTTCTGGGTTTAAATGTCGCTATAACCTACTGTTTTATTGAATATTAAATTTGTAATTTTTGGAAATTGCCACTGGATTATGGCGTTGTGTTTTTTTACAGTACCTACCTTACTTTAAAGTACCGTAATTCCTGTTCTGTTCTTCAATGAGGTTTTTCTGTGGGACGCATTCTGCTGGTAACCCTGCTTTCCGGCATGGTAGCCGGCCAGGTTTCAGCTAACAGCGGGAGATCTTCCGGCGACTCTCCTTTGTGGGACCTTTACCCTGTGGATCTTCTGCAGTCGGTCACCCGATACGTTGCCGCCCATACCGAGTTCTCCGGCAATTCCAGCCTGACAAGTGAAAAAGCAGATGGCCGTCTTAATCTGACCAGCAGTAATCTGATCTGGTCCCGGCATGTTCTTGGTCTTGATTTCAGTGATTCAGTTGCCCGTGAGGGTAGTGCAGAATCCACAACACTTGCACTGCGTTACTCCTTTCCACTGGCAGGGACCAATTTTCGGGTTGATCTCGAAAACAGGGATTATGCGGGTGCTGTGAGTGGTTCGGGGCAGCGCTATAACATCCGGGGGAAGCGCCGCAATCTGAAAGTGGCGGGTAACCGTTCTCTCTGGTCCTGGCAGGGTATTGAAGTCGATAGCATTTTTTCCCACACAAGCGGCAACAGTAGTGCGTTTGAGGATTCCGTATGGGTAGAGGATTCCACTCATCGGCTCTCAAGCTTTGGACTGCAGAGTTCCGCCTCGCGGGAGTTGGTTGATGGGTTGTATGCGACAACGTCGTTGACCGCAATTGGTGGGCTGGATTCCCGGGAAACCAACAGTCTGTCCGGCTACAGCAGCGATGTAGATGGCTTTCACAAATTGGCCATTGCGGCTTCTCTCAGCAAAGAGGTGCTGAGCTGGAATCTTGGTGTTCATGGGCGCTATCAGTTTGCCCCTGAGGATTTGCCATCTTCCGAGTATCTCCGTATTGCCGGCCCGGCCATAATACAGGGGTTTAATGGCCAGTCGGTGCGTGTTTCACAAGGCGGCTGGCTCCGGATGAACGCCCGTAGTCCTGGGTATCACTGGCCGTTTGCACCTGAACTCAATTCAACGGTTACGTTTTCATTGTTGCAAGGCTGGGCTCCTTATTCAGCCGCGCAGTCTGACCGTTTCGGTAGTACCAGCACCGGTGAAATCTCTCTTCAGCTTTACTCCCGGGATTTTCGTGCGGACATGAGCATTGGCCAAATGCTCAACGCCTCCAATGCTGCGCTTCTGATGCCTGCCAGCCCTGATCTTTCCTTCTCGATTTCGATCGGTATCTGACCGCTGATTCCCCCTTCGCTCCGCTCCTTTTCGATGCCTGGTTACTAAGATGTCACTTGAGGCCGGCCTCGCACCGGGTGTTACATTGAGAGGCTGGTTTACAAGGAGTTTGGCGATGACAGGGTTACGGCTGCCCGCATTTTTTACGTTGATCACTGCGATGATGCTTTGTGGTTATGCTCAGGCGTTCGGGTTCAATGATGTGATCAAAAAAGCCAGTGCCATGTCAGGTGAAACCTATAAGGAGCCACCGAAGGCGCCTGACTTCCTGAGAAATCTTGGCTATTCAGAATATCAGTCTATTCGCTTCAAGCCCGGGCAGAGCCTCTGGCGCTCCGGTGGATCCCGGTTTCAGGTAATGATGATTCCCCAGGGCAGTTTTTATTCCAGCGCGGTCAGGCTCAGTGTTATCGACGGTGAAGGTGTTCACCCCGTAGGGTTCGATAAAGCCATGTTTGATTACCCCAGCCCGGAGCTTGCGAAGAGGATTCCCGCAGATCTTGGTTTTGCCGGGTTCAAGCTGACCTATCCGTTGTCCGGGGAGGGCACCCAAAACCAGTTTCTGGTGTTTGGCGGTGCAAGTTACTTCCGGGGCGTAGGCGCAAATCAGAGTTTCGGGCTTTCCGGACGGGGCGTGGCTGTAGACACGGGTTTGCCTTCGGGGGAGGAATTCCCGGCATTTACCGAGTTCTGGATGGAGCATCCCAGGGCAGGGAGCGATGTTATGGTGGTTTATGGCCTGCTTGAAGGGCCAAGCCTGACTGGCGCTTATCGCTTTGAAATCTATCCTGGTAAAAGCACAAAGATGGAGGTTACTGCGCAGCTGTTTTTCCGGGATGACATAGAACAGTTGGGCCAGGCTCCGCTTACCTCCATGTTCTTTTATGGTGACAACACTCTGCGCCCACGGGGTGAGTGGCGCCCGCAAGTGCACGATTCCAAAGGTTTGCTGATCAACGATGGCTTGACGGGTGAGTGGCTCTGGCGTCCGCTTGTGAACCCGGGCAGGCTGCAGCTGAGCTATCACCATGTTCAGCGCCTTGACGGCTTCGGCCTGATTCAGCGTGACCGTGAGTTTGATGATTTTCAGGACAGTGAGGCACGCTACGATCGCCGGCCGAGCATGTGGGTAAAGCCAGCAGGCAAGAATGAAAACAGCTGGGGAGAAGGTGAGGTCGTGCTTGTTGAGATTCCGTCGGGCGCTGAATCCAACGATAACATTGTGGCTTTCTTCAGGCCGGATCAACCAGTGAAAGGCGGAACTGGCCGCACTCTGAAATATTCGGTCACGTTTGGAGAGCCCGACATTACCGGACAGCCAAATGCCAGGGCTGTGCGGACCTATGTCGGCTACGGCAATGGGGGGGATGATTCGGGCGACGCCTTGCGACTGATTGTTGATTTCAAGGGTGGTGAGCTGGCGGGGCTACGCCCGGATGCAGCGGTCGTGAGCGAGGTTGCCGGGGGTGAGGCCGTAGAAATTATTGAGCATTTTGTTGAATACATTGAAGCCAGCGATGTGTGGCGCTTGTCTATACTTGCAAAACCTTCACCTGAGCAACCACTCACATTGCGAGGCCTCCTGAGTCGGGACAACAAGCCAGTTACGGAAACATGGACCTATCTGCTCGGGCCTTCAACAGATCTTCGTGGAAACCCCGGGTAGCTTTAACCGGTACCCAAAAAACAGGCGGGAGACGGATATGGAAGATATTTCCTTTCAGCATGTATTCAGCCGGGTATACAGCTATCTGAGTGAGGCTGGTGTCGAAATGACCAGTGAACGCTGCAGGCAAATGCTGCAGCTTATTGATGATGCCATGGCAGAAGTTGGTGAGGATGAAGGTGGCCACCGACTTTTACAGAATGTTATGGACCGGTTGCCTGATTATTTCTCCATCCCTGGAGTCCGGATCCCGACAGTAGCTCCGCCTCTCAGCCGGGGTAGCATAGGGTACCTTGTTCGTGGATAAGCCCCCGACGGAACTCCCAGAGAAACATTCCTGGCGGTTGGTTGCGAACCTGCGTCGTGCGGTGTTGATGCTGTTCGTATTCGGCCAGACCTCTGTGGCTTCATACTATCTGTTGTGGGTATTGCCCTACCATGGCGGAACCTTTCTCGAAATCGGCATGCTGGTGCTTTTTGCCATCCTCTACGCCTGGATTGCCGTCGGGTTCTGGACGGCCGTTTTCGGGTTCGTAATCAGACTGACGGGCGGTGATCGCCACTCAATACTCAAACGCCACAAAGAAGCGGAATTACTGGAAACGCCCCTGGCTAAAACTGCCGTCCTGCTGCCTGTCTATCATGAGCCGGTACACTGGACGCTAAGTGGTCTTAAAGCTGTATACCGGGATATCGAGCGTACCGGCCAGATCGAACACTTCGAGTTTTACATACTCTCTGACAGCCGGGATCCCGATGTCTGGCTGGAGGAGCAGGTTGCATGGAATCAACTGGCCAGGGAGCTTGGCGGTGAGGGGCGGATTTTCTACCGCCGCCGTCCGGTAAATCTGAACTACAAAAGCGGCAACGTTGCTGATTTTCTCCGTCGGTGGGGAAAGCGTTGCAAGTATATGGTGGTTCTGGATGCCGATAGCCTGATGGCCGGTGCCACCATTGTCCGCATGGTACGGCTGATGGAGCGCGAACCTTGCGTTGGTATACTTCAGACCAATCCGGGCATCATCAATGGTCAGTCACTGTTTGCGCGGATTCAGCAATTTGCCAACCGCTTCTACTCGACGCTGTTTTCCAGTGGCCTGGCTGCCATCCAGATGGGTGATGCTGCATTCTGGGGCCATAACGCCATTCTTCGTATTGAACCCTTCATGAAACATTGCGGACTTCGCAAGCTGCCCGGTATCGGAATTTTCGGTGGTCCTATCATGAGCCACGACTTTGTTGAGGCGGCGTACATGGGGCGTGCCGGTTATGAAGTATGGCTGGAACCAGGCCTGAGTGGCAGTTATGAAGAATCACCACCAACCCTGGCAGACGAGCTTGCCCGGGATAGCCGGTGGGCTAAAGGCAATCTCCAGCACTTGTGGATCATGTTGCGGGAACCCGGCCTCCGCTTTGCCCACAGGATGGCGTTTCTCAACGGTATTATGGCGTACCTGGCTTCTCCGCTGTGGTTGGGCTTCCTGGTTCTGACTACGGTCGCAGCCGCCGATATGACGCTTTCGCCTATCGAGTACTTTCCTGATGGCCATCAGGGACTTTTCCCGCTCTGGCCCGAGTGGCGCCCCGAATGGGCGCTGGGCCTTGCGCTGAGCACTTTGGCCTTGTTGTTTCTGCCAAAGTTCCTGGCAATTCTCGATGCGATTATCCACAGATTCACCCGAGAATTTGGCGGACTTTTCCGCCTGTTCTGCAGTGTCATGCTGGAGATAGTGATTTCGGTGTTGCTGGCCCCGGTGCGCATGTGGGCACACAGCCGTTATGTGGTCTCGGCTCTCCTCAATGTTTCCCTGCAATGGGCGGGGCAGAATCGAACTGAAGAAACAGGCTGGAAAGAAGCACTGATCACCCAGTTGCCCGGGATGTTGCTGGGGGCCGGCTGGTCCGCATTCGCCTGGAGTCTGGATGTCATGTTTTTTCTGTGGTCACTGCCAGTGGCTGTGCCACTTATCCTGGCTGCGCCTACAGCTGTTTACCTCAGCCGGAATTCGCTCGGGAAAGCTCTTGAAAAGCACAGGCTCCTGCTTATACCGGAAGAGATCAAAACAATGCCTTTACTTGAGGATGCAGCAAGGTTCCGCTCCCGTAAATTTTCCAGCTCCCCCCTTTCGCCTCTTGAGCAGGCGGTGTTGAGGCTCGATCACAACTGCCTGCATCAGGCTTTGGCCTGGGATCACCGGCATGGTTCGCGCAAGGCTGAGCTGGAGTCATGTGTGGCCCGGTGTCTTGAATCCGGCCCGAATGCACTGTCACCTTCTGAAATGAGCCAGATTGCCAGAGACCGGGAATCCCTTCGGGTATTACACGAAGGAGCCTGGCGAGCGTCTCCCGAGAGTTTCTGGGGGCGGGCCATTGGCAGGCTGAATGCACAAACGGAAGGCTCTGACGAAAGACACACCGCCTGATATGGCTCTTACACGGAATCTGCCAGTTTCCTGCCTGGAGGAGAAAGACTATGGATCGACGGACCCTTGTGAAAACTCTTATTGCCGGGCTAGGGGCCGGCGCACTGCCGGTGCCCCCCTTGGCGTGGGCGCAGGAAGCGGAATCCGGCGATCCCGATAGCAGCAGCCCTTTCAGCTATGCATGGCTGAAAGGTTACGCCAGAGAACTCTCCAGTCACTCTTATATATCCCACGAGGGCGAACTGCCACAGAGCCTCAAACAGATTTCCTGGGATGACTACCAGGCTATCAGGTTTCGCAAGGATCACGCGCTGTGGGCTGATAGCGAGTCTGCCTTCCAGGCTCAGCTTTTTCATCTTGGACTGTATTTTCAGTCTCCCGTCACGATTCACGAGGTAATTGACGGAAAGGCAACAATGCTTCGCTACAACCCGGAGTTTTTTGACTACGAGGGTGAGCAGCCGCTCGGTGATCTGCCAGGAAATCTTGGTTATGCAGGATTCCGCCTCCATTACCAGACCAATTTTGCTCTGGATCTGGCGGCGTTCCTCGGTGCCAGTTATTTCCGCGCAGTAGGCTCGGACATGCAGTACGGAATGTCTGCCCGGGGGCTGTCTATTGATACTGGCGTAAGCGGGGAAGAAGAGTTTCCGAGGTTCAGCTCCTTCTGGCTGGAGAAGCCCCGGCCGGGTAGCCAGGTTATACGGGTATGGGCGTTGCTTGATTCACCGAGCACTACCGGGGCTTATGCGTTCGTACTTGACCCCGGGCGTAACATGGTAATGGATGTCGATGTAGCCCTTTACCCACGCACGGAAATCACGCGGGCAGGTATAGCGCCCCTCACCAGCATGTACCAGGTTGGTGAAAATGACCGGCGCATGGATTACGACTGGCGCCCGGAAATTCATGACTCAGATGGTCTGGCGATGTTATCGGGTAGTGGGGAATGGCTTTGGCGACCACTGGAGAACCCTGTACACCTGCGTTTTAACAGCTTCTCCGATAACAGCCCCCGGGGGTTTGGTCTGATGCAGCGTGACCGTAATTTTGACCACTACCAGGATGATGGCGTGTTCTATGAGCGTCGCCCGAGTGTCTGGGTCGAGCCAAAAGGGGACTGGGGCGAGGGTAGTATTGATCTGGTAGAAATCCCCACGGTGGATGAAACCTTCGACAATATCGTTGCATTCTGGCACCCGGAGCAGGCACTCAAGCCAGAGCAGGAATATCTGTTTTCATACAGATTGCATTGGGGGGAACCGGCGCCGGTCTACCCACGAGAGCTTGCGACCGTGCAGGCGACCCGAACAGGTCTGGGCGGCGTTATCGGTCAGAAGCGTGAATATTTCTCCTGGCGCTTTGCCGTAGATTTTGCCGGAGGCGTGCTTGATATGCTGGGTGAGGATGCTGAGGTGGAAGCTGTTATCAGTGCAAGCCGGGGCGAAGTGGAAATAACCTCGGCACGTCCACTGTCTGCAATCAACGGCTACCGGGCGATGTTTGACCTGGTCCCGGGCGGCTCTGAGGAACCCGTCAATCTTCGTATGTTCCTGCGGCTGGGGGATGAGCCTCTCACTGAGACCTGGATTTATCAGTACACACCACCGCCGGCATCCAGGCGGAAACTTTACTGATTTATCACAGGTTAGTGCCGCCAAGCTCTATAGATTGTTAACAATGCCTTCTCGCATTGTTGACAATATGGGGTGTCTGGCGTAGATTTCGCCAATAATAGTTAATATTGTTGACAAAATATGTCTGATATCGCTTCACAAACCTATACCCGCGCCGATGAGGCTTTTGATTGTCTGCAAACGGCAATCGTCAAAGGTGATCTTGCCCCGGGGGATAAAATCGGCGAGCTGGACCTCTGCGCCCGTTTCGATCTGACGCGTGGCCCCCTTCGAGAGGCCCTGGGCCGCCTTGAATCCCGCGGGCTTCTGGTTCGTCGCCCTCACGCTGGCGTGAAAGTTGTTTCAGTGAGCGCCTCAGAGCTGGTGGAGCTCTATCGCATAAGAGAAGTCATGGAAGGACTGGCAGCCCGCCAGGCAGCAGAACGCATGACTGATCAGGAAATTGCGGACCTCAAGGCTACTCTGGACTCTCACGAAACCATGATCGACGAAGCCCGTGGCCAGGCCTATTATCAGGCTGAGGGGGATTACGACTTCCACCATCGCATCGCCACCGGTAGCCGGAATACGAAACTGGCCCAGATGCTCCTCGGTGATCTCTATTACATGGTGCGCATGTACCGCTACCGGCTAAGTACCTCCGCTGGTCGCCCCCACCTTGCTCTCGGGGAACACCGTCGTATTGTGGAAGCCATTGCCCAGCGTGATGGTGAACTCGCAGAATTTCTGATGAAAAGACACATTAACGCCGCTCGTAAAAATATCGAGAAAAAGATTCAGGAAGGCGTTTTAACTATCTGATAAAAGAGGGAAATAACATGTCTACTAAGCTATCCCCGGGCGCACGCTTTCGCAAAGCCCTGAACGACAACAAGCCCCTGCAGATTGTAGGAACCATCAATGCTTACGCCGCCATGATGGCTGAAAAAGTAGGGCATCAGGCTATTTACCTTTCCGGTGGTGGCGTGGCTAACGCCTCATACGGGCTGCCGGATCTTGGCATGACCAGCATGAATGATGTGGTAGAAGATGTACGTCGCATCACCGCAGCCACCGATCTGCCTCTGCTCGTGGACATAGATACGGGTTGGGGCGGGGCGTTCAACATTGCACGCACCATTCGTGAAATGGAACGCGCAGGCGCGGCTGCCGTGCACATTGAAGATCAGGTTGCCCAGAAGCGTTGCGGGCATCGTCCGAACAAGGAAATCGTTTCCAAAGAAGAAATGGTTGACCGGATCAAAGCAGCTGCGGATGCCCGTGTAGATAAAGACTTCTTTATCATGGCCCGCACTGACGCCTTCCAGAAAGAAGGCCTGGAAGCAGCCATCGATCGTGCCAAAGCCTGCATTGAGGCGGGTGCCGATGGTATTTTTGCTGAAGCTGTTACCGAGCTTGAGCATTACAAGGCGTTCTCTGAAGCCCTGGGCGACGTGCCGCTGCTGGCTAACATCACCGAATTTGGCGCAACGCCGCTCTATAACCGTAAAGAACTGGGCGAGTCCGGTGCCAGCATGGTGCTGTATCCACTGAGTGCATTCCGCGCCATGAATAAAGCTGCGGTGACCGTGTACCAGAATATTCTGGAAAAGGGCGACCAGAAAGATGTGGTTGATCTGATGCAGACTCGTATGGAACTTTACGATTACCTGAACTATCACGATTTCGAGCAGAAGCTGGACCAGTTGTTCCAGCAGTCAAAATAATTACAGGAGAGAGACCCATGGCAGAAGCAAAAAAACTCGGTGGCGCAGGTCTGCGTGGTCAGGTAGCAGGTGAAACTGCATTGTGTACCGTTGGCAAAACCGGAACCGGTCTGACTTATCGCGGTTACGATGTCAGCGATCTGGCCGATAATGCTCAGTTTGAAGAAGTAGCTTACCTGCTGCTGCGCGGCAAGCTGCCGAACCAGCAGGAACTGGATGCCTACAAGAAGAAGCTTCAGAGCATGCGGGGGCTCCCCGCGGCATTGAAGACCGTTCTGGAACAGATCCCCAAAGATGCTCACCCCATGGATGTGATGCGTACGGGCTGCTCCATGCTGGGCAACCTGGAAACTGAGCTGGACTTCAGCGAGCAGGACGACAAGATTGACCGTCTGCTGGCAACCTTCCCTGGCATCATCACTTATTGGTACCGCTTTGTTCACGACGGCGTGCGTATTGATACCGAAGGTACATGCGACTCCATCGGCGGCCACTTCCTTGAACTGCTGCATGGCAAGAAGCCCAGTGAGCTGCATGAGCGGGTGATGAACGTATCCCTGATTCTGTATGCAGAACACGAGTTCAACGCTTCCACCTTTACTGCCCGGGTTTGTGCGTCCACCTTGTCTGATATTCACAGCTGCGTGACCGGTGCCATCGGTACTCTGCGAGGCCCTCTGCATGGTGGTGCCAACGAAGCGGCCATGGAACTTATTCAAAGATTCCAGAGTGCGGACGAAGCAGAAGAAGGCCTGATGGGCATGCTGGCGCGCAAGGAAAAAATCATGGGCTTTGGCCACGCAATATACAGCGTGTCCGATCCGCGCAACGTGATTATCAAAAAGTGGTCTGAAAAGCTGGCCAAGGAAGTGGGCGACACAGTTCTGTATCCGGTTTCTGTACGTTGCGAAGAAGTCATGTGGCGTGAGAAGAAGCTGTTCTGTAACGCTGACTTCTTCCATGCATCGACTTACCACTTTATGGGCATCCCGACCGAGCTGTTTACACCTATCTTCGTTATGTCCCGTGTATCCGGCTGGACCGCCCATGTGAAAGAGCAGCGTGCCAATAACCGTATTATCCGCCCAAGCGCTGATTACACCGGCCCGGATCATGCTGAGTGGCTGCCGATTGAGAAGCGCGCTTAAATAACAAGGGATACGAGGCTTCTGATGAACACTAACTATCGCAAACCGCTTCCCGGCACAGACCTGGATTATTTCGACACCCGTCAGGCTGTTGAAGATATCCAGGCCGGTGCCTATGACAAGCTTCCGTACACCTCCCGGATCCTGGCTGAACAGCTCGTTCGCCGTTGCGATCCTGATGCACTGACGGATTCACTGAAACAGCTTATCGAGCGTAAACGGGACCTGGATTTCCCCTGGTATCCGGCTCGCGTGGTTTGTCATGACATCCTGGGCCAGACCGCCCTGGTTGATCTGGCTGGCCTGCGTGATGCAATCGCCGAAAAGGGCGGTGACCCTGCCAAGGTAAACCCTGTGGTCCCAACACAATTGATTGTGGATCACTCGCTGGCGGTTGAGCATGCCGGCTTTGAGAAAGACGCGTTCGAGAAGAACCGCGAAATCGAAGATCGCCGGAACGACGACCGCTTTCACTTCATCAACTGGACCAAAACCGCGTTTAAAAACGTGGATGTGATCCCGCCGGGTAACGGCATCATGCACCAGATCAACCTGGAGAAAATGTCTCCGGTTGTTCAGGCGCGGGCGGATGGAGAAGGCAAGCGCGTTGCTTTCCCTGATACCTGCGTAGGTACAGACAGCCACACGCCAATGGTCGATGCCCTGGGTGTTATCTCCGTGGGTGTTGGTGGTCTGGAAGCCGAGAGTGTGATGCTAGGCCGCGCTTCCATGATGCGCCTGCCGGATATCGTGGGTGTCGAGCTCACTGGAAAGCTGCAGCCAGGTATCACCAGTACTGATATGGTGCTGGCTCTGACCGAGTTCCTGCGCAAAGAACGTGTGGTAGGTGCTTATCTGGAGTTCTTCGGTGAAGGCGCAGATAGCCTGACCGTTGGTGATCGTGCCACCATCTCCAACATGACACCGGAATACGGTGCCACTGCAGCCATGTTCTACATCGATGGCCAGACCATTGATTATCTGAAGCTGACCGGTCGAGAAGACGATCAGGTGGCTTTGGTAGAAAAGTATGCGAAAGAAACCGGCTTGTGGGCAGATGCCCTCAAGACTGCCGAGTATGAGCGTGTTCTGAAGTTTGATCTGTCTTCTGTCACCCGTACACTTGCAGGCCCCTCTAACCCTCATGCACACCTGCCAACCTCCGAGCTGGCAGAACGCGGTATTGCAGGTGAGTGGGAACAGGAAGAAGGTAAAATGCCGGATGGCGCGGTTATCATTGCCGCCATCACCAGCTGCACCAACACCAGCAACCCACGCAACATGGTGGCTGCAGGCCTGATTGCCCGCAACGCCAACAAACTGGGCCTGACCCGCAAGCCCTGGGTGAAGTCCTCCCTGGCGCCGGGTTCCAAAACGGTCAAAATGTATCTGGAAGACGCCGAGTTGCTGCCCGAGCTGGAAAATCTCGGCTTTGGTGTGGTGGCATTTGCCTGTACTACGTGTAACGGCATGAGCGGCGCTCTCGACCCGGCAATCAGAGACGAAATCATCGATCGTGACCTGTATGCGACGGCCGTGCTTTCCGGTAACCGTAACTTCGACGGCCGGATTCACCCTTACGCCAAGCAGGCGTTTCTTGCATCACCGCCTTTGGTTGTCGCCTACGCGATCGCAGGAACCATCCGTTTCGATATTGAAAAAGATGCTCTGGGTTACGACAAAGACGGAAACCCGGTCACCCTGAAAGATATCTGGCCGGATGACGCGGAAATCGACGCCATTGTGAAAAAATCGGTGAAGCCGGAACAGTTCCGCAGCACCTACATTCCGATGTTCGACATTACCCGCGATGCACAGGCCAACACCAATCCTCTTTATGACTGGCGCAAGATGAGTACCTACATCCGCCGCCCTCCATACTGGGAAGGTGGCATGGTTGGTGAGAAGACTCTCAAGGGTATGCGTCCACTGGCTGTTCTGCCGGACAACATCACAACCGATCACCTGTCTCCGTCCAACGCAATCATGATGGACAGTGCTGCCGGCGAATACCTGCACAAAATGGGCGTGCCAGAGGTGGACTTCAACTCCTACGCAACCCATCGTGGCGATCACCTGACCGCCCAGCGCGCTACCTTTGCCAACCCGAAACTGTTCAACGAAATGGTGTTGGATGATAACGGCAATGTGAAGCAGGGCTCTTTTGCGCGGATTGAGCCGGAAGGCAAGGTCACCCGCATGTGGGAAGCCATTGAAACCTACATGGAGCGCAAGCAGCCGCTGATCATCATTGCCGGTGCTGACTACGGCCAGGGGTCTTCCCGTGACTGGGCCGCCAAAGGCGTAGCTCTGGCAGGTGTTGAAGCGATTGTCGCTGAAGGGTTTGAGCGTATTCACCGTACCAACCTGGTTGGAATGGGTGTGATGCCCCTGCAGTTCGAGGAAGGCACAACGCGTAAAACTCTGGATATTGAAGGTACAGAAACCTTTGACGTGGAAGGCACGGCCGCGCCGGGTGCGAAGCTGACGCTGGTCATCCATCGCAAGAACGACAGCACCGAACGGGTGCCTGTGATTTGTCGACTGGATACCGCAGAGGAGTTGTCCATCTACTCAGCTGGCGGCGTGCTGCAGCGTTTTGCCCAGGATTTTCTGGAATCTGAAGGCGCAGCGTGAAAATGAGGCCTGGCTGCTATCCGGAGCCAGGCCTTGTATTCAACCAGTCATTGCGAATAGTGAGAGCAACAAAATGAGCAAGGCTCCCCAAATCAGAATACCCGCTACCTATATGCGTGGCGGCACCAGCAAGGGCGTGTTCTTCAGTCTGAACGATCTCCCGGAAAGAGCTCAGGCCCCTGGCCCTGCACGGGACAATATGTTGTTGCGCGTTATTGGCAGCCCCGACCCCTACCAGAAGCAGACCGACGGTATGGGCGGAGCTACATCCAGTACCAGCAAAACCGTTATTCTGAGCAAAAGCACCCAGCCGGATCACGATGTGGATTACCTGTTCGGTCAGGTGAGCATCGATAAGCCGTTCGTGGACTGGAGTGGCAACTGCGGCAATCTCACCGCAGCGGTAGGTGCTTTTGCCATTAACAGCGGATTCGTTGCAAAAGACCGTATCCCGGAAAACGGTACTGCTGTCGTTCGTATCTGGCAGGCCAACATACGAAAAACCATTATTGCCAACGTACCCATTACCAATGGTGAAGTGCAGGAAACCGGCGATTTTGAGTTGGATGGCGTGACGTTTCCGGCTGCGGAAGTGCAGGTTGAATTCATGGATCCGGCAGATGGCGAAGGCTCCATGTTTCCGACTGGTAACCTGGTAGACGATCTGGAAGTCCCTGGTGTTGGGACCTTGAAAGCCACCATGATCAATGCTGGTATTCCCACAGTGTTCATTAACGCGGAAGCGGTTGGCTATACCGGTACGGAACTTCAGGACGACATCAACAGCGATCCCAAAGCCCTGGCGATGTTTGAAGCCATTCGAGCCTACGGCGCTGTAAAAATGGGGCTTATCCAGACCGTTGAAGAAGCCGCCGCTCGTCAGCACACGCCAAAAGTTGCTTTCGTGGCACCCCCGGCGGGTTACATAGCATCCAGTGGTAAAAAGATTGCTGCAGACGACATTGATGTGCTGGTCCGGGCTCTTTCCATGGGCAAACTGCACCACGCCATGATGGGTACAGCGGCTGTAGCTATCGCAACTGCAGCGGCCATTCCGGGCACACTGGTGAATCTGGCGGCAGGCGGCGGTGACCGCACTTCAGTCACCTTCGGCCATCCTTCAGGCACCCTGCAGGTAGGCGCAGAAGCAAAGGCAGTAAACGGTCAGTGGATAGCCACCAAGGCAATTATGAGCCGTAGTGCCCGAATTCTTATGGAGGGCTGGGTAAGGGTTCCAGAGGATAGTTTTTAAGCAAAAGCCATTTGGTCTTTCGACCAAATGGCTTTCATTTTCAGGAGAGTCAATCTAATTGCTGAGACTCTGCAGCAGGTCCTGTCAGGAGCGACGCGCCAAAAAACGGCGTCTTGCTCCGAAACCAATCAAACCCATCGCCAGCAGTGCCAGAGTTGATGGTTCTGGAACCGGCTGCGGATCCGGATCTGGTGTAATCTGACCAAGGTCGCCGATTACCATATCATCGAATGCAAAATAGTCACCTCCACCCGCATTGGTAAATGAAATGCTGGTGTATGTTTCCTCGAGATCGTAGAAGCCGAAGAAGAGAGTTGCATTAGCGTTATTCGGGATATTCAGAGAATGGGGGACCGTAAGCTCTGAGGTTTCTCCAACGGAGTTGGTGAGGTTCAGTATCATCTGATCGGTCACAAAATCTCCGATATCTATACCGTTGAAGCCGAAGGCGCTCACCGGATCCGTAAAATCAATCGTAAAGGCTCCCGTGGTGACTTCCCAGTAATTGACTCCGGATGTTGGAAAGCGTCCGGGACCTGAGGTGCCAATGTCGCCTGTGCCGGTTATCGTCGCAGCCAGAGCACCTCCACTGCCGGGAAAGCTCAGGCCGAGGGGTGAGCTGTCGCCGGCGGAGAAGGATTCAAAATCTTCGTTTCCCACGCCAGAAAGGTTTGAAAGGAAATCATTCCTGGCCTGGGTAGAGTTAGGCCCCAGTATCCCTGTTGTCGTTGGGTCTTCGCCGAAAAAAGTGATTGGTGCGGCGACTGCGTTTGCAACACCGCCCAAAAGAACAAGCGCCATTGACGCGCCTGCGATACGTCCACCGAATTGAAATTTCCTGCTCATTGGTTTCGTCCTTATCTATTTTTTTTGCCCGGTGTGCAGTTGGGCGTTAAGAGGCCTTAAGCCTGCACCCATGTTGTAGCAATCAAGGGGCCAATAGATAAATTTCTATTTAAATCAGTGGGGTGAAAATATCTCCAGAGTCAGCAGTGTGAACAAGTGTTAAATTACCTGACAGTTTTTCTGGGTATCGAGTCGGTATGTCGGGCTCGTGTACACTGAATTTCCGGTAAAAAAAGCTAGACTCCATTGGTAGTAAGTAAATAAAAGGAGAGTGGTCCTGTGTCAGCAACATTCGATCTTAACGAACGGCCTGATTACGATGTGGTGCTGCAGAAAATTGCGGATTATGTGCTCACCTACCGGATCGACAGCGACGACGCATGGAGTACGGCCCGCCACTGCCTGATGGATACTCTTGGGTGCGGACTGCTCGCACTGCGTTTTCCTGAATGCACCAAGCACCTGGGTCCTTTGGTTGAGGGAACGGTAGTGCCTCATGGTTCCCGGGTGCCGGGTACGCCATTCCGCCTCGACCCCGTAAAAGCAGCATGGGATATTGGCTGCATCGTACGTTGGCTGGATTACAACGACACCTGGCTGGCGGCCGAATGGGGGCACCCCTCGGATAATCTGGGTGCTATTCTGGCGGTTGCAGATCACCTGTCCCAGAAACGCGTCGCAGAGGGCAGGGCGGCTCTCACCATGCGCTCGGTTCTGGAAGCCATGATCATGGCCCATGAAATACAGGGCGTCCTGGCACTGGAGAACTCATTTAACCGGGTTGGGCTGGATCACGTTGTGCTGGTCAAAGTCGCATCCACTGCAGTCACCGCCAAGCTCATGGGCGCGAACCGGGAGCAACTGCTTTCTGCGCTTTCTCACGCCTGGGTAGATGGGCAGGCTCTTCGAACCTACCGCCATGCGCCCAATGCCGGTTCCCGTAAATCCTGGGCTGCTGGTGATGCCACCTCCCGGGCCGTTCGTCTTGCAGATATCGCCATGCGCGGCGAAATGGGCATTCCCGGAGTGCTGACGGCTCCCCAGTGGGGCTTTTACGATGTGCTGTTTACAAAAACCAATAGAGATCAGGCGCTCAAGCCAGAAGACAAGCGTCAGTTTTCATTGCCTCAGCCGTTTGGCTCCTACGTAATGGAAAATATTCTGTTCAAGATTGCATTCCCTGCGGAATTTCATGCCCAGACAGCCGCCGAGGCGGCAGTAACGCTTCATCCGCAGGTCAAAGACCGGCTTGGGGACATTGACCGGATTGTTATAACCACACATGAGTCTGCCATTCGTATAATTTCTAAACAGGGCAAACTTGCGAATGCCGCTGACCGCGATCACTGCCTGCAGTATATGACTGCAGTACCACTGATTTTCGGCACCCTTAACGCAGAGCACTACGAAGACAGCTTTCATGCGGCACACCCGATAATCGATACGCTGCGGGAAAAGATGGAGATCGTTGAAGACAAGCGGTATACCCGTGAATATCTGGAGGCTGACAAACGCTCTATTGCAAATGCTGTGCAGGTGTTCTTCAAGGACGGAACCAGCACCGACAGGGTTGCAGTGGAGTACCCTGTCGGGCACCGCAGGCGCAGAAAAGAGGGTCTTCCTCTGCTGGAAAACAAATTCAGGGAAAATCTTGCCACCCGCTTTGTAGGGCAGAGGTGTCAGGAGATTTTCAGTCTTTGTAACGATCAGCAGTCGCTTGAGTCAGCATGTGCTCATGACTTTCTGGGGCTGTTTGTGGTTTGAAAAGAGAAGGGGGTTCCTGACCGTTTCTTCTGTTAGCCAGTTTGGCTGGCTTGGTGTCAGAAATATTTACAGTATGTATATTTGGTGTATTTCAAGTAATTGAAAATAAACATAAAAAAATTATGGCATGAATCGTGCTTTTGTTCTGGTAAGTGTCGAATATCTAAACGGCTGAGTCTGAACACCAGGGAGTACGATCATTGAATACAGCAATTAAAGTAGTAGCGGCAGTGGCAGCATTGAGTGTGTCTTCGTTGGTCAGCGCCGTGCCAGTCCTGTCTATCAGTGGTCAGGGGCATAGCGCCGCCAGTGCGGCAGAAGCGGCATTCCTGTCATCGCTCTCTGGCAGTGCAATCACCGAGTCGTTTGACAGAGGCTATGCAGTCGGCGATCAGGCCACGACAATTAACTCGGTTTTTGGCGTTGGTTCCTTCACCAGCGTTACTCCCGGGACAGGCGGCGCCTGTAATAGCGGTAGTTACAGTTGTGCAGATGGTCTTGCTGTGCTGAGTTCGGCAACCTCTCCATTCAACGGTCGTTTTGCATTGTCTTCGCCCCAGTGGCTCGACAGCATGGATGCCCGTGAAATGACAATTTCGCCAACTACCGGGTATAACTCGATAGGCTTTTACATGACGGACCCCAACGATTCCAGTGGTCGTTTTTCCATAGGTGGTCTGGATTTTAGTTTCGGTGATATTTTTGGTAGTTCGCTCGGTAGTGGCAAGGTGTTTTATGTCAGTCTGTTCGATGCGGCGGGGCTTGGCGATGTAAGCATCTTCTCCAACGCCAATGGCGATGGATACGGGTTGGATAATGTTACTATCGGCTCTGTTGCTGTACCTGAGCCGGGTACTTTTGCGCTTTTAGGGCTTGGTTTGCTTGGCCTTGGTGCTGCACGGAAAAGAGCATCGAAATAGTCAGTCAAGACTGACGCTGCAAAAAATCCCGGACATGTCCGGGATTTTTTTTGCCGCTGCGCCTATTTTTTGCGTCCGGGTGAGAGTGGTTTCACGTTGTCAGGCGTGCCAACATTCTGTTTCTGAAGTGGCGGTTCCTCCGGGAAAGCAGTGGCCAGGCGGCTGTCAATTCGCTCCAACGCTTCCGCCATGCGTACCAGGGCATTGGCTATCCCGGCTATATCTCCAGAGTGTGCTCCGCTTTGTTCCTGAACGGAGTGTTCCCGCTTCCTGAGTTCGGCTGTTTTGGGTGTGTCCGGCGGAAGTTCGTCTCCCAGCAAATCCTTGCGAATGGATTTGAGGTCATGAGGGTCGATAAACGGACGGTCTTCGGAGTAGGCACACATCATCATGCCATCACATAGCTTGTTGATCAGTCTCGGAATGCCTTTGCTGAGCTTGTGAATTTCACGAACAGTGTCGCTATCGAACAGTTTGTTACCGCCGTGGCCGGAAACCAGAAGCCGGTAGTCGATGTATTCAGCTGTTTCAGCAAGGCTGAGTCCTTCAAGATGGAAGAACAGCTTTACCCGTTGCGCAAGCTGAGGAATGTCCAGAACCGCCTGTTTCAGCTCAGGCTGGCCCAGCAGGATAACCCGCATGGAGGGACCTCCCATGCTTTCCATTCCCGCCAGCATGCGAACATCTTCAAGGTTTTCCCGGGTAAGGTTCTGCGCTTCATCAATGGTCAGAACCACCGGAGTACCCGCTGCAGCCATTTTCTCCAGATAATCTGTGATCTGGAAGAGCATGGCGACTTTGCTTTCATCTTCCACCTTCATCCCGGCTTTGCGGAGAATCAGGCTGAACAGGTCCCTGGATTCCAGGTTGGTGTAGGAAATGTTGAGAAGCTTCAGGTTGCCTTCGAGGTTGCGGATGGTTTTCTTCAGTAGTGTTGTCTTGCCAGACCCTATTTCACCGCTGATAACCACAAAGCCTTCCGAACTCCAGATCGCCGAAGACATGTACACATACGCACGGGAGTGCTGCTGGCTCATGTAAATAAAATCATCTTCCGGAGTAATGCGGAAGGGGTGTCTGTGGAGACCGAAAAATTCCAGATACATTAGCAGTTCCTGTCTCTGACTCAGGCGAGGCGGATCAACTGATCGCTGCGCAGCAAAGTTTTGTCTGGTTCGTAGGCGTTGTAGCTTTCGCTAACGGTTCCGAACCTGAAATCCTCAAGTAATCGCTCAAGGCGATCGTGGCATTTATCCAGATTAGTATAATGCCGGAAACGTGAGAACCAACTTGCATTATTGTAACGTGGCTGCTCCGGATCTATCTCCCAGGGGTGCAGATAGAACATCTGGGGCCGGGCGCCAAAGCCTGAAGCATTGCGGAACAGGTAGCTGAATACCGGATAAGGGAACTGGCGGAAATAACCGCCCCCGGCAGCCGGTATGGACAGCCCCATTATATGGGCCGTGGTTAGTGGGAACTCGCGGATAACAGCGCCACTGCTGGTTTCTATGGAGTAGGGTGCAGACGGCGAACCGGGTATGCCATAGCGGTCGTGTCTTATGGGGAAAATGCTCGAATCCCATGTGAAGCCGGCTTCACTCAATATATCCAGTGCCCACAGAGATTCCCGGGTAATGGAGTAGCTTGCAGCACGATAGCCTTCTACTACTTTGCCGGTGATGTCTTCTAGCAAGGCTTTTGAGCGTAATGTCTCCTCCCTGAATACGTCCTGAGTCTGACTGTAAATCAGTTGGTGGCTGTACCCGTGTGAGGCGATCTCATGGCCATGGTCAGATAACTTCCGGATAAGCGCAGGGAAGCGTTCGGCTACCCATCCGAGCACAAAGAAGGTTGCTTTTACCTGATGCTTTTCAAACAGGGCCAGCAGGCGTTCAGTATTTCGTTCAACCCTGGAGGGCAGGGTGTCCCACTGATCTGGCCGTATTACGCCGGAAAGAGCGGCAACGTGGAAGTAGTCTTCTACATCTATACTCATGGCATGCAGGGGTGAGGATTTTTCCGTTCCGGGCATGGGCTCTCCTTTCCAGTCATACCGATTGATCAATTTTCACCTACTGACTGTGCAAATACAATTGCTGATGCGGACAAATCCATTTTGCCGGCAAAACAATGTAAAACTGTGTTACCAAAAGATACAAATAGTTGAGATTACACTTAGGTAAGTGCAATATGTGCACCAAGTTAAAAAGGAGCCGGTGGTAAGGGGTCGCTCATTGTCAGTATGGGTGTTCGCTGCCGGAGAATCTGATGTTGGCCTGTCACATAGTGGTATAAAGTGTGTTCAGGCGACAAGGAAGTTTTGAGTGTCTTATATAAGATTTCGGAAACATTACCTCCATATACCCTATCTGGTGCTCGGCGCACTGGAATTTCTTGTTCTGTACGGAATTTTTTCCTTTCTTGGCGCACTGCTTTCGGTTGTGGGCGTTGGTTACCCCTTCGTTGAAACAGATGCTCTGTCAGCAAGTCTATTTGCGCTTATTCTGAGTTGCGGAACGCTCGCGATGGGCGGCTATCTGGCAATGGTTCATGAAAGCGTATCTGCTCTCTTTTTTCGCACCTTGGTTGCATACTGCTTTGTAGGCGGGATCGGGCTCAAGCTGCTTTATCTGGTGGTTCCGTCACTGGACCCGGGCAGTACAAATCTTTTCTGGGCCGTAATTTTTTCTTCTCTGGTAGTCATCATTCTGCGACTGATATTTCTCCGGATCGTGGATTCGGAAAAACTCGTCCGGCGGGTGGTGATTTTCGGAGCTGGTGATTTTGCGGCGAGCTTGCTGGATGAGTATGAGCGCAACATGCGTGCCCTTGGCGTCAGGATCATTGGTTGTATAGCGGATAATCCGAGCGGCGCCGTTGATCCGGACAAGATGTTGCCCACACCTTACGATTTTTATCAGTTCTGCCGGCAAAACCGTGTTTCAGAGATTGTTGTTGCACAGCAGGAACGCCGGCGCAGTGAGGGTGGCTGGCTGCCGGTACCTGATCTGATGGAGTGCAAGCTCCGTGGTGTTGCTATAACTAATGGCATCGACTTTTACGAGCGTGAACTGAAAAAGGCCAAGCTTGATATGGTTCACCCTTCCTGGATTGTGTTTTCCGAAGGATTCAAAGCCTCGAAAACCCGGGATTTTGCAAAACGCGCCCTGGATCTTCTGATCAGTCTCACGCTTCTGGCGGTTATGCTTCCGTTTATTATACTCACAGCTATTGCGGTCTTCCTCGAGACGGGGCGACCAATACTGTACAGCCAGACCAGAGTGGGGATGCTGGGTAAAGAGTTCCGTATCTACAAGTTTCGCAGCATGCGGCAGGATGCAGAGAAAGACGGCAAAGCCCGCTGGGCCTCAGCCAACGACAACCGGGTTACACGGGTAGGGGCGTTTATACGCAATACCCGCCTGGACGAACTGCCACAGATCTATAATGTAATTAAAGGTGAAATGAGCATCGTCGGGCCGCGTCCCGAAAGGCCGGAATTTGTCCTGGAACTGAAAGAGAAAATTCCGTTTTACGATACACGGCATTATGTAAAGCCTGGCTTAATGGGCTGGGCACAGCTTAAATATCCTTATGGTGCGTCGGTTGAAGACGCCCGGGGCAAGCTGGAGTACGATCTTTATTACTCAAAAAATCACAGCCTTTTGATGGATTTTCTGATCATGATCCAGACCGTGGAAGTGATTCTCCTCGGTAAAGGCGTTCGATAATAAACAGACCTGAAAAAAACAAAGGGTTGGAGGGCGTTTATGACTATTTCTACATTGTTACGGACAGGTTTGATTGCGGTTCTTGGGCTGTTTGTTACCGCATGCTCCGGCCTTCCACCTTCTGCGGAGATTCCGCCGGCATCTGAGCTGGGGGCTGAGCCTTACGAGATCGGGGTGGGCGATACTATCTCGATTCATGTATGGCGCAACCCGGAACTCGGTCAGTCCATCGTGGTTCGTCCGGATGGCTTTATATCAATGCCCCTGATGGGCGATGTTAAAGCTGAAGGCAAAGAGCCGGAACAGCTGGCGGCTGAAATCAGCGATACCCTGGGCGAGTTTATCCGTACCCCGGAAGTGACCGTGATGGTTACCAGCCCACTGAGCAAAGAGTTTCGTAACCGTATCCGGGTAACCGGCCAGGTTGCATCGCCACAATCAGTTGCCTTCCAGCAGGGCATGACTGTATTGGATGTTGTGTTGATGGCCGGTGGCGTTACCGATTTTGCGGCGGACGATCGTGCCGTTTTGCATCGTCAGATAAATGGCGAGTACCAGAGTTTTGCTTTGGATCTTGAAACAATTCTCACTGATGGCGATATGAGCACCAATCATCGCCTTCAGCCTGGTGACGTGATCAGTGTCCCTCGTAAACAGTTGTTCCGGGGCGAACTCTGATGGATATACAGTTCATTATTGATACCCTCCGGGCGGTAAAGCTCGAGCTTTACCGGCACAGGCTGGCAGCGGTCATTATTTTTATGACCGTGACAGCAGGGGTGTTGACGCTGGGCTATGTAACACCGAAGAGCTATACCTCTCAGGCTGTTTTGTACGCAGATCAGTCCAATATATTGCAGCCGTTGCTACGAGGGCAGGCTGAGGTAACTCAGCTTGATCGCATCAACGAAGCACGGGAAATGATGCAAAGCCGTTCCTTTCTGGAGCAGATTGCTCTGGATACAGGGTTGATCAGAGGCGGCGAATCAGATGCGAGCCGTAATGGAATCATCAGCAGCCTGCGCAGACAGGTAGGTATTCGCGTATCCAACCGGAATTTTCTCGAACTGAGCTATACCAGTGGAAGCCCTGACGAATCCTTCCAGGTTCTCAGCGCGGTACTGAATCGCTTTGTTGAGCGCACTGTGCGTAAAAAACGCTCTGAAAGCCAGGGGGCTTTCGAGTTCATCGATTCCCAGGTTAAAACCTATCAGCGTCAGCTCGAAGAGGCCGAACAGCGCCTGAAAGAATTCAAATCCGGTAACCAGGACGGAACCGAGAGCAGCGTACTCTCCAGAATTGAAAGCCTGAGAAGGGATATTGAAAACCTGAAGCTGGAAATCCAGCAAACCGAATCCGAAGTTGAGCTTACACGCCGGCAGCTCGAGAATGAGCAGCCAGTGCGTCGTGTGACTGTTGACCCCGGAAAATCTTCTGCCGAACGCCGGCTGGCAGCTCTGCGTCTGGAGCTGGATTCGCTGTTGTTGCGTTATCACGAACGTCATCCCGACGTCGTCAGTATTCAGGATCAGATCGCAGACCTCGAAAAACGGGTTTCCACGCAGACCGATGATGATCGGGACGGTGGCGTCACAGAGGTCATGGAAAATCCGGTATACGAAAACCTGAAAATACAATTGTCTGACAGCACTACACGCCTGGCTGTGCAGAAAAACCGGCTCGCGTCGCTGGAAAGGCTTCTGGAGGAAGGATTCGAACGTTCTCAAAGGGTAGCTGAAAACCAGGCCCAGCTTTCAGAACTTACCAGGGACTACGACGTTACCCGTGGCGTATACGAGGACATGCTTCAGCGCCGCGAAAAAGCCCGCCTTTCAATGACATTGGATGTGCAGGGTGAAGGCGTAAGCTATAAGATTCAGGAGCCCGCTTCCTATCCCACACACTGGGATGGCTTGCAGCTATACCAGGTAGGCCTTGCCGGCCCTTTCCTTGGCAGCGCCATGGTGTTGGGTTTGCTGGTCATGCTGGTGATGTTTGATCAGCGTATACGCTCGCCCCGTGCACTGCAGCTGGCTTTGCCTGAATCCATTTCCGTGCTGACTACGATTCCTCATTACCGTAGTACCTGGAAAGACCGTTTTCTGCGTAAGGATGTTCTCTCTATCCTGATCGTACTGGCGGTTTTCATGACAGCGTATCTCG
>Ga0209345_10000493_pt1 | contig 50507 bp, 46 predicted proteins | sample Cruoilmetagenom7_FD_187294 | JGI IMG/M metagenome (GOLD analysis project Ga0209345, IMG submission 187294) | Oil polluted marine microbial communities from Coal Oil Point, Santa Barbara, California, USA - Sample 7 (SPAdes) (version 2) | ecosystem: Environmental > Aquatic > Marine > Oil seeps ... | reverse complement strand
CCGGCATAGTCATCAGATATATAAATACTTCCATCGATGCCTTCTTCTATATCTACAGGGCGGCCAATAATATGGCCGTCAGGTTGTAAGAAGTTAGATAGAAAGTCGTTACTGGTGACGTTGCCTTGAGTATCCCACTGTAGGGTAACAACTTTGTAGCCATCAGGTGAGCTGCGATTCCAAGAGCCATGTAAGGCCACTAAAGCAGCTCGTTGATAGTGCTTTTGATGGGTAGGGTGTCGAAGGAAGTGAATTCCCAGAGGAGCATTATGGGCACGGAAGCCATAACTAGGTGATAAGCTATTATTCAATAAAGCATCTTGTTCTTGTCCGTGCTTTTTTTGCCCATATTTTTTTCGACCATAGTCCGGATCGAGTACACCAACTCCATTAACAAATGGCCAACCGTAAAAACCGCTCTGTTTAATAAGGTTAAGCTCACAGGGTGGGAAATTATCTCCTAATAGATCACGTCCATTATCCGTGCCGTATAGCTCGTTGTTCCACGGTGCCCAATCGAATCCTACCGTGTTTCTTAGGCCTGAGGCATAGATATGGCCTTTGCTTCCATCAGGTCTAAAGCGCATCATAGTGGCACGTCGCTGGTCTGTTTCGATGCAAACATTACAGCTTGAACCTACGGTGAGGTAGAGCCATCCGTCAGGTCCAAACCGTATAGTCCTGGTCCAATGCCCACCATCCGAGGGTAAATTAGTAATCAGTCTCTGATATTGACCTATGGCTTTGCCTGTATCCCAATCCATGGCAATGCGACCAACAGCATCTGTTTCGGCAATGTAGAGCCAGTGGTTGTTGTTGCCTTGGAGTGAATTGCCCTGAAATAAATCAATACCATGTGGATGATTAAGGCCAGATATTAGAGTAGTGGTGGTATCGGTCAGACCATCATGATTACTATCATCCAGCAGAAAGATGGCCCCTTTGTTGGGAGAACTGACGAGTAATTGTCCCGTAGGTGTTATTTTTAGCATTCGGGCTTGGGGGATATCTTTAGCAAATATGGTGACGTGAAAATGCTCTGCTGTGATTAGGTTCTTGAGTTGTTCAGGGTTTGGGTTATCAATACCTTTACCTGTCAGGGTATTAAAGAGCGTGCGATAACTGCTGATTGCTAGGCTAGGGACAACCTGTGTCAGTGATATGACCAGAAGTACCAGCACAATCAGGATAATTGACAAGGCTTTAAAAAGCTTGATAGGCCGCATAGCAAGATTATAGCTCTAATCACATATTGAGCTCGGTTGCTTTTCTAGAGTGGCTAGAGCATTTTTGGGTGAACTATTTTATCTGGCCGTACTAAGTGCGTGGTTAGTCCTTTACGTGTTAGACATTAAAACGAAAGTGAACTACATCGCCATCTTTAACAATGTAGTCTTTTCCTTCTAGCCGCCATTTCCCGGCATCTTTAGCACCTTGTTCACCTTTGCCTGCAATAAAGTCTTCGTAGGCGACGACTTCGGCACGAATAAAGCCTTTTTCAAAGTCGGTGTGAATTTTACCGGCAGCTTGTGGTGCAGTGGCTCCAACAGGGATGGTCCAGGCGCGCACTTCTTTCACTCCAGCGGTAAAATAGGTATGAAGCTCCAACAGGTTGTAACCTGCGCGGATAACCCGGTTTAGACCAGGTTCTTCCATACCCATTTCTTCCAAGAATTCGAGCTTTTCTTCATCGTCCAGCTCGGCAATTTCTGCTTCGAGTTTATTGCAAATAGGTACTACAACGGCATCTTCTGATTCTGCAATGGCCGATACTGTATCCAGGTAGGGGTTGTTTTCAAAACCTTCTTCATCGACGTTGGCGATGTACATAGTGGGTTTCAATGTAAGTAGGTTCAGGGGTTTGATGGTCTTTAACTCATCCTGATCTAGATCCATTGAGCGTAACGGTTTTGCTTCATTCAGGTGAGGTTCTATTTTTTCTAGCACGACTTTTAGTGCCATAGCATCTTTATCCTGCCCTTTGGCTGCTTTTGCTGCACGTTGAAGTGCCTTTTCAACAGTTTCAAGGTCGGATAGCGCCAGTTCGGTATTGATCACATCAATGTCAGCCGTGGGGTTGATTTTCCCTTCCACGTGGACAACATTTTCGTCATCAAAACAGCGTACCACATGGGCAATGGCATCAGTTTCACGAATGTTGGCGAGGAACTGATTACCCAGTCCTTCACCTTTGGAAGCACCTGCTACCAAGCCTGCGATATCGACAAACTCCATGGTGGTAGCCATCACGCGTTCGGGGTTAACGATCTCGGCCAGCTTGTCCTGGCGTGGGTCAGGAATGGGCACAATCCCAGTGTTAGGCTCGATGGTGCAGAAAGGAAAGTTCGCTGCATCAATACCTGCTTTGGTCAGTGCATTAAATAACGTGGATTTACCTACATTGGGAAGGCCGACAATACCGCAGTTAAAACCCATTACTTATTCTCTCAAATATCTGTGTTCTAGTTTCAGAGCACGGAGGTTAATGTTTGTGTTGTTTGCAAGTGCTACTGTGAATGTAGCTCTTTCATAGCATTGTTCCATTGGCCTGCCGCGGTGATCGGCATAACCCGGACAGCATCATCTATGCTTTGATTGATCAATTGTTGTTCACTCAGGGGAGCCTTGCGCAGTACAAAATTGACCACTTCAGATGCGGTTCCCGGGTGACCGATGCCGATGCGCAACCGAGCAAAGTTTCGGTTGTTGCCCAATGCTTGAATGGTATCCCTTAGGCCGTTATGGCCACCATGCCCACCACCGAGCTTAAGTCTTGCAACACCTGGGGCGAGGTCAAGCTCATCATGCGCTATTAAAATGGCTTCTGGGGAGATTTGGTAGAACCTGGCCATGGCCGCAACTGCTTTACCGCTGCGGTTCATGTAAGTATCGGGTAGTAACACTCTGACATCGTGACCATCGAGCGTAGCTCTGCCAGTTGTACCAAAAAATTTGCTTTCTGGTTTGAGTGTAATACTGCAATATTTTGACAGGGCCAAAACAAAATCGGCCCCAGCATTGTGACGGGTGTGTTCATATTGTTGGCCGGGGTTTCCCAGGCCAACAATGAGTTGAACAGGTGTGTCCAATGTTGGAGCCTCTTTGCTAGACTTTTGAGCTAAATAGTAGCTAGAAGAGAGTTGGCTCGAGATTATTACTCGTTGCCTTCCTCTTCGCCTTCACTTTCGCCTTCAGCTTCACTTTCGCCTTCAGCTTCACCTTCGTCAGTCTCTTCAACTACAGCCTTAGGTTTGTTCACAGTGAAGATTGGTAAATCGTGTTCTTCGCCATGGCTCAGTTCAACACTTTCTACACCTTTCGGCAATTTAATATCAGAAATATGCAGAATCTGGCCTATTTCTACTTCGGCTACATCAACTTCGAGGTACTCAGGAAGATCGGCTGGCAGACAAGAAATATCGAGCTCATTCATACTGCGTGAAATATTACCACCACTGAGCTTAACACCAACACAGGTGTCTTCATTGATATAGTGAAGAGGCACTTTGGTGTGGAGTTTTTGTGTTTTGCTCACACGAAGAAAATCAACGTGCAGAATAATTGGCTTGGCAGGATGACGCTGAACATCTTTCAGAATCACATCTTCAGTTTTGCCTTCTACATCCAATGTGACAATGTGTGAATAAAACGCCTCATTATCCAGTGCATGCTCAAGAGAATTTTGATTCAGGCTGATATTTTGAGGGTCTTTTTTACCACCATAAATAATGGCAGGTACTTCTTTGGCCAAACGACGTAGGCGGCGGCTCGCACCTTTCCCCATATCGTTTCGGACCGTTGCATTCAATTTAAAATCATTGGACATTGCCTTGACTCCTAATTATTTCCAAACCAATCCGCGACCAGAATTGATAGGGAAGTTTTAAATAGCCCCGTATAAGAGCAGGGCTGTTAGTTATCCAGTTGATATATGTGATTAACTATCTTTAAGTTCAATAGTTGTTAGTCAAACATAGCACTGATGGATTCTTCATTGCTGACCCGGCGCATAGCCTCTGCCAACATCTGGCCCAAACTCAGGGCTCTGATATTTTTACTTTTTCTTGCAGCTTCGCTCAGCGGAATACTGTTGGTGACCACCATAGTATCCAATGATGATTGTTCAATGTTCTCAATAGCGTTGCCAGACAGTACCGGGTGGGTGCAGTAGGCAACTACTTTTTTAGCTCCGTGCGCTTTTAGGGCGTCAGCTGCTTTGCAAAGTGTTCCGGCAGTATCCACGATGTCATCCATCAGGATACAGGTGCGACCTTCTACATCACCAATCAAATTCATTACTTCAATCTGGTTGGCTTCAGGACGACGTTTATCAATAATGGCCAGATCTGTGTTCAATTGTTTAGCCATTGCTCTGGCACGAACCACGCCACCAATATCAGGGGATACTACCGTTGGATTTTGGTAGTTTTGGCGTTTCACATCATCGATTAATACTGGTAAGCCGTATACATTGTCTACGGCGCAGTCAAAAAAGCCTTGAATCTGTTCGGCATGTAAATCAACCGTCATCACTCGGTCAACGCCAACATTGTTAATCATATCGGCCACTACCTTGGCGCTGATGGGCACTCGTATTGAGCGCACTCGGCGGTCTTGGCGAGCATAGCCAAAGTAGGGGATTACGGCAGTGATACGACCGGCTGATGCGCGACGCAGTGCATCGACCATCAAAATTAGTTCCATCAGGTTTTTGTGGGTGGGCGCACAGGTTGGCTGCACCACAAATACATCCCGTCCTCGCACATTTTCACGTATCTCAATGTTAATTTCGCCATCAGAGAACTGAGATACAAGTGCATCGCCTAGCGGAAAGCCGAGAAAGCGGGCGATTTCATTTGCGAGCTCCGGGTTAGCGTTCCCAGAGAAAACCATCAAGTTGGCCACGGTCCGTTCCTGATTAAGAAGTACTGTTGCTCTGGTGTTCCAGAGGAATATGGCTGGGGTGGGAGGATTCGAACCTCCGAGTGGCGGCATCAAAAGCCGCTGCCTTAACCGCTTGGCCACACCCCAGTAATTACTTTTTTGACGGCAAACTGCATAGCAGTGGGGACTGATTAACCCCCTTGGCGACAAAGCCTTGCCAGGGTGCCGGTAGTTGCTCAAGCACTAATCTTGCATCAGTCTCTGACACAAAGTGGGCAAAGAGGCAGGCACCTGTTCCCGTCAATCGAGCTTCAGCGAATTGGGCCAGCCATTGGCGAGCTTTTTTCACCTCGGGATAAAGGGCTTCAACCACTGATTGACAGTCGTTTTTGCCACCCTGCTCGAGAAAGGCGCGTATTTTGATGGGATGAGTGTTCCTTGTCAAACCCTGATGTGCAAAAACTTCCGCTGTAGAGACATGGGTGTTAGGGACGAGAACCAAGTACCAGTGATTTGGCATATCCACAGGTGTTAGTTGTTCGCCTATACCCTCGGCCCAGGCTGTCTTTCCATGGATAAAGACGGGAACATCTGCACCCATCTGAATGCCAATTTTTATTAGTTCTTTCTGAGATAAATTTAATTGCCAGAGTGCATTAAGTCCAAGCAACGTAGTGGCGGCATTACTGCTACCACCTCCCAGTCCCCCTCCCATTGGTAGGCATTTATGGAGCCTAATATCAGCACCTAGGGTGCAGCCACTGTATTGTTGCAGTGCTCGTGCTGCTTGGACAATGAGGTTTTGTTTATTAGCTACACCAGGAATGGGAGGCGAAAGCTGGATATCTCCATCGAGATTAATGGAAAAATCTAGTTGATCACTATAATCAAGTAATTGAAATAATGTTTGCAGGTTGTGATAACCATCTTCCCGTTGCCCGGTAATATGCAGGAATAAATTAAGTTTTGCTGGTGAGCGGAGTGATAGGGTCATTGTAGCTGATTACCGGCTAATTTCTTCTGACAGCCAGTTCTTTACTACTAGAGTAAAGTGATAATCACCGTTTTGGCCTTTTATTTTGCCTGGTAGCACCCAGTTGCCGGTTTTCTCATAATTAGAAAACTTAAGCGTCCAGTTGGATTGCTTTAGTAGGGCCAAAGTGCCATCCGTATTGTGGCTAAATGATTGTTTTGGTACATCGGGTGCCGGAATACCTTTTACCCAAAACTGTAACTGTTCCACGGGCCATTGCCAGCCAAATAAAAACTCAGTAAGTGCAGAGGGGGAGGTTGCCGTAATGTGCTCATGGCCTGCACGTTGTAATTGGGCATAGTTGCTTGCGCCAATTATTTTTGTGGTTCCTGTACCGAACGGCCCGTTTAATGTGACATTAAAACTTTCTTGTTCCTGCTGCCAATGTAACCAAGCGCTGCCCCCATCGTTGCTATCCCGGTAGCCCAGCTTGCCTTCTATCTGCCATTGATCCAATTGCTCTAAACTATTGATCTGTTGGTCCCAGTTGGACACGCCAGCAGTGGGCTGCTGGTTGGTAAAAGAGCAGGCACTAAGCAGAGTTATTATTAATAGTGGAACATGTAGCAGTGAAACAGCAGCGGGTAGCAGTGGAGCAGAAGGGCGCATCTCTTTAGTCCACTTATTCCGCATTTTTACTGTTGTTATTACTATTATTAGTGAGACGTTCCATGGTTTCTCGGATAATACTGTTGTCAGGGTCGTTATCTAATATTTTTTGCCATATGGTTATGGCTTCATCGTGCTCTCCGGTTACCCATAATACTTCGCCGAGGTGGGCGGCGACTTCGGGATCAGGAAGCATAGAGAGCGCATTGCGAAGATGTTTTATAGCTTCATCATGTTTTCCCAACCGATAACATACCCAGCCCAGGCTGTCAGTTGTGGCGGGATCTCCTGGGTTTAGCTCAAGAGCTCTTAAAATTAGTTGCTCCGCTTCTTTATAGCGATTGGTGTGGATGGTTAGCGTATAGCCTAGGGCATTTAATGCCATAGCATTATTGGCATCCTGTGTAAGAATCGCGCGGAGGTCTTGTTCAGACCGAGCAAAATCTTTTTGTTTCTCACTTAATAATGAGCGCATATAAAGTAGCTGGATATTATTGGGTTCATGGCGAATGGCATTACTGAGTACATCGTATGCTTCGCCCAATAATTTCTGCTCTGCTAATAATTCTGATTCTATCTGGTAAAGAGAGGCCGCCTGTTTTGGATTCTCCAGGTGGAGTTTTTGTAGATAAAGGCGCGCATCATCAAGCTGGCCATGATCTGCCATAAACCGACTGAGACGGACTGCAGCAGGTAGGAATTTTGGTCCAGAGCGCACTTGACGATAATGAGTTAGCACGGCCTCTATATTATCGTTTTGCTCAGCCAGTATGCCCAACTCAAAGTGCGCGGAGTAGGATGTTCTAGGGTATTTGGTGAGTTGGGTGAACAGCTCAATAGCTTCAGAATTCTTCTTTAACCCTTTCTTTGCCAGTGCCAGGGAATACATTAGTTCTGAATCATTGGGGTATTGTGTAGAAAGAATGGCTAATTGGTTGTGGGCACCCTCTAGGTCACTTTCGGCTAAAAGTCGGGCATATTGCAGGCGCATCCGTTTGTTGTTGGGTGCGTTGGCTAAAGATTGTTCAAGAAAAGCCGATGCTTCTGTCTTTTTTCCTAACTGAAAAAGCAGCTGAGCTTTCAGCATAATGGCCGATTGCATAGTGCTATCTTGGCTTAGCAGGCGATTGACCGTGTTTAAACCGTCAGAGTAGAGCCCTTGCTGTCGTTGTAGCATGGCTTTGGTCAATTGTAGGAATGTGTTGTCAGGTACCCGAGCTTCCAGTTTTTGGTACTGCTTAAGTAAGGTTGTTCTTTGCTCTTTGTTTGCCCGATTGGCTGAAACAACCAAACTCATTAGTGGTTCATTCTGGCCACGCTCCAGGGCAAACTCTGCATGTTTCAATGCCTCGTCATATCGGCCATGCTGACCGAGAGACATGGAATAGAGACTGTGGGCATCAAGACTGTTGGGCTCAACTTCCACCCATAATTGAGACAGCTCAAGAACGGCAGGTCTGTTTTCCATATAAGCGGAAATTTGTGCTGCTCTAGCGACAACGCCAGGATCACGAGTAAGTCTGGCCTGAGCAAGATATTTTTTCTGAGCAGTGCCAAAGTTATTGCGTATCCCTGCCAGTTCGCCCACTAATAAATCGTACAGCGTGTCTGCATCAAAGGGCCGAATTGGATACTCTAGTTTTTGTTCGGGCTTAGGCCTTGAATTGTTGTCAATAACTGGTTCAGTGGTTGAAGAGGTTTTTATGTCAGGTGTTTCGGGGCTGCTGGTTTTAGAACCACTTGTTTCAGAAACAGTAACTTCAGCATGGGCTGTGTTATCTACAGCTTGGTTGGTACAGCCATAACTGAACAATGCAGCTAACACTAGAATCAATAGTGAAATACGGGCTTTATTCATTATGGAGGCTAGGCTGTTTAGGTTTGCTTGCAAAATTTTCTCTTAGTTAAAACTGTTCTTGTCGTTAAAGGTATTAATCAAGTATGACGATACTGGTATTGTAGCTAAATACTCTGACAATAACGAAAGCAGACGATTCCAATTAAATATGCTTCATTTAGGTTTAATTTTGCCAAATTTATCGGGGTTGTCTTTATTTGATTCAATACCAGTAGTTGATTCAATACTACTTGTCTTTAAAGGCCTAGAATCGGACAATTGCCAGTCCATCGCTGCACGTTAACTTAATGGCCATTTTTGCTCTTGGAATCAATCACCGCACAGCCTCTCTTGAGATTCGAGAGAAGGTCGCTTTTGCCCCGGAACAAATGGCAGAAGCACTTCAGCATGCCAGTGAGGTAGCCCAGGTTGATGAGGTGGCTATTCTCTCTACCTGTAATCGTACAGAGATCTACGTAGCCAACGGTGAACCCGAGAGCGTATTAGATTGGTTGGCGGAATATCACAACCTTTCACGACTAGCATTGGATGGCTGCTGTTATATCTATCAGAAGGAAGATGCAGTACGACATATGATGAAAGTGGCGAGTGGCCTTGATTCAATGATCCTGGGTGAGCCCCAAATTTTGGGGCAGCTAAAGTCAGCCTATGCGGTAGCTAGAGATGCGGGGAAAGTTTCCACACACCTCAATCAGCTGTTTCAGCAGGCTTTTTCTATTGCAAAACGTGTGCGTACAGAAACTGCCATTGGTCAAAACCCGGTTTCTGTAGCTTATGCCGCTGTTAATTTGTCCCAGCAAATTTTTTCTGATTTACGTGATGTCCATGCATTATTGATTGGTGCTGGTGAAACTATCGAGTTGGTGGCAAGACACTTATTAGAGAAGCAGGTGGGTGGCATTACCGTTGCAAACCGAACACTAAGTCGTGCCCAGGACCTTGCTCATCAGTTTGGGGCCCAGGCCATTTTGTTGTCGGAAATCCCTGAGTTTCTTCCACGTGCTGATATGGTTATATCTTCCACAGCGAGCCAGTTGCCAATTTTAGGCAAGGGAGCAGTGGAATCTGCGCTGAAGCAACGCAAGCATAAGCCAGTATTTATGGTGGATATCGCCGTTCCTCGGGATATTGAGCCAGAAGTTGCCACTTTGGGAGATGTTTACCTTTATACAGTGGATGATCTTCAAGAAGTTATTTTGGAAAATATGCGTTCACGGGAAAATGCGGCAAATAAGGCTGAAGAGATTATTGAGGAAGGTGTGAGTGCCTGGCAGAGCCAGCTACAAGCACTGGATGTGGTGGATACCATTCGTGCGTTTCGTAGCAGTGTGGAAGACACTCGTGATCTGGAAATTGAAAAAGCTCTGGCTTTACTGCACTCAGGACAGGATCCAGAGGCAGTACTAAAGAGTTTGGCAAGAAATCTGACCAACAAACTCATGCATACACCTACCACTCGGTTGAAGCAAGCGGGTGAAGAGGGTCGTACAGAACATATTCATTTGGCTCACGATTTGTTTGGGTTAAGTAAGCAGGATGATTCTGATTCAAAAAAATAATTAGAAAACTCTCAAAAAATACTCAGCTACTTTGATTTGAGTGTATTGAAGGGTATTAAAGGATATTAATGAAAGCGTCTATTTTGGAAAAACTACAAAATATTTCCGATCGCCATGAAGAGGTCGGTGCTTTGTTGAGCGACCCCGATGTCATTGGTGATCAAAATCGTTTTCGCGATCTGTCAAAAGAATACTCCGAGTTAGAGCCTGTAGTAAAAACTTATGCTAGCTATGCCCACACTCAGGAAAATATTTCCGAGGCAAAGTCACTATTAAAAGACGCTGATGTCGATATGCGGGATATGGCACAGGAAGAGATGAAAGCTGGTGAAGAAGAACTGGCTGGACTTGAAGTAGAATTACAGAAGTTATTGTTACCCAAAGATCCCAACGATGAAAAAAATATCTTTCTAGAAATTCGTGCTGGAACTGGTGGTGATGAAGCGGCTATTTTTTCAGGGGATTTATTTCGCATGTATTGTAAATATGCGGAGAGACAGCGCTGGAAGGTAGAAATTCTCAGTGAAAGCCTAGGAGACCACGGCGGCTATAAGGAAATCATCAGCCAGATTATTGGCCAGGGTGTGTACTCAAGATTAAAATTTGAGTCTGGTGCGCACCGAGTACAAAGGGTACCTGAGACTGAATCCCAAGGCCGTGTTCACACCTCAGCCTGTACTGTGGCTGTTATGCCCGAAGCAGACCAAGTGGATGAAGTAGATATCAATAAGGGCGATCTTCGTATTGATACTTTTCGTGCTTCAGGGGCGGGCGGTCAACACGTGAATAAAACCGATTCTGCCATTCGTATTACCCATTTGCCTTCGGGCATGGTGGTGGAATGTCAGGATGAGCGCTCCCAACACAAGAACAAAGCCCGAGCCATGAGCCTGCTGTCTGCAAGGTTGAAAAGTGCTCAGGAAGAAGTTGCTGCCGAGAATATTGCTGAAGAGCGCCGTTCTTTGGTGGGAAGTGGTGATCGCTCCGAGCGTATTCGCACCTACAATTATTCACAGGGCCGGGTGACAGACCACCGTATTAATCTCACCCTGTACAAGCTGGGTGAGGTGATGGAAGGGCAGTTGGACGAAGTAGTCCAGCCTTTGATTAACGAGCACCAGGCAGCACTGTTGGCAGATTTGTCTTCATAACTGACGGCCAAATCTATGCCACCTAATACTCCCCCCACTATTTCAGAGCTTCTCAAAATTTCAGAGTTGCTAAAAAAAAGTACTGAGCTGACTGCGGTGAGCAATACTCCCCGGCTAGATGTGGAGGTATTGCTCAGCCATATTTTGGATAAAGATCGGTCTTTTCTCTATGCCTGGCCGGAGCATCAGCTCAGCGAGCAGCAACAACATTGTTTTGATGAGTTTTTTAATCGCCGGTTACAGGGTGAACCGGTGGCACATATCACTGGTCAGCGAGAATTCTGGTCCCTGCCATTTTATGTTTCTCCAGCAACGTTAATCCCTAGGCCAGAAACAGAACTGTTGGTGGAGTTGGCGTTATCCTTACCATTAGTGGATCAGCCTTCTATTCTGGATTTAGGGACGGGTACTGGTGCCATTGCGCTGGCTCTTGCTAGTGAAAACCCTGACTGGAAAATTGTAGCGGTGGATGCATTTCCTGAAGCAGTAAAGTTGGCGGAAAAAAACTGTCAGCAGCTTGGTTTTAAACATCAAAAAGGCTTTGATAATGTACAGATTATTCAAAGCTACTGGTTTTCAAACCTAAAAGACCAAACCTTTGATTTGATTGTGAGTAATCCTCCTTATATTGATGCAAAGGACAAACACCTGAAGCAGGGTGATGTGCAATTTGAACCTATGTCAGCATTAGTTGCCGGTGAACAGGGATTATCTGACCTTCGTATGATTATTGATGCTGCACACTCCCATCTAAATGCCAATGGTTGGTTGTTGTTAGAGCATGGCTATAATCAGGGACAGGCTGTCAGAGATATGATGTTGGCCGCTGGTTTTAGTGGCATTGTGACCCATGCTGATCTTGCTGGCTTGGATCGGGTGACTCTTTGTTGTAATAGCTATTTAAGTTCTTGATACTGCCCACCATGAAAAATTAATGGTGACATGCTCTTGTTGGAAAAATCCAAGACCCGGCCTATTACAATAGTGTGGTCTCCACCAGAATAACGATGTTCTATTTCACACTGAAACTGGCAGGAGCAATCATCTAACAGCGGTAAGCCATTAATTCCGGGATGCCACGATACTTGTCCAAACTTATTGTCATTCGGACTGGCAAAGAGTTGGGATATGGATTGTTGTCCGCTTTGCAAAATATTCACAGCAAAGTGACTGGTCACCTGGAACAGATCAAACAATCTAGATTCCTTCCCTACACACCAGGATACCAATGGTGGTTCTAGTGATACAGAAGAGAAACTATTTGCTGTCATGCCTTTGGGTTCTCCCTGCTGGTCTAATGTGGTAATCACCGTTATTCCCGTTGCAAAATTACCCAGAGCATTGCGAAGTTCACGAACTTTTTCATCTGTCATATTTTTTCATCAACCATAATAAACTTTCGATCTAAATAATGCCTAGCGGGGGTGAGTGCATTACCTGGCAGGTAGCCAAGTCGGTAGAGGGTACCTTAAAAAATAGGTTTTAAAAACAAAGGGTGTGATAACGCCAGGCTTTAAGGTCATCTGACCAAAAGTCTTCTGCAAGCTCAGCTTTGAGTTTGAGCTGTTTTAGAAACTCTGTTTTCTCTGGCAAGCTATCCCACACCGTGGGTAGGAATGTAGCTCGATGGGAGCCGTATTCGATAATGAGTCCATCTACACAAGGAACCAGTTGTTCCAATAGTTCTTGCTCCGTTGAAAGTGACAGCACTTCCGGTGTTGTTAAAACTGAAATTTCAATACTCAGATCAGGCTCTTCATCTAGGGTAACAGGCGGAAAGCGAGGGTCATCACATGCTGAGGCTATGGCGTGATGCACTACATCCATAACCAACGGTTCGGTGGCTTGAATGGCTCCGATACATCCACGTAACTGTTTTCTTTCATGTTCTTTTTTACGCGGAGCTGCTTTATAAAGAGTAACGAAGCTGGCAGCTAACTGCTGCAGTGCCGGGCTAAAGGCAGTTTCATCAATTCTTAATTCGCGATCAAAAAGTAGGCGTACACGGATAGCTTCTCGTGCCAGTGAATGGAGTGTTTCTTTATCGTCACCAGATAATTCAATAAATGGCATAGGAACCATAACCCACTACCCTATCCTTGTTTCCAATCTCGGGTACATCACCAGAAGTTCTTAAGTCGAGAGTTTCAACAGACATTCCTTCGTTGTTTGCAAGCTTCAACAGCCCATTGATTGCTGTGCAGCCACAAGCTTGTGATCCCGTGATGTGGCCATCAAGTGCATCAATCATGGCGGTGGTATGACGGTCAATGTGCTGTGCTTCTTGATAGGAGTGATAATGACTGAGGTCGGAGCTAACTACAATTAGTGTTTCATCGTCTTTTGTTTGATGGTCACCCCATACGCAGCGAAGTGCCTCTGCCACTTGGTCGCTACTAGCATCACCAACAACCAGAGGAAGTACGGAAAATTCATTCAAGACTGTTTGTAAAAAGGGCAGTTGTACTTCTAGGCTATGTTCAAGCTGGTGGGGTAAATCATCTACCATCGCTAATGATAGTTTTGTCAGTATATCTATGCCATTACGGTCGACGGGAATATCGCCGAGGGGTGTTTGAAAAAATTTTGAAGTAGGTGCCGCTAGGCCTTTTAGAGGGACACGATGAGATGGTCCAAGTAAAACAACTTTAGATAGTTTATGGGCAAGAGGTACCAATAATTGGTAAGCACTGGCTGCAGTAGGGCCAGAATAGATATAGCCAGCATGGGGCACAATAAGTGCTTTGGGGGCAATTGTTGTATTTGTTTTGGCATCAAATAAAAAATGCTCAATCTGCTGTTGTAGCACTATCGGGTCACCTGGATAAAACGTGCCAGCCACAGCGGGTTCTCTTACTAGCATTCAAGCCTCTCATCTGGCTAATTGGTCTATAACTATATAGTGGTTTTTAATTGATTTTAAAAGTGGATCTTTATATTTAAAGATTTTTATTTGGAGCACTGATATGCCCGTGTCATCACCCATCATACACGCAGCTGACTATCCCAAATGCTACCCCACTAAGTATTGGCATAAGCTCGATGATGGTCGTATCCAGTGTGATCTTTGTCCACGGGAATGCAGGCTCCGTAAGGGGCAGAGGGGACTGTGCTATGTGCGTGGGTGTAAGGATGATGAAATTGTTCTCTACAGCTATGGTCGCTCCAGTGGCTTTTGTGTTGACCCTATTGAGAAAAAGCCTCTCAATCATTTTTTTCCTGGTAGTCCTGTGCTCTCCTTTGGGACTGCTGGTTGTAATCTGGCCTGTAAGTTTTGTCAGAATTGGGATATGAGTAAGTCCAGGGAAATGGATACCCTGGCAGATGCGGCTATGCCGGAACAATTAGCTGATACAGCACTGGAGTTGGGCTGTAAGAGTGTTGCTTTTACCTATAACGATCCGGTAATTTTTTTAGAATATGCCATTGATGTGGCAAAGGCCTGTCGTCAGCGCAATATTAATACCGTTGCTGTCAGTGCTGGGTATATTCACGATGCGCCACGCCGCGAGTTTTTCAAATATATGGATGCTGCCAATATCGATTTAAAAGCATTTACCGAATCTTTTTATAAAAAGATCTGTGGGGGAGAGCTGCAAAATGTATTGGAGACTATTCAGTACATTGCCCATGAAACGGATGTTTGGTTAGAGTTAACCACATTGCTGATTCCCGGTGAGAACGATTCTGATGAAGAGCTGAATGCCATGACCTCCTGGGTGGTGGATAAACTTGGGCCGGATATCCCCATGCATTTCACTGCATTTCATCCGGACTGGAAAATGCTGAATATGCCTGTAACACCCACTGAGACATTGGCTAGGGCTAGGCAGATAGCACTGAACAATGGTGTTCATTATGCCTACACCGGTAATGTGCATGACAACTTTGGTGGTAGTACATTTTGTCCAAATTGTCAGGAGATGGTGATAGAGCGGGACTGGTATCAGCTAGGTTTTTGGGGGTTAACAGCGGAGGGGTGTTGCCACAATTGTGGTAACAGTATTACTGGGCACTTTGATTCCCGCCCTGGAGACTGGGGGGTTAAGCGGGTACCTGTTCGTTTATTGCGCTGAATTTATCAATAGTATTGGCTTTTTAAGTTGTACCAGTAAAACTTTTTGCTAAAACAGAGTCTAAACAGGCAACACTTGACCGAAAGGTCAGAATTAAAGGCTTTGATTAGAGAACACAATAAATAGGCTAAATATAAAATAATAAGGATAGGATTATGACTGCTATTTCCCAGGAGGGTTGCCGATGGTACCAATCTATTGTGAATGGACTTCGAAGCTTTGAGGGTATTGCACCGCTGTTGTTGAGAATCTTCTTGGCCCCTATTTTTATTAAGGCCGGTTATAGAAAATTACAGTTGGGCGCAGAAAATGTAGGGTTTCTAGATCGATTGATGGCCGACCCTAATGTAGTGGCCTGGTTTGGCAATCCGGATTGGGGATTGGGTTTGCCTGCCCCTGAACTGCTGGCGGCTTTAGCGGGTTGGACAGAGTTTCTAGGTGGTTGGTTATTATTATTTGGCCTACTGACACGCTTGATCAGTATTCCTCTCATGTTAACGATGATTGTGGCTGCCACTACAGCTCACTGGGATAAAGGTTGGCATGCACTGCCAGAGGCTAAGTTAACAGTGCCCTGGGAATGGCGTACTGATTTAATTGAAGATGGCCTGGATCGTAAAAGCCGTGCAGTTTCTATTCTTGAAGAGCACGAGGATTATGATCACCTGACGGAGGCGGGTTCATTTACTGTATTGAAGAATGGTATTGAATTCGCTGCTACCTATTTCATCATGTTGCTGAGTTTATTGTTTACTGGCGGTGGACGTTTTACCAGCCTGGATTATTGGTTGTGCCGTTCTTGCCGAGGTAATAGTCGAAGCAACGAATAATTTTCCTTTGTTATTTCAAACCAAAAGGCGTTAAATCTCCAGTGGTATAACCTCTCTGGAGGTTTTTGTTTGGGTGAGATTTACACCTAAATGTCTATCAGTAACATTCATAGCCGCGGTTGCAACGTGGCCTGTGATCACGTGCTATAATCCCCGGCCTCCCAAATGTATGGCCACACTTTTGTCATTGATAAAATGTAACAGGCCTCTTAGTTAGTAATCCTATCGGCAACTCTATGACTGAACAGACCAACCAATCGCCCAAAGACAATCAACAAAAGCAATCAGCACGTCGCGGCCGTGGCCGTCGTGGTGGGGGTGAACAAAAAACTGCTACTGCCTGGGATTTATCCCAGTTTGAAGTAGAACCTATTGCCGGTAAAACACGTTTTCATGACTTGGATTTGCCTCTGTCATTAATGCACGGAATTGCTGATTTAGGCTTTAATTATTGCTCGCCTATTCAGGCGCAGTCATTGCCTTATACCTTGCGTGCTCATGATGTGGTAGGTAAAGCCCAGACAGGCACGGGGAAAACCGCTGCATTTCTGGTAACCATCATTACTGAATTGTTGAATAACCCTGTAGATGATGAGCATTTTGCAGGTGAAGCGCGGTCGTTGATTATTGCACCTACCCGTGAATTGGTGATGCAGATTGCCGATGATGCTCGCGCCTTGTGCAAACATACCGAACTAAAAGTCCATACCCTGGTGGGTGGTATGGACTACGACAAACAAAAGCGCCATTTACAAGAAAGCCTCTGCGACATATTGGTAGCAACACCAGGGCGTTTGCTGGATTTTGCCGGTAGCCGTGATGTCTATCTAGATCGCACAGAAATATTAGTACTCGACGAAGCCGACCGTATGCTGGATATGGGTTTTATCCCACAGGTACGTCGTATTGTTCGACTGACGCCTCACCGGGAAAACAGGCAGACATTGTTTTTCTCTGCCACGTTTACTCCTGAGGTTATGAACCTGGCAGAACAGTGGACTATTGACCCTACCAACGTAGAAATTGAACCTGAAAACATTGCTACGGATACCGTAGACCAAAAGGTTTTTATCACCTCCGCTAGTGATAAGTTTCAGCTGCTTTACAACATCATCAATCAGGATGAGGTAGAGAGTGTTATTGTTTTTGCCAACCGCCGCGATCAGTGTCGCCGGTTACAGGAAAAACTGAGAGGTAAGGGGTTTTCTGTTGGTTTGTTGTCTGGGGATGTACCCCAGGGCAAGCGAGTGCGTACCCTTGAAGATTTTAAATCGGGAAAACTTAAAGTGCTGGTGGCTACCGATGTAGCGGGTCGGGGCATTCATATTGATGGTATCAGCCATGTGGTGAATTACACCTTACCGGAAGAATCCGAGGATTATGTCCACCGTATTGGTCGTACCGGACGTGCGGGAAAAAGTGGTACCTCAATCAGTTTTGCCTGTGAAGATGATGCCTTTTTACTGGAGCCAATTCAGGAGTTGCTGGGTAAAAAGCTTGAGTGTAAATTGCCAGACGAATCACTTTTACAAAAATAATACAATTAAGTTTCTGATGATTTTGGCGGCATTCTTTCGATCCAAAATGCTGTAGCTCCAATCACGGATGCGGGCATAGTAAATAAGTTTAAAACAGGAATGGTGGTAGCAATTAAAACACTGCCACCAAAACTGATAGATATCAAGCGGTGCTCTCGTAGCTGTTTTCGTAGCTCACTGAATCCAGTTTGGTTATTATCTGCTGGATAATCAATATATTGCAGTGCCAATGACCAGGCACCCCATAAGAAGGCAATGGCAGGCGCGAGTAAATTTATCACAGGTATAAACGACAGTATCAGTGTGAGCACTAAAATACCGATAATCCGAGGTAGGAAGTAGCCTAGTTTAATCAGCTCTCTTGTTACTGAACGCCCAGCTAAGGCTAAAATTTCTTTTTTAGTCATGGGGTTAGAGATTTTCTTCTCAGTTATAACTTGCTCAGTACGCTCTGCCAATGGTCCATAAAAAGGTGATGCCAAAATATTGCCGATAATGGCAAAGCTATAGCCATACACCAGCAGTAAAAAACCACCAAACAGAACCCAAAAAAGCCAGGCAATAAAATCCAGCCAGCTGGGAATTTTATCCATAAGCCAATTTAGTAAGCCAGCGAACTGTTCAATGGCAATCCAAGTTAGGAGAATAAATAGCACAAGGTTTATTAAAATTGGGCCGAGTACAAACCAGCGAATTTTTGGGTGATTGAGTAATCTAAGCCCCTGAAGTAAGTACCCAGGCCCACTTTTCAGTGGCTTTTTCATTGGTGATCCTTTCATTCTATTGGGTGATGTTTCCATAGGGCGATCAGGCTGGTAAATAATGCTATTGTAAGATTGTCAGCCTAATATCAACAGTGTGGTATTAATAGAGCTAATAGAATTAAAGGGCGCTTACTTAGTTATTGGTGAGCAACAACTTAAAGGCGATTCTCAAAAGGAGCCTCAAAGGAGAGCAAGAATGAAAACATTATTTAAAATTTTTGCAGGTTTGGTGGTTGTACTACTTATTGTCTTGGTCGTTGGGGTTCTCAACCTCGATAAAGGGATAAAGGCTGTTGTAGAAACTATTGGCCCCGATCTTACTAAATCGAGTGTGAAGCTCAATAATGTCGATATTTCTCTAAGTTCGGGTGAGGGCAGTTTGCAGGGTTTGGTTGTGGGTAACCCAGCAGGCTATAAAGCTCCTAATGCATTTTCTCTGGGGGAGATTGCCTTCGCTATAGATCCTGAATCGGTGACTACCGATACCATTGTGATCAAAAGTCTCCGTATTATTGCGCCAGAAATTACCTATGAGTCAGTCAAGGGTATGACTAATCTTGATCAACTACAGAAAAATGTTGAGCAGGCAGTGGGTTCCGGTGGTTCTTCGGGGGCAACGGAGGAAGCTCCAGCAGATGACTCTGCTGCCAAGAAACTAATTATAAAGAATTTGACAATTAGCGATGGAAAAATCAATTACAGCAATGCGTTATTAGGCGATAAGCCCATCAGCTTAGCGTTACCATCTATTCAGCTTACAGGTATTGGTGAAAGCTCTGGTGGTGCTAGTTCTGCAGAAGTAGTGAAGCAGATTCTCGCTGCCATCAATAAAAATGCAGCTGGAGCCGTAACTAATTCCGGGGCACTGAAAGATATGGGCAATAAGCTTAAAGGACAGGTAACCGAAAGAGCTAAGGAGCAGGTTGAAGAAAAACTGAAAGGCTTAAAGGGACTACTTAATAAGTAAAGTGGATTCAGCTAACATACCTAACAGATTGTCAGTTATGGCTTAACGTATTTTTTAAGCACCTAATTGGCCATCTGTTTTTTCTAGGTTGTTTGTCTTACTTGGATGGATTCTCACCCAAAAATTGAAGTTTACACATTTGAAGATTAGGTGGTGTCTATCAGTTTAGCCTGTTATAGTCGCGCCCTTCGAGGTGCCCTTCGGTCGGCACCCCTTGTACCCTAAGTAGTGTTCTCGGTAGTTTCTACTCGATATTCCCAGACACCTTATTTTATGGTTATCAGCCAAAGACCGTACCTATGACAAGTGCATAGAGCAGGCTGGTACCGGAGTTTTATTCCTTATGTTATTTACTGAACTCGGCCTATCGGCCGATATACTTCGTGCTGTGTCCGAACAGGGCTACAGCGAACCCACACCTATTCAAGCCAAAGCGATTCCTGTAGTCCTTGAAGGACATGATGTGTTGGCAGGGGCCCAGACGGGCACAGGTAAAACTGCTGGTTTTACCTTGCCACTTTTACAGCAATTGAGTGAGCACAAGCCTGCTAAAGGCAAGCGACCTGTTCGGGCGCTGGTGCTGACACCAACCAGAGAATTGGCAGCTCAGGTGGGCGAGAGCGTTAAAACCTATGGCAAGCATTTACCCATTCGCTCCGCAGTTATTTTCGGTGGTGTTAAAATTAACCCCCAAATCGCAGCCCTTAGACAGGGTGTTGATATTGTCGTAGCAACCCCCGGTCGTTTGCTCGACCATGTGAACCAGAAGACCCTAGACCTTTCTCAGGTAGATATTCTGGTGCTGGATGAAGCAGACCGTATGTTGGATATGGGCTTTATTCATGATATTCGCAAAGTGTTGGCACTATTACCGAAACAGCGACAAAATCTGCTATTTTCTGCGACTTTTTCCAATGACATTAAGCGTCTGGCTGATGGTCTGCTGAACTCGCCTGTATTAATCGAAGTCGCCCGTCGCAACACTACATCTGAGCGCGTGGCTCAAGTTGTTCATCATGTGGATAAAAAACGTAAACGTGAATTACTGTCCTTCCTGATTGGCTCCGGTAATTGGAAGCAGGTGTTAGTTTTCACCCGTACCAAACATGGCGCTAACAAATTAGCCCAGCAATTAGAGCAAGATGGTCTTACAGCTGCGGCTATTCATGGCAATAAAAGTCAGGGTGCTCGCACTAAAGCGCTGGCAGATTTTAAGCGGGGTAAAGTACGTGTTCTTGTGGCCACAGATATTGCAGCAAGGGGGCTGGATATTGATCAACTACCGCATGTAGTGAACTTTGAGCTGCCTAATGTTCCAGAAGACTACGTACACCGCATTGGTCGTACCGGTCGTGCTGGTAATGAAGGCGAGGCTGTATCACTGGTGTGTGTAGATGAAAACAAACTGCTCCGTGATATAGAACGTTTGCTGAAGTCAGAAGTGCCCAAAGTGTCTATTGACGGCTTCGAGCCAGACCCCACCATTAAAGCTGAACCCATTCAGAATGGACGGCAAAATCGTGGCGGTGGTCAGTCTAGACCTGGGGGTGGAGGTCGTAGTAATAATGGGCGTAATAGTAATAAAAGCGGCAATCAGAAAAATGTTTGGGGTGGGAAAAGTACTAGCGGTAATAGGCAGTCCCGTTCTAATACTTCAAGGACGGCTAGAAGCGCCTAAATAGTTGTTTTGGAAATAGCGGTTTAAACTGGCCGCTATTTCTATACGTGCTGTCTTAAAAGTAACATTGCTTTAGCAAAAAAAAAGACAAGAAAAAAGGGCAAAACCTAAGTTTTGCCCTTTTTGTCGTTTCTAACCTTTAAAGGTTTAAACTACGACAATGTTTTCTGCTTGAGGGCCTTTTTGACCTTGAGTAATAGTGAACTCAACTTTTTGGCCTTCGATCAAAGTTTTGAAACCTTCTGCTGCAATTGCACTGAAGTGTGCAAATACATCTGGACCAGATTCTTGTTCGATAAAACCAAAACCTTTAGCTTCGTTGAACCACTTAACGGTACCTGTAGTAGTAGACATAATGTATATCCTGTAAATCAAGAGTAATTTTTGCGCCTTTAAATTAAGGCAGTTTTGCTGAAATGTGTTGCTATTACTTATGAAGAACCGGACGAGCTACTAAAAGGCGAGACATCGAAAAGGTGTGCATAAATATAAGACGTACTTTCAAGCGGTACTGAGTATATACCAGTTTGACCCGGAGTCAATGGGTTCTCGCAGCTATTGTAATAGATGTTATTTAGCTAAAAACATCAAGTTACTGTAATAATTCTGTCACTTACCCCTCAGGAAAGTTAACCAAAAGCACACAGCCAGTTTCTGACTGGGGAGAATGTGAACTTGCAGCTGGATAGTTAATAAAATCACCCGTTTTATAATGTTGATGGCCATCATTATAAACACCAGAAATAACATAAACTTGTTCAGGGCCAGGCTCATGAACATCTAGACCAGGGTAAGCAGCGCCTGCTTCAAATTCAAACACTTCCACCCGCTTCCCATTATTACCTTCCCAGAGTACACGTTGGGTAATACCTAGTGCAGCGTCTTCAGCTTTTATACCTTTCCAATTACAGCAAACAACACCTTCAAGATTTATTTCTTCAGACATGGGCACACCTCTTCATATTTTTTGATGTATATTTTTTTAATCTAGGTAAAGACTGCATTATTGTTCTTGAATTCATTGTAGGTGGAGAGAAGCAGCCTGCAAAATACTCACCTCGTATTATCTTAGTACAAAAATTTAAGCTGTAAATTATCAGGTAGGAGGTAGCTTTTTTTGACATCGTTGGTGGGTGCATTAAAGGAAAGGTAATAGGAGGTTAAACAGAGGTCGGAGGTCTGTTCATTGCCTTGTCCATAGAGCCGATCACCTACAATAGGGAAGCCAGCTGCTGACAAATGTCGCCGTATTTGGTGTTTTCGGCCTGTTTCGATGGCGATGTCAACGAGGGATAGGTTAGTTGCCGAATTGTAGGCAATAGCTTTTGCCTGACTCAGTGCAGGCTTACCCTCAATATCAGTATCGAGTTTGAGCGCGTTTGGAAACTCCCCCTCAACAATCGCCTGATATTTTTTTTCTATTTCGCGTTGCTGAAATAAATTAGAAAAATATGCTGCTATTTTTTTCTGGTGAGCAATAATAATTAAACCCGTGGCGGCGCGATCCAAACGATGCACAATAAAAGCGGGGCGTTGAGGCTCTAAATTTTTTTCTACCCAACGATTGATTGTGCAGTGATCTCCCCACTTTGAACCTTGGCACAATATTCCACAGGGTTTGTGCCAAATGCTATAAAGCTCTTCATCCGCAATTAATGTTGCCGGCTCTGGTCGTTCGTCTAAAACATTTTGGTCAAAATAAAAGTGTAGCTCATCACCCGGCTTTAAGGATTTGTCAGCTCGTCGAATACGTTGAGTGCTTTTATTTCTCGTTAACCAAGTGGCACCTTTATTCATCGCCTGTTTGATCGTTTGTCGGGTTAACTCTGTAGTCTCCTCAAGAGCATCCACAGCAGTCTTCTCTGAACTGTTTATTTCGAGGTGTTTTTCAAATTTCACAGAAGGCAACTTTTATAGAAGGTAACTTTCACAGAATAAAATTTCACAAAGTAGAATGGGTTTTGATGCTTAATTTAACAAGCTATTCGCGTAATTTAATATAGAGTTCGCCGTCGCGAACCTGAATATCATCAACGCCATCCGCAAATTTTTTCCAGAAGCCCTGGTTGCCAAATTCACCGACCAAGTCGACATTTTTTAGGTTGCCGAGCCAGGCGTTCGGAATAGGCACACCCATTACGCTAATACCTTTTAGTGCGACTATAGGTCTGCGCGAAGCATCCAGTCGCACTTCCATACCGGCATTTCCCCGTAGAGTCTTACCGGGCATTATAGGAAAGTCTTCCGGTACAGGTACCAGGATTTTTGCACTGGCAAGATTGTTGGACAAATCTATTGCGACACGGCGGGCAAAGTCAGGGTTTCCAGCGATCAGAGAATTTACTTCCCTCTCACTAAACGTAACTTCACGATCTTCATCAGACTCTGTATATGCCTCCGGCTGGGCAGGTTCCCCCTTGGTTGCATCTTGCGGTATCGACTCTCGTTGCCATCCAAGTTTTCGCAACTTTTGATCTAGCTCTTGCTTCTCTTGGATGTTGAGGGCCACAGGCTTCAGTTCGGGTGGAAATATATAGGTGCGGATAAGGAGAAACGTGATACCCGCAGTTAGTACTATTACTGCCAAAATAATTAGCGTGAGTTGTATGCCAGACAAACCACGTTTACTTTGGTGTATCTGTGTTTCGTTTGATGTAGGTTCTGTCATCAGGTTACCTATATTTGACTTGAGTTCTCGGCCTCTATGGTACTGCTGTGCTGATTAGAAAGGAATCTAACTCAACGGCACAACACCTTGCACATCATTGATAACGGGCACCACGCCATCTTTGGGTGCTTTCTCCATTTTTAGTTTATCTTTATGGCGTATATGCGAGTCGAGAAATGAGCGTTCCGTTTCAGGTATCTGTTCTAAAACCTTATCAGCATCTTTGTTGTAAGCATCACGGTTTCGGTCAGCAACCTCAGCTTTTCGGTTCAGCTCATTAATTTGCTCATCAAGTTCTTTAATTTTGTCAGCATTCTCTTCTGTACTACTATCCTTGAGTTCATCACGTTGCGTTTTTAATTCATGTGACTCATTTCGAAGATCATACCCTTCAGTGGAATGTTGGTAGGCAAGTTCACGCTTCTTGAGTACGCGATCGAACTCTTTTGCTAGCTCTGGATCATGTTCCATTAAATTTTCGTACAAAGAATCACGTGCTGCTCGTAGTTCCAAAGGGCTTGATTCTTTGGTGGCTAGTGTTGATAGAAATGGCATTTCTTCGCCGAAGAAAGTGTGTAAATGTTGTCTTTGTTCATCTTCGGTTAGTGAACTGTCACTGGGTGCATTATCAAAATACACCTTTGTTGCATCATCAATTAAGGCTTTGGTTAACTTGACCCGCTCTTGTATTGATCCTGCTGCAAGGATGGCAGGTAATTCTGTTTTGTACGTATCGAAGAATTGATATTTCATGGTGCCCAGGTTCATATCTAACAAGCCATATTCTGCTTCAGTTCTATCTTTGTTTGCCTCATCAATATCTTCACTGATGTCATCCATTGGTGATGGAAAAAATGCTGGTTTTTCTGTATTTTCTGTACAGGGAGTCTGGCTAGCAATGGTCTGATCAACTCTATCTAGCTGGATTTTTCCATCATCTCCAGGCGTCATGGTGAAGACATAAGGGTAGGTGATCACAGGGTCTTTTTTCGGGTCTGTAACATGTACTACTAAATTCATGGGCTCTGCGGCCAGCATTTCCTCGGTAACGGGGAATACAGTTCCTATTGATCTTGCACCACTGACAGCGGTGTTAAACCCAAGTTGCTCCCAGAGTGCACCTTCATCAGCTACTTCCCCATATACAGTTTCTTCACCGCTGGCGAGTAACTCACTCCAGTTTTCAGTCCAGCCCCCCTCTTCGTGCTTGACGTGTTCACCGTTAACGTAGGTATCTTTCGTCCATGACACACTTAACTTCCAGTCACGCCATATTTCGTATAGATATATGCCGATAGGCATAATCCTCCAGCCGCGCGGGTTTTCCAGGTAAATGGTTTGGAAGGTTCCGTTGCCAGGCGCTTTTTTGATGTCGTTGCTAATCAGTAAGCCTTCGGGGGTAAAGCTGCCACCGGTAAGTAGCTCACGTTTAACATCTTTGTCTTTTGTCTTTAGTTTGTGTTTCTTTTTAATCGGGTCTCTTTCGGTGATAGGGCCGTCATACTTACTACTACTGCCGCCGCCACCGCCAATACCTAGCAAGCCTGTAATAGCTTTAGCTGCGACACCGGCGACTTTCTTTTTGGTTTTTTCTTTGAAGTTGGCTTTGCTGCCTATTTCATTGTTTGGGCCAACAGTAATGGCTTCGTTAGCTGCTGGTTCAGGGCAGGTGCTAATAGGCATGCCCCCCATTGCAGGGATAAACCCAGCATTCTCAGATTTTAATGCAGGGCAAAATTTGCTTTCACAATTTGGGAGCCCTGTACTTAATTTTTTAAACAGCTTTTTTAGTGCTTCTATTTCAGCTTTAAGCTGTTTCACTGCATAGGCGGCATTGTTGTAATTGGTTTTATCTGGGTGGTGATATTGGAGGAACTCAATTTTCACCTTATTAGATTTTTCAATCATCTCGTAATATTTGAGTGTAATTTCAGCCCGCTGTAACTTCATGTGTGAACGAACTACCCAGCCAGGTAAAGCATTCAATTGTGCCGCGATAGACTGGCATGGCGTACATTTGGTACGGTAGGGGCCTTTCCAGTCAATGCCATGTTGTTGCAGTATAGAGTTGATGTCGGGCTGGTAAGTCCCTGTGGCAGATCCTCCGCCAATTTTAATGCCTTTTAATTTGCTTGGTTTTTTAACCTTGCAGGCAGTTTGTTCGCACTCAATTAGAGCGGCAGATAAATATTGAGCTTGCTGTTCTAGTACTAATACAGCTTTTTTGTGTAGCTCCAGTTGGGCTTGCTGAAGCTCAAATAATTCCAGGTTGGCCGCGACGGCTTTACCTTCAAAGTCAGTGATGTCGCCTTTGCCTGGCCAAAATGGGTCGTTTTTACCTTTTTCTCGGTTTTTACTGACTTCACGCCAAAAGTGTACCCAATACCGGCTATTGAGCAGCTCCTGAACTGTCTCGTTATATTGAGAGGCCATTTTGGTGCATTTGTCACATTTAGTTTTTACCGGTTTCCAGTCAACTTGTTTAAGTCTTGGGTGTTTACCGCTCCAACCCTGATGATTGGGGTCTGAAACAGTCTTGGCTTGTAATTCAGCTGAAACTAGAGCAAAGCCTAACAAGCTGACAAGAACAATAAAGAATCTTTTGAACTCTAGGGTAGAGCCCATTTTTTTGATAGCTAGCATGGGTGGCAAAGCCTTTCATTCTTTTGTCTAGTTATAGCATATCAATAAGTTTTTTACTCAGGGAATGCGGTGGGGAGGTTTAATAATGGCCCTAGTAGGTTGTTATATAGGACGTATTTATACGCTCGGTTATACAATAGGGCTGTCAGTTTAAAAGTAGCAAATGAAACACATTTCATCGAAAAAAGGGTTAGATATGAAAGCGATTGGTTATTTACACCCTCAATCAATTGAGCAGAAGGACGCTTTAGTTGATATTGAGATACCAAAGCCTAAGGCAGAAGGCCGTGACTTATTGGTAAAAGTACAGGCTATTTCGGTAAACCCGGTAGATACTAAGATACGAGCTGCAGTTTCTCCGGAAGTAGGGCAGCATAAAATACTGGGCTGGGATGCTGTTGGTGAAGTTGTTGCCACTGGTGATCAGGTAGATCTATTTAATGTAGGTGATCAGGTATGGTATGCCGGAGATCTTACTCGCCCGGGTTCCAATGCAGAATATCAACTGGTCGATGAACGGATTGTTGGCATAAAGCCCAAATCCATCTCTAATGCTGAGGCGGCCGCCATGCCATTAACGGCAATAACTGCCTGGGAATTACTGTTTGACCGTTTAGGGTTTATCCCATTGTTACCGGATGACAAACAACAAAACACTCAGTCTGGCTCTAGCGCAGCGCCACAACCCAGTATTTTAATTATCGGTGCAGCAGGGGGTGTCGGTTCTATACTAACCCAGCTAGCCAAGCAGCTTACCAATGCAATGGTTATCGGCACCGCATCTCGGCCAGAAAGCCAGGGCTGGGTGCGAGAATTAGGTGCTGATCATGTGATTAGTCATTCTCAGCCACTAGAGTCACAACTTAATACCATCGGTATTAGTGAGGTAAGCCATGCCATAAGCCTTAATCATACTGACCAACATTTTGATCAGCTGGTTGAAGTATTAGCCCCTCAGGGAAAACTGGCATTGATTGATGATCCGCAAGAGGCAATTGATATCAAGAGGCTCAAGCAAAAATCTTTGTCGCTACATTGGGAATTTATGTATACCCGTTCCATGTTCAGTACCTGGGATATACAAAAACAGCATGAATTACTCACGGCAGTTGCAAATTTAATTGATAGCGGCCTACTCAAAACGACGCTTGGTCAAAACTACGGGGCTATTAATGCGACAAACTTGAAGCGGGCCCATACTCATATCGAAAGTAATCAGGCTGTGGGTAAAGTGGTGCTCGAAGGATTTTAACGTCTATATCAGCTGTTGCCAAAAGTGACGCTTTTTTGTGTGATAATGCGCGATAGCGAATAACACAAAAAAAACGGCGCTTTTGGCAATCCGCTGGATGTACTTGTTAGGCTAGCCTAGTTGCTGGATTTCTTCATTGATTGTATTGCATTGTTATATATAGCCTTTGCCATTTTTTTCTGTGCTTCATTGGCATTTTTACATTTCTCTGATTCATCCTTTTAAAATATTGTTAGACTCGGATGACTAAAGCCTAACAGTATGTTTATGAGGCCTTCGGCCTCATAGTAATTATTAGAAGGCCGCCTTTTATTTTTCTATTGCTAAAATATAAGACTTTTAACATGTTGAAAATATTGGGTAACTTTTCTTTTTGTTTTTTGTGGGGCAATAAAAAGGCGGTTCGCTTTAAAAATATTGACTTGTGAAATAGTTTGAGTAGGCTTGAGAAAACTAGTTTCAAGGACGAGGCTAAAACCATGCGACAATCTCCCTTTCTTCAATCCGTTGAATCATTTATGCGGGTTCGCCGTTACAGCAAGCGCACAATTTCCAGTTACCTTTATTGGGTAAAATATTTCATACTTTTTCATAGTAAGCAACACCCAAAAAATTTGGATGATTCTCACATTGAGCAATTTCTGACTTTTCTTGCTACAGAGCGAAATGTTTCTGCAAGCACACAAGCAATAGCGCTGAATGCGATTGTTTTTGTTAAGACCAAGTTTTTAAACCAGAAAGTGGGTGATTTATCTGCCTTTTCAAAGGCGAGTAGGCAGTGCAAGCTCCCCGTGGTTCTGACAAAAGAGGAGGTGTCTAAATTGCTTAATCAGTTATCTGGCGTTCCAAAGTTAATGGTGTCTCTTATGTATGGTTCTGGATTGAGGCGTATAGAGTTGGTGAGGTTGCGGGTTAAAGATGTTGATTTTGATATGTGCCAACTTCAAATTTGGAATGGTAAGGGTGGCAAGCACAGACTGGTCACGTTGGCACTTGAGTTACTTGAGCCGCTAGGGTTTCAAGTTCAGCGTGTTAAGGCAGTTTTAACAGAAGATTTGCAAAATAAAATTTATACAGGCGTATGGTTGCCCGATGCGCTTGCCAGAAAATACCCCAATGCTCAACGGCAGCTCGGTTGGCATTACTTATTCCCGGCGTCCAGGTTGTCTATTGATCCGGAATCCAATTGCTGGCGTCGACATCATTATGACGAGAGTGCTTTAAATAAGTGTATTTCTCAAGCGGCAAAGAAAGCAGAAATTTCTAAGCAGGTAACAAGCCACACTTTGCGGCATTCCTTTGCGACACACTTGCTTCAATCAGGTGCTGATATTCGAACAGTTCAGCAGCAACTGGGGCATGCTGATGTGAAAACTACAGAAATCTATACTCACGTACTTAAGCAGGGCGCACATGGGGTGAGAAGCCCACTTAGTAACTTATAAAGTGGACGAGTAATTGTTTTGGTTGGTGTGTATTGATTAGATACTTTTATGCAGCTCCGTGATTTTTTAGTGCATCCACATATTCGTGACCATGCGGATGTTCGCTGGCGATACTTAAAAGAGTTTTTCCATTTGGATTAGTGGCGTTGATATTGTGGCCCTGTTCTTTGAAAAAGCCTAGAAAAGTGTCGAAATTTTCGACTTTCATACCGCGATATGCTTTTTCCAATAAATGGAAGTCAGGGTTCACGTCTTCAGGTGCTTCAAATTGTAGAAAGGTTTTAATGCGCTGATCATCAAAGACTTCGCCGAGAACTTTTTGTTTATCTTTTTTTAGTGCCATAATTTTTAAATCATCTTTAAATTTTAGGGTGAATATTTCAATGAATTTTTAAAGCAACTCGTTCAGTTTTTTCAGCAAAACTTCATTCACTTGTTTTGGATTGGCCTGACCTTTGGATGCTTTCATTATCTGGCCGACAAAATAGCCGAGCATTTTGGGGCGCTTGCTTTCATCGGTATTGCGGTAGTTCTCTACCTGTTTGTCGCTGTTGGCAATTACTTCATCCACTAGCGCTTCGATAGCGCCGCTATCAGAAACCTGTTTAAGCCCTTTAGCGTCAATAATGGTGTCAGCATCACCTTCACCATTCCACATGCCTTCGAATACTTGCTTAGCCATTTTACTGGAAATAGTACCGTCGGTAATGCGTGCAACCATACCAGCCAGTTGTTCGGCACTGACAGGACAGTGTTTAATTGACAGGTCTTCGGTATTTAAGCGAGCAGACACTTCGCCGATAATCCAGTTGGCGGTAAGCTTGGTTTCGCCACTGGTTTTGGCAGCAGTTTCAAAAAATTGTGCCATATGGGCATCGCCGCTCAAAATATTAGCGTCGTAGCTTGATAGACCGTACTGCTCCATAAAACGATCATGTTTGGCATCGGGTAGTTCTGGCAATGTTTGTCGGATGCTCTCGATATAGTCGTCATCAAGCACTACGGGCAGTAAGTCAGGGCAGGGGAAGTAGCGGTAATCGTTGGCTTCTTCTTTACTGCGCATGGAGCGGGCTTGTTTGGTGTCACCATTGTAGAGACGAGTTTCCTGAATGATTCTGCCACCGTCTTCGATTAGGTCGATCTGGCGTTCAACTTCCAGTGCAATGGCATCTTCCATAAAGCGGAAGGAGTTGAGGTTTTTGGTTTCGGTACGTGTACCGAGTTCTGCGCCGGGCTTTCTGACAGAAATATTCACATCGAAACGCATGGACCCTTGTGACATTTCGCCATCACAGATGCCTAGTGACGTCACTATACTGTGCAGTTTTTTGGCAAAAGCCACGGCTTCTGCAGAATTACTTATATCCGGTTCGGAGACAATTTCAACCAGTGGTGTGCCGGCGCGATTTAGATCGATGCCGGACATGCCCTGTTCAAAGTCGCCTTCGTGCAAGGATTTACCGGCATCTTCTTCTAGGTGCGCGTGGTGAATGCGAATAGATTTTTTGGAGCCATCCGCCAGCTCAATTTCCACATGGCCTGGGCCGACAATCGGCTTATCTAATTGAGTGGTTTGGTACGCTTTAGGAAGATCGGGGTAGAAATAATTTTTTCGGTCAAAGATAGATGCTTTTTCGATCTCTGCATCAATGGCTAAGCCAAACATAATGGCATAACGGAATGCCTGTTCATTGGGGACGGGCAGTGTGCCAGGCATGGCCAGATCTAGTGCAGATGCTTGGGTGTTGGGTTCAGCACCAAAAGCGGTACTAGAGCCGGAAAAGATTTTGGACTTGGTGGCCAGCTGTGCGTGGACTTCTAGGCCGATAACAGTTTCCCATTCCATTACTTTGCTCCTCCCACATCTTTTCCTTTAAGGGCTATACCTGCCGGAGCTTGTTGGTGCCAAGCAGTGGTTTGCTGGAACTGATGAGCTGCGTTCAGCATCCGTGATTCATCAAAGTAGTTACCGATAATTTGCAGGCCGACGGGTTTGTTGTCCACTAAACCACAGGGAACAGACATGCCAGGTAGTCCTGCCAAATTGGTGGCGATGGTGTAAATATCTTCCAAGTACATGGCAACTGGATCATCACCTTTTGAGCCAAACTCAAATGCAGGTGAGGGAGAGGTTGGTCCCATGATAACGTCTACTTGCTCAAAGGCATCCACAAAGTCTTGTTTGATCAAGCGGCGAGCCTGCTGGGCCTTGCGGTAGTAGGCGTCGTAGTAACCAGCGGATAGGCAGTAGGCGCCGACTAAGATCCGACGTTTTACTTCATCACCAAATCCTTCGGCGCGGGTACGCATGTACATGTCACGCAAATCTTTTGGATCTTCGCAGCGGTGGCCGTAACGGACACCGTCAAATCGCGACAGGTTTGACGAGGCTTCTGCCGGTGCAATTACATAGTAAGCGGGTACCGCCAGTTTGCTGTGTGGCAAGCTGATATTCACCAGGGTAGCACCCTGTTTTTCGAATTCTGCTAATGCAGCACGAACTGCTTGCTCGGTTCCTGGATTCAGGCCCTCTTCAAAATATTCCTTTGGAACACCGATTTTCAGTCCCTTAAGGGGCTGATTCAGATTGTCGGTATAGTCGGGAACGGCTTGATCAATGGAGGTGGAATCTTTGGGGTCAAAGCTCGCCATTACATTGAGCATCAAAGCGCAGTCTTCAGCGGTGCGGGCCATGGGGCCGCCCTGATCCAGGCTGGAGGCAAAGGCGATCATACCCCAGCGGGATACTCGTCCGTAGGTAGGTTTTAGGCCGGTAACACCGCAGAGTGCTGCAGGCTGACGAATGGAGCCGCCGGTATCCGTGGCTGTAGCGCCGGGCGCCAATTGGGCGGCAACGGCTGCTGCTGAACCACCAGATGAGCCACCGGGAACGGTGTTGGTGTCCCAGGGGTTTTTGACCGGGCCATAAAAACTTGTTTCGTTGGAAGAGCCCATGGCGAACTCGTCCATATTGGTTTTGCCCAAGATAACAGCACCGGCATTGGCGAAGTTTTCCACCACAGTGGCGTTGTAGGGTGGAACAAAATTATCGAGCATTTTTGATCCGCAACTGGTGCGAACACCATTAGTGCAGAAGATATCCTTGTGGGCGATAGGTACGCCGCAGAATGCCGGAGCATCACCTTCGGCTCGACGCTTGTCGGCGGCTTTAGCCTGGGCTAGTGCGGACTCTTCGTTGATGGTGATGTAGCTGTTGTAGGAGCTATCGAGCTGTTTAATACGGTTCAGGTAGTGCTGAGTAATTTCGACACTGGTAAATTCACCGGCATCCAGACCGGCGATAATGTCAGCAATAGTTTTATTGTGCATGGTGGTATCGTCTATTCTTGGGTTGTTCATGATTGAGTCGGTCATAGTTTGTCGTGCTTCCTCAATCGATCACTTTGGGAACCAGGTACAGTCCTGCTTCCGTAGCGGGTGCGATGGCCTGAAAGTCTTCCCGGTGAGTGGTCTCAGTCACTTCGTCGGTGCGTAACCGCTGGGTCGCATCCGTTGGGTGAGCCATGGGTTCTACACCTTCAGTGTCAGCAGCTTGTAGTTGGTCTACTAGGGCCAGTACGTCGGCGATGCTTTTTGTGGTTTCGGCGATGGTCGCCTCATTGAGCTCAATACGTGCTAATTCTGCGAGCTTTTCGATGTCTGCGCGTTCGATAGTCATGGTATAGTTTCTGCACTTTGAATAGACGACACTTTGAGGTGTTAGAACAACTCACAACAACAAGAGTGTCGAGCAATTTTTTGGTCAGGACAAATGAGGGGCGTAAGTTACCACATTCGTCTTTCCAGGGGTACTGTCCAGAGACGGGTGGCTGTGCTGTTTTTGGTGTATTTGTAAGGTATATATTGCTCTTGATGTGGATCACTAAAACCTTGCTCTAAGGCACTGTGATTGATAGAGTTGCGGGTTTTCGGGCCATCGGTATTTTGGGGTATTTCCCCGGAGCGGCCAACAAGGGAAAAAGGTTGATGCTAAAAAAACTGCGCGGGATATTTTCGAATGATCTTTCCATTGACTTGGGTACCGCAAATACACTGATTTACGTCCGTGAAAAGGGCATTGTGCTCAATGAGCCTTCGGTTGTGGCAATCCGCCATCATCTCGGGCAGAAAATTGTCGATGCGGTGGGTGTAGAAGCCAAGCGGATGTTGGGGCGTACACCGGGAAATATCACGGCTATTCGCCCGTTAAAAGATGGAGTGATTGCGGACTTTCAGGTGACTGAAAAAATGCTTCAGCACTTTATCAAGAAAGTACATTCTCATAGTTTGATTCCCCCTAGTCCTCGCGTTCTGATTTGTGTGCCTTGCTTAGCTACTGAAGTAGAGAAACGGGCTATTCGTGAATCTGCCTATAGCGCTGGGGCCAGAGAAGTATTCCTTATTGAAGAACCTATGGCCGCCGCTGTGGGTGCCGGTATGCCAGTAGATGAAGCCTGTGGTTCTATGGTGGTGGACATTGGTGGTGGTACTACTGAAATCGCTATCTTGTCTCTTAATGGCGTAGTGTTCTCTGATTCAGTTCGTATAGGTGGCGACCGTTTTGATGAGGCTATCAGTAATTATGTGCGCCGAAAATATGGCAGTGTGATTGGTGAAACAACGGCTGAACGTATCAAAATGGAAATTGGTAGTGCTTATCCTGCCAATGAAGTACGTGAAATTGATGTGCGCGGTCGTAACCTGGCAGAAGGTGTGCCAAAAAGCTTTACCCTGAACAGCGATGAAATTCTAGAAGCCCTCCAAGAGCCGCTGGCTGCTATTGTTCAGTCTGTTAAGCGTGTTTTGGAGCAATCACCTCCTGAGCTTGCATCAGATATTGCAGAAACTGGTGTGGTATTAACGGGTGGTGGTGCTCTGTTACGTGATTTGGATCGTTTGTTGACCCATGAAACAGGGTTGCCGGTTATTGTAGCTGAAGATCCATTGACCTGCGTTGCTCGCGGTGGTGGTAAGGCACTGGAAACCATGGACAAACGTCACATGGATGTAATGTCATCCTAATTTTTTGATGTTGCTCATTTGTTTTTACTGATGTTGATTTTTCAGTGTTATTCTTTTTTGAGAGCTAATACATAGTAGTATCACAGCTTAGTCTTTATTAAATGCTTCACCAGAACGAGGTGGCAACATAAAGAACCTCTTTTCCAAAGGCCCCTCATCTGCGCGACGTATGTTGTTGTTGGTTTTTGTCGCCTTATTTTTGTTACTCGTTGATACTTTTACTGATTGGTTGCAGCCGGTTCGTCCGTGGCTGGCAGAATTAACAACGCCTATTTATTGGATTTCTAGTTTGCCCCAACGCATTGGCGAGCTAGGGGATGAAGCGGCGCTAAGTCGTTCAGAATTGGAAGAAGAGCGTAGTCGGCAAAAAACTGAGATGTTAATTCTTAAAGGCCGTGTGCAGAGAATGGCCGAATTAGCAGCAGAAAATGTACGGTTGCGGAATTTGTTGAACGCCACAGAGCTGCTGCAAGACAGCGTGCTGGTGGCAGAACTTATCGGGGTTTCTCCTGACCCCTCTCGTCACACTATTATGGTCAATCGTGGTGAGGACCATCAAGTCTTTGTGGGGCAGGCCGTATTAGATGCCGATGGTTTAATGGGGCAAGTTGTTGAGGTGTATCACAACAGTAGCAAGGTGCTATTGATCAGTGATACTTCTCATGCATTGCCGGTAGTGGTATTGCGCAATGGCGTGCGTTCTATTGCCGAAGGAATGGGTGATTACAAACGGTTAACCCTGCGTTTTGTGACACCTACAACCGATATTAGTGTGGGTGATCAGCTGGTGAGCTCAGGGCTGGGTGGGCGATACCCAGTGGGGTATCCGGTTGGCACAGTAACTTCTGTCGACCGAGTGAGTGGAGATCCTTACCTGAAAGTAGAGTTGGAACCCTCTGCGCGTATCGATCGTAGTCATTACTTGTTGTTAGTGTTTTCTGCTGTTGAGCAGCTTGGGGTAGAGACTGATGCCGGAAAGTAGTCAGCTTGTCTATTTTTGGAGTACGGCCTCTATAATATTGGGGCTTTTGCTGCAACTACTGCCCCTCTCCACGCCAGTGGTTTATTGGCGGCCTCAATTTGTATTGCTGGTAGTGTTTTACTGGTTATTCCGTACACCATTTCTACATGGTATTACTTTCGCATGGTTGTCGGGATTGTTGCTGGATATTTTTGTCGGAGAACTGCTTGGTCGTCATGCCGTGGTTTTTGCACTTTGTGCTTATTTAATGCAATTGATACGCCAGCGTTTGCATCACTTTGGTGTGCTTCACCAAGCGATGTTGGTGTTATTTACGGTCTTAGTAAGCCAACTATTACTACACAGTATTGCGCTGGTATTTCGTGCTAACTGGGAAGGGAGCTTACTCATTGCTCCAGCAGTAACATCTGCCATTCTCTGGCCATTACTAGTGTTGCTGATGAATAGGTTGTTAAAGAATCAGCAGTTTGGGCCGGTGATCACTTCACATTCCTAGGGCTAGGCCTTGGAATTAGCAACCGGTGGAATACAAGGCTACTGAGATTAACAGCCACTAGCATCATTGACAGATTTTCTTACTATGAGCTCAAGCCCAGACTTTATTCTTGCCTCTGCATCACCCCGTCGCCGTGAGTTATTACAGCAAATTGATTGTCGATTTCAGGTTTCTCCGGAAGCTATTGATGAAAAAGTTTTTGTTGAAGAAGCACCTGGCGACTACGTGGAACGTATGGCGCTGCAAAAGGCAAAAGCTGGTTGGAAAGCCAATAATAATTTACCCGTATTGGGCGCTGACACAGCTGTAGTACTGGGTGAAAGAAAAAGTAATAAAGAGGGTAAAAGCGAGAAGAGCACTGCCCAAATTTTTGGCAAGCCGGGGGGTGAGTCAGATGCAATTTCTATGTTAATGCAGTTGTCTGGAACAACTCACAGTGTACTGTCTGCGGTAGCAATGGTTCAGGGTGATAACCAGCATGTATTGTTGTCTGAGACCTTAGTTACTTTTCGTGCTTTGGAGGAAAGCGAGTGTCGTCGTTATTGGTTCACAGATGAACCTTGCGATAAGGCTGGAGCCTATGCCATACAGGGGTTGGGTGGGGTTTTTGTGGAAAAATTAAGTGGTAGTTATTCGGGTGTGGTAGGGCTGCCATTAGCTGAGACATGTGAATTGTTGGAGATATTTCAGATACCCTGGTGGGCAAACTCTAAAATACAGGATAGATCCTAACAAATGAGTTCAGAAATTCTAATTAATGTTACACCCATGGAGACTCGTGTAGCGTTGGTAGAAAATAGTGTGCTTCAGGAAATTAGTATTGAGCGCCAACAATTCCGTGGCATCGTTGGCAATATCTACAAAGGTAAAGTGATTCGAGTGTTGCCTGGTATGCAAGCAGCTTTTGTTGATATTGGACTAGAAAAAGCTGGTTTTATCCATGTAGATGATATTCAAAAGCCTGGTAGTTCTTCTGTTCAAAATGGTACTTATATTCAGAATAGTGGAAACCAGGATCAAATCGCTGGCACAAATAAAAATACAAAAAATAGCGATATAAAAAACGGAGAGATAAAACATTTTCTGCATGAAGGCCAATCGATTGTAGTGCAAGTAATCAAAGACCCTATTAGTACCAAGGGGGCTAGACTTTCTACTAAACTTTCTGTGTCATCCCGTTATCTAGTGTATATGCCCAATGTGGCACATATTGGTATTTCCCAGCGAATTGAAGATGCTGCTGAGCGTGTACGTTTACGTCAGCAGTTGGAGGTTGCTCTTGAGGACAATAAAACTGGAGGCGGTTATATCCTTCGAACTTCAGCTGAAGGTGTAGACGCCGCAGAATTAGTTAATGAAATCGAGTTTTTGCAACAGCTCTGGGGACATGTTTCAGAAACAGCTAAGCTAATAAAAGCACCAGATTTGGTGTACGAAGATTTGCCTATATTTCTGCGAGTATTACGTGATACCACTCATCCGAAAATTGAAAAAGTACGAGTGGACTCACAACAATCGTATAAAGAATTATGTGATTTTGCCCAGCGCTTTAGCCCAGAAATTTTGCCAGCCATTGAATATTTTTCATCGAATAAACCACTGTTTTACCTTTATAGTATTGAAGATGAAATCACTAAAGCACTGGGAAAAAAAGTGCTACTTAAATCTGGCGGCTCCCTGATTATTGAGCAGACAGAAGCAATGACCACAGTAGATATTAATACGGGCGCTTTTGTGGGTCGTCGCAATTTGGAAGAAACCACCTTTAAAACTAATTTGGAAGCGGTATCAACGCTTGCCCGTCAGCTAAGGCTGCGCAATTTGGGTGGCATTATTATTATCGACTTTATCGATATGCAAGATGCAGAGCATCAGCGTCAGGTGATGCGGGCCTTAGAAAAGGCGCTATCCCATGATCGTGCAAAAACGGTTATTGCCAGTGTTTCTGCATTGGGGTTAGTGGAAATGACTCGCAAAAGAACTAGCGAGAGTTTGGAGCGAGTGCTGTGCCAACCCTGTCCAACTTGCGAGGGGAAGGGTCGTTTAAAATCTGTCGAGACTACCTGTTATGAAATACTTAGAGATGTATTGCGACAGGCACGAGCCACAGAATGTAAGACATTTGAGGTGCTGGCCGTACAGGAAGTAATTGATTATCTGCAAGATGAAGAGTCCTCTCATGTGACGGACTTGGAAGCTTTTGTGGGGAGAACCCTTGAATTCCGGGTAAAATCATCTTATTTCCAAGAACAGTTTGACATTATTCCTGTCTAACACTGTTGTGGCTGTAAAAGTAAAATTTAGCATCAACACCTAGCTTTTGACCGGTGGTCATTGCCATAATCTCAGTAGCTTGATTGTGGATGTTTGCTCGGCGGCAATTTATTAAAGTTTTCTGGTAATTAAAAGTCTTATAGTAATTAAGGATTTTCTGGGTATGGTTTTTTATTTTCATAGTGCTCACGTATCATTTCAGCTGCTACGTCATTGCCATATCTTTTTTGGTCCAACTAGTTTTGGCTCAATCAGCCCGGGGGCGTGGGGCATTTTCAGCCTTCCATGCAGCTTCAGGGTTAGGAGCACTTTTTGAAAGGAATTCAGTTAGTTAAAAAAATCATACAATGGGTGATTCTATTATCAGCATTCCTGGTAATTTCTCTTGCGCTGTTGATTTCCATTGGCCGAGAAACCATTGATGACCTTGATGTGTATCGTCATAAAATTAATGACTACGCTTCAAAACAGCTAGGCCTGACATTGGATAGCAGGGAGTTGCGAGGAGAATGGCATCAGTTTACTCCCCAGATAACTGCTGCTGATTTAGCAATTTACGCCCCTGACCAGCAAACACCTGCTATCACACTGGATAATGCTCGTGTGGATTTGAATTTGGTGCAGAGTATTTTGTCCCGCCAGTTGGTTTGGCGGGAGTTGCACCTGGGTGAAGTCAGGCTTACCGCCAAAGAAGATACCAGTGGTGCCTGGACCATAGCTGGTTTGTCTCTCAATGGCGGCGGCGACAGCAGTGGGTTGTTGGATATACTGCTTTATAGTTCGTATCTTGATATCGAACTTGTCTCTATCAAGCTGGAGTTTTTTTCGGGCACTGAAGCAGTGCTGGAAGCTCGTAATATCCTGTTGGAAAACAGCGGTGATTTCCATCGTTTATTAGCCTCAGTCAATATGGAGGGAGCTGAACACTCTGCCCAATTAATTGCTGAGGGACGTGGCGATCATCATGATCTGGAAGATTTTGACGCCCTGGCATATTTAAAACTTAATCGTATTGGTTTTAGTGGATCTCTTAATGCCTTAGCCAAGGGTTGGTTTCCGGAAACAGTAGAACGTATTGGTGATATTAAAACGGATATTGATGGGGAAATTTGGATTGATCTTGAGTCAGGTGGCCATGCTAACTTAGTGGGGCAGCTATCTGCGGCAGAGATTCCTCTTAATTGGCTAGAAGATACGACGCCTCTGACCAACTTTGAGGCAGACATCACCGGTTGGTTTGATGTTGGCGAGGATTGGGGGTTGCGCCTGCAAGGCTTGGATTTTGATTGGGGCGATTTACAAATTGAGCCACTAACGATTAACTTTTTGCAAAAAATGGGCGCCCACTGGGGTACAGGCTCTTTAGCTGTGAGCCAAATGAATTTGGACTTGTTGGACGACATTTTAGTTAAAACTCGACTGGTTCCCGATGTTGTATTGGATGTGGTGCAGAAATTACAACCTACAGGAACTATCCGTAATCTTCATTTGAATGTATCTTTGGAAGCCGAGCAGCCAGATGTGCATTTACACGCAAAGTTGGATGATATTTCTGTGGCTTCTTGGCGTGGTGCTCCAGCCGCTCGCCAGATTAATGGTTATGTTGAGGTTAATAATACCTCCGGCTTTGTGGAACTGGATAGCCCCGATGGATTAGCGCTGCATTATCCCCAGGTGTTTGACGGATACGTGGAATACAGCTCAATGAAAGGACAGGTGAGTTGGCGCTGGGATGCTGAAAACAATGCAGTAAAAGTAGCCAGTGGCCCGCTTGAAATGGATGGTGAAGAGGGCCAGGGGCGAGTATTTCTGTATTTAGACCTTCCTGTCGGGCAGCCAGAACTCAAACCAGAAATGTATCTATCTGTGGGTGTTCGCAACACCCATTCTAAATATAAAGACCGTTATATTCCGGATAACCTTGATCCCGCACTATTAAACTGGCTGGACCAGTCCATTGGTGATACCGCCATATCTGAAGTAGGTTTTATCTGGCGCGGGCCTCTGAAAGGCGGCGAAGGTAGTTTACGTTCTATACAGCTATATCTAAGCACGGTAGACGGTGAGTTAAAGTTCCAACCGGATTGGCCCGCTTTAGAAAATTTAGATTCTGTCATTACTTTAGATAATAGCGAGCTAGATGCCAAAATTCTTGCTGCTACGTTAGGAAAATCTAAAGTAAAACGAGCTGACGTGTTAGTTCGGTCTGGTGCCAAAAGTAAAAGCCAGAACCTGTTGATTCAAGGGAAAGTACAGTCAGACCTAGGTGATGCCATTGATATATTGTCTAAGTCACCACTGCGATCTAGGGTGAAGGGTTTAGGTGGTTGGGATTTGTCAGGAAGAAGTGGGATTAATCTTGATTTGATAATTCCGCTAAAGGGCAATACGGGTGGTGGTTCTTATAAAGTAGATACAACCATTGATAAAGGTTTGATGTCGTTACCTAAAACTGACATTGCATTTGAACAATTGCAGGGAGTCTTTAAGTATCGAGATGGAAGAGGCTTGTACTCCGATAAAATTAAGGGGAATTTTTGGGGTAAGCCCGTAGAGGCGAGTCTGGAAACCCAAAAAGATGACTTACTGATCGATGTGAAGGGTGATTTTTCTATGCCGGCACTGGGGCGATTTATAAATCTGCCATCAGACCAGGTGCTGCTAGGAACAACCGATGTTCAAGCTAATGTTCGAGTTCCCTTGGAAGATGCATCGCTACCCATTCGGTTAAAAATCAACAGTCAGTTAAAGGGAGCAGAAATCAATTTTCCGGCACCATTTGGCAAGGAGACAGCTTCTGAGAAGCCTATAGAAGTTAAGATAGCTTTTGCTGAAAGCCTGGATATTCAGGTGGCATCGGATGAGAACATTAGATCCCATCTGGTTCTGAAAAATGGATCAATTGTTCGTGGATTATTGGCCATTGATAGTGAGCACACTGAGTTGCCAGAGTCTGGACAAATACTGGGTGTGGGTCACCTTAAATCGTTTTCTCTATCCCAATGGCAGCAAGCATACCCAAAAATACTTCGTTTTAGTGACGATGATAAATCCAATGGTAATGACAATTCCCCGCAGATATTAACCCCCATATTTGATGTCACCATTGATCAGCTAGATGTGGCGGGCTTGGAGTTTGAAGATGCCACCGTCAATGGAGGTTACGAAAATAGTGAGTGGATGATTGGCGTTAAAAGTGATCATACTGAAGGTCATGTGCTGATCCCTCAGGATACCTTGTCTCCTATGTTGATTGACTTAGAGCGGCTTGCTTTACCCACGCCTACTGAGGCCGGAGGGGATGCTGAAGAATTAGACCCCGCGTCTTTACCTCACATACAATTGTCCATCAGAAATTTTAGTATTGGTGAGAGGCGATTTGGTGAAGCTGATTTGTTGATGAAGCCGCAAGAAAACGGGGTAAAAATTTCTGGCATTAATGCTAATTTACTAGGCTTGCAGTTAGGTGATCCTGAGCATGAAACTAGCCTGGAGTGGACCGTAGAAAATAAACGTCACCATACAAAGTTTGATGGTTTGTTGCGTGCTGAGGATATTGGAGAGGTCATGAAGGCCTGGCAATTGCCTCCTATTTTAGACAGTAAGCAAGCTCATTTTTTTGCCGAGTTAGACTGGCAAGGGCGCCCTTGGGATATCTCGCACATTACTATGAGTGGCGCGATGTCATTGCACCTAGAAAAGGGCCGGTTTTATAAGTCACCTACTGGTGCTGCTAATGCATTAATTCGTTTGGTGGGACTGTTTAACTTTGGTAATTGGGTGCGGCGTTTGCAGCTAGACTTTTCAGACCTATTTGAAAAAGGTATGAGCTACGATGAAATGCATGGTGGTTTAGTGTTTGACCATGGAAAGTTAACGTTTGACGCGCCTATGGTGGTAAAACTGCCATCGGGCCGTATAAAAATGGAAGGGTCTGCAAACCTGATTTCAGAACAGATTGATGCTGAGTTAGTGACCACATTACCCGTGGGTACGAACCTTCCCTGGGTGGCTGCAGCTGTCGGGGGCTTACCTGCGGCAGCTGGGGTTTATATCACCAGTAAACTCTTTAAAAAACAAGTGGATAAGCTGTCTAGTATTAGTTATAGCATTGAAGGTCCATGGGGTGACCCAGAGATTGAGGTGCAAAAAATCTTCAGTGATAGTACTTCTAGTAGTAAAAAATCAAAAGGTAGTAGTAAAAAGTCAAAAAGCCAACCCAGCTCTAAAGTTATTCCAGTGCCTGACTCTGAGGCAAATGATTCGTGAACCCGGATGTTAAGTCAGAGCAGGGCGCTAAGGTTGAACAAGCTACTAAGTTGAACAAGATTGCCGCGCTGCAAATGACCAGTAGCTCCAGTGGCGATAGCAGCCTTGACGCTAATTTAGCTCAAGCAAAGCAACTAATTGAGCAAGCTGTTAATCAGGGAGCAAAATTATTGGTGCTTCCCGAGTATTTTGCTTACCACGGTTGTGGTGATCCAGCCGTAATTGCCCAGCAGGAGAAAAACTCTAATGGCCCTGCTAGAACATTTTTAGCAGACCAAGCGCGCCAACATAAAGTATGGATTGTTGGCGGTACGATTCCCGTTGCAGTACCAGGCGATAAGCGTGCATCAGCCAGCTGTTTTGTAGTGAACGATGAAGGTCATGAGGTAGCTTGCTATTCAAAAATGCACCTATTTGATGTGCAGGTGGATGATGCCCATGGCAGTTACCGGGAGTCTGATGATTATTGTCATGGCAACCAGCCGATAGTGATAGATACGCCTGTTGGTAAATTGGGTTTGTCTGTTTGTTACGACCTACGTTTTCCTGAGCTATATCGTCATCTGGCAGACCAGGGGGCTGAAGTAATAGTGGTCCCCTCTGCATTTACGGCAAAAACGGGTGAGGCCCATTGGCAGTTGTTATTGAAGGCTAGGGCTGTTGAAAATCTAAGCTATGTGATCGGTGCCAATATGGGCGATAGATTTCACCCTAAGCGCCCTACGTGGGGTGGTTCGGCCGTTATCGACCCTTGGGGCAATATTCAGGGAGAGTTGGATGATGGCCCTGGTGTGATAGTTGCTGATATTGATCTGAATTATCTAAAAAAACTACGTCAAAAAATGCCTGTGTATGAACACCGACGGTTTAGTGTGGTCAAACCCTCTACTTGAGTAACACTGAACCATCTTAATTTATCAGACTATCTATATCATGAGCATGAAATATTCTTCTTCCTCGGCAAATAAAATACCGTTGTTAATCGCTTTGCTACTTTCACTGGGGGCTGTTCCTGCGAGTGCTGAAAAAGACCTTGCTAAGGAAAGCTTGTCTAATGAAGGTAAGCAGGTCTCTAATATGGGTGTTGAGCAAGCAAATAAGCTGATAGAAGAAGGGGGTGATCTGGAAACAATCCCCAAAGATGTATGGAAACAAATACTCACGCCCAAACAATTCAATATCCTATGGAAAAAAGATACAGAGAGGCCTTTTACTGGTAGCTTGCTAAAGAATAAGCAAAAAGGCACTTATGTGACGGCTGGTTGCAAGTTACCTGTTTTTCATTCTAGTCAAAAGTATAAATCAGGTACTGGTTGGCCTAGTTTCTGGGAAATGCACAAAGCCGATAATATTGTCTTGGAAGATGATTGGTCATGGATGGGCAAGCGTACCGAGGTGTTGTCGGCCTGCGGTGAACATCTGGGGCACGTTTTCTCCGATGGCCCAAAACCAACAGGCCTTAGGTATTGTATTAATTCTGAAGCACTTTTATTTATTCCCGATGAAAAGCCCTAAAGCACTTCTGTTTAGACCCAAAGCACTTCTATTTATACCCACTATATAGGAGTGGAACCTGCCAAAAAATACCTATAGTATCCTCCCCCCACTTTGAGCAGGTTGCGTGGATCCTAGTGCCTTGGGTGGCAACACTGCAGATAGAAAAGAAATTGAAGGTGATCGATATGGTAACAGAATTTGAATGTAACACGTTTGACGAGCTGGTATTCTCCATTGATGGCGTTGAGTTTAAGTACTCTGAGTGTACGGTGATGTCAGAAGTTGAACAAAAAAGATTCGCCAATGTGGAATTAATCCTGAAGGCTCCTTGCGGTACATTTGCCGAGGTTGTTGTTTCTTCCAGTGATAAAGAAGTGGGAAAAAGCAATATTTTTCGGGGTACCTATGATGGTGATGTACTGGAAGAAGATGTTGCTATTGGTATGAGCAGATTAGCCAACGGGTTTAAGGGCTAAGTTGTACTTGCCCTTATAGTAAGTCTTACCTATTTTTTGTTGTTTACGACGGGCTTACATTCTTGGTCTTTGTTGGTGAGCAGATGAAGACCATAGAGTTCTTTCTTGATTCTCTGAAGCGCCAAAAAACTACCTCTACTGTAACCAATCCCTATCTTGATGATGGATTGGTTAATAACTTGCGGCTGTACCTTGAATATATGTCTAATATTCAAGGCAAACGCATTCTTTTGGTGGGTGAAGCACCTGGCTACAAAGGGTGTAGAATCACCGGTATTCCTTTTTCCAGTGTAAAGGTGCTTATGGGTACTGAACACCCGTTGTTTCATACCATAAAACCTCAGCTATCCCTTAGCGCTGATACGTTAAGGAATATGACATCTGAAAATACGGCCACCATTGTTTGGCAATATTTAGTCGATAAAAAAACTGTACCGCTGTTTTGGAATTCCTTTCCCTTCCACCCTCACCCAAAAGATAAAGAGAACAAAAACAGGGCACCTAATAGCAAAGAAGTTGCTCAAGGAATAATCTACCTGCAACAGCTGTATACTATTTTTCAGCCAGACATAGTTGCAGGTATCGGTGTCAAAGGTGTTGAATGTGCTAAAAGAGCATTTTCAGAGCTAACCATTAAATATATAAGGCACCCTTCCTATGGTGGTAAGTCTGAATTTATTGAAGGAATGAACAGTATCATTCAGTAATCCTTATCATTTGATAGGTAAGATTTATAGTCAGGGGTTAAGAGCTAGGGTCCATAGTTAGGGGTTAAGAACCCGCGAGGTTATATGAAGTCTCAAATTCAATGCATTGGCAGAGTTGTTTCAATTTTGCCATTTTTAATATTCTCAAAACCATTATTTGCTGCTGGATATATAGAACAGGTCGACAGTGCTGTTTTGTCCCATCAGGACAGGTCAGACGCGATTCTTTTTCTCATTATTTTTGTCAGCATGGCCCTGATTATTTCCTTCCTCTGTTCTGTAGCAGAAACGGTTCTCCTAAGTATCACACCCTCTTATATAGAAGGTTTGAGAGACCAAGACCCAGAACAGGCCACACGCCTAAAATTACTTCGACAAGATAAAATTGACCGTTCTCTTGCGGCTATTTTAACCATGAATACCGTTGCCCATACCGTAGGGGCAATTGAGGCTGGAGCCCAGTCAGCCATTGTTTTTGGTAGCACCTGGGTTGGCTTGTTTTCAGCCATCATGACGCTTCTTATTTTATTCCTCTCCGAAATTGTTCCGAAGACATTGGGTGCCGTCTACTGGCGTAAGCTAGTGGGTGTGACCATGCTTTATATTCGTGCTCTCATTATCATGATGTATCCCTTGGTGGTGGTTTCAGAAGCGTTAACTCGCCTGATTACACGAGGAAAAAGTGTCCACAAATTTAACCGAGATGAATTTCTGGCAATGGTAGGGTTTGGGCAAAAAACAGGTGAAATTGATGATCATGAATCGAAAATTATTCACAATTTATTTCGGTTTAGATCATTAAAAGTTACCGACATAATGACACCGCGAATCGTAATTACCGCGTTATCAGAAAACATGTTGGCAACGGAGGCTCAGGAGGCGTTACGCCATTCTCCATTCTCCCGGTTACCACTGTACGGAGAAAATATTGATGACATCACAGGCTTTGCACTAAAAGATAAAATTATGATGTACCAATCATCTGAGTCGGAGGAGCTGACGTTAGCGGCCTTTAAGCGAAAAATTCATACCGTGCCTGATTCAATGTTATTACCCAATTTATTAGATTCTTTTCTCAATAACAGAGAACACATCGCCATTATTATGAATGAATACGGTGGAGTGAAAGGACTGGTAACACTCGAAGATGTAATTGAAACATTGCTAGGTATGGATATTGTTGATGAGACTGATAACGTAACAGACATGAGAGTATTGGCCCGACAACAGTGGGTTAAAAGAGCAGAGGCTAGAGGTTTTGAAATTCCTGAGGAGCTTTTAGAAGCAGGTGACGCTAGTGGGAAGGTGGGTGATGATAGGGAGAAGTGATTTTTTCGCTGGCGCTGGTTATAAAGCAGCAATAGTAATGACCCCTAATAAGGCCAAACTTATGATAAGAAATATAAGCCCTAATCTCCTATTTCCCTCATGACCATCATTCCATCCCTGAATAAAATCATCTAAAGCTTTCCCATCAGGGATTGCTGCACAATGATGACAAGAATTTTTGGACTTCGGTGTTCTTAAACCACACCGTTCACATTTTCTTGTTTTTCGAAGTGGTAATGGTGGAAGAAATATCATTTTGTCTTATAACGCCTTAAGAAGGGTTGCCGGTTACGGCATCCCGCTTGCTTAAATTGTTATGCTCTGATTCTAGGCGCGTATATAGCGCCACCATTACAGTTAGTGGATAAAGACCTATTACCAGTGATATTGCAGCTGTAATGCTGCTTATAATAACGTCCGGAATAGGAATAAAACCAAATATAAAGCCAACCATATACACGACCAGAGCAATAGCGACCCAAATTCCGAGCAGGAACAGGGTTACTTGAATAAAACACTCTTTCATTATTGATGCGCTTGATGCAATGGCCTCAATTGGGTTTTGCGAATCTTTTAGTATGTAAATAGGCATCAAGAACGTTACAGCCATTATGATGATGCCTGGTATGACAAAGAAGACAAAACCAAGTCCGCTTGCGATACCTACATACATGGCAGCAAATAAATAAATCATAATTCTATTGCTAGATATTTCGAGGTCTATCCCTCTCTCGGAATAAAGGTACTTAAGCCCAGAAAGTATCACCATAGACTCTAACACTGATATTGCGACGGAGATGATGAATGAGGTAAATGTGCCCAGATTGGCAAAAAAGATATTAACAAGTGCGCCTGCTAAAATAGAGGCGAGAATATATGGCCCTGTAGCTTTAGTTAATGGTGCGAACCTTGTAATAAATTCATCCCAACTTTCCTTGAGTAATGACTTCATTTCCATTGCACTATCCTAGGAGCATAACATTTGTATATGGAGCCAGCTCGCTTTGTCATTTCTGGTCTTTCGAGGTGGCTTTCAATTTATTGATTTGGAGAGGATTTTTTAGAAGTGTTGGAATCCTTTCCGCAGCCTTTCTACCTACGTAATTTCTGTAGATGTTTGATTTGGCAGTATATGCCGATTTTTTAGAGTGTTAAAGTGAATAGATGGGAAGGTGGTTACTGCAAACTAAAGTCTATAAATATGGTTATCGGTGATAGGGATGTCCTGCATTTATAGTCCCCGCACGGTAGATTTGTTCCACCAATAAAATGCGTACTAAGGGGTGGGGTAGGGTCAGAGCAGAGAGGGACCATTTGCTATTGGCTCGTTCCAGGCACTCTGGTGCTAGGCCATCAGGGCCGCCCACTAATAAGCTGAAGTTGTCACCCGAGAGCTGCCAGTGTTGTAGCTTTTCTGCTAGCTGTTCGGTGCTCCAGGGTTTGCCTAATACATCCAACGCAATAACGTGGTCATGCTCACCGATAGCCTTGAGCATGGCTTCGCCTTCACGTTGAATGGCACGATTAATATCCGCGCCTTTCCCCCGTTGACCTAGGGGTAGTTCAATAATTTCTAGATTGAGCTCTGAAGGTAGGCGTTTCAGGTATTCGTTGCAGCCGGCTTCCACCCAGTCGGGCATTTTGGTACCGATGGCAATGATTCTTAAGCGCACGAGTATTTAGTCTTCGTTAGAGGCAATTTGGTTTGTGTCATTTACGTCGCCGGGGCGAACGGACCAAAGTTTTTCTAGGTCGTAAAATTCACGGGTGGTGGGCTGCATCATATGGACGACGATATCCCCAAGATCCACTAATACCCACTCGCCGGTATCCATGCCTTCGACACCGATGGGTTGAAAGCCTGCTTTTTTACAGTCCTCAATGACGTTGTTGGCCAGTGCTTTAACCTGGCGGTTTGAGTTACCGCTGGCGACGACAAGGGTGTCCATCACATCGGTGAGATCACTGACGTCCAATGTAACGATGTCTTTACCCTTAACTTCTTCGAGGGCATTCATCACGATATCTATTAGTTTTTTACTCATTAAATTGCCTGTTTTACTTTTCTTCTTAATCTGAATACAGCTGGTGCTGCCTAATGTAATCAATAACTTTTTCGGGCACTAGGTAGCGGATTGATTCTCCCCGCTGCAGTGCTTGTCGAATGCCTGTAGCCGAAACGGGCAACAGGGTCATTTCCATAATTAATATTTTGCCCTTGGGCGTGCTTTGTACTTGTTCTATATCTGTTGCTCTGTGGGCTCTGACAAAATCGAGGACTGCACCGCTTTTGGGCAGGTGCCACCCTGGCCTTGCTGCCACCACAATATGGGCCATGTCGGTAAGTTCACGCCAACGGTGCCATTGATTAAGGTCGATCAGCGAGTCCATGCCAATACACAGGCATAAAGGGGTATCAGGACCTGCTTCGGCTCGGAGCTCTTTTAAGGTGTCCCAAGTGTAAGAGAGGCCTTCTCGTCGTAGCTCTCGTTGTAGTTCTCTATCATCAGCAATCAGCCCAGGCTCAGTAGCACTTGATTCACTTCCCAGGGCTATTTGTAGCATGGCCAGTCTATGCTCAGCAGAACTTTCAGGCTGTGTCCTGTGAGGTGGGGTAGCACTGGGTATTAGCCGCATTTCACTGAGGCCGAGAACCTTTCTTAATTCAACTGCAGTGCGCAGATGGCCTATATGGATAGGGTCAAATGTGCCACCAAAAATGCCGATGCTATTTATGCCCGGGTTATTCATGCGAGAGCTGTCTTGGATAGAATTTTCGGAAGTTAATGGCATGGCTTATTGACGTATTTCACCATGGCCATAGACAATCCATTTTTGTGAGGTCAGGCCTTCCAGTCCAACAGGGCCGCGAGCATGAATTTTATCTGTAGAGATCCCAATTTCAGCACCCAGACCATATTCAAAGCCATCGGCAAAGCGTGTTGATACGTTATGCATCACGGAACTTGAATCCACTTCTGTAATAAAGCGGTTAGCTCTAGCTTCGTCATTGGTAATAATGGATTCGGTATGTTGTGAGCTGTAATGGGCGATGTGCTCCATGGCTCCATCCATATCGGCCACGACTTTAATCGAAAGAATAGGTGCCAGATATTCTGTGCCCCAATCCTCTTCTGTTGCTGAATTGCATTGGATGATTTGACGGGTTTTGTCGCAGCCTCGTAGTTCCACGCCTTCAGCTTCATAGGCCTTAGCCAAGCGGGGCAAAATATCTGCGGCAACCCCTTCGGCAACTAACAGGGTTTCCATAGCATTACACACACCATAGCGGTGGGTTTTGGCATTGAAGGCAATATTAAAGGCCATATCAAGGTCGGCTTTGTCATCGATATAAACATGACAAATACCATCCAAATGTTTAATCACAGGCACACGGGCATCGTTACTAATTCGCGCAATTAAGCCTTTGCCTCCGCGGGGAACAATCACATCCACATATTCGGACATAGTAATTAACTCACCAACGGCAGCACGGTCTGTCGTTTCAATCACCTGTACAACGGCTTCGGGTAAGCCCGTAGCAATTAAGCCTTTTTTAATGCAGTCGGCAATGGCTTGGTTTGAATGAATCGCCTCACTGCCGCCGCGCAAAATAGTGGCATTACCAGATTTCAGACATAGGCTGGCCGCATCAATCGTGACGTTGGGGCGGGATTCATAAATGATACCGATGACGCCGAGAGGTACCCGCATTTTGCCAAGCTTAATACCGCTGGGGCGCTCGATGAGTTCGGTAGTTTCTCCAATAGGATCTGTAAGGTCTGCTACTTGTTGCAGGCCTTCAATCATGGCGTCTATTCGTGCGTCATTGAGTTCCAGGCGGTCCAGCAGTGCCGCATCGAGACCATTCTCTCGACCATTTTTTAAGTCGACAGCATTTGCCGCCAAAACCTGTTGGCGGTTATTGTTTAATTCGTCAGCAATGGCGAGTAGAGCCGCATTTTTCACTTCGGTGCTTGTGGCAGCGATAATTCGTGAGGCGGAGCGTGCTTGCTGCCCCAGTTGTTGCATATATGCTTTGATATCCATGAACCCTATACACTTAAAGAGCGCTTAAACTTCCAGAACCGCCCATTATAGCGCCATAGCACCAGATATGGCAGAAGCTATAGGGGTTTTTAACAACAGGGGCTTTTAGAATATAAGGCTTAACGTCTTTCTTTTCGGTGATGCCTGTTTGATCTTTGTTTTTTGGGCAATCTGGGTTTTTCAAACAATCTGGGTGGCGTTAATATTCTAGATTTTGGAACTAACCGATTTTTATTGTTTAAGTTAAGGTTTAGATTGAATCTTTTATTACCTACGTTCAGGTTTAAGTTTTGGTGGTGATCATTGTAATGATCATTTCGTCGCGGTCTAAAAAGATTACGCTCACGGTAAGGATAATTGGTGTGGTAATGCTCTTCCTTGTAGATCATCGGTGGCGCTAATTGCTGTCTAGCAAGTGCGAGTTTTTGCTCGGCTAGTCGTGTTTCGTCG
>Ga0209345_10000492_pt1 | contig 50531 bp, 45 predicted proteins | sample Cruoilmetagenom7_FD_187294 | JGI IMG/M metagenome (GOLD analysis project Ga0209345, IMG submission 187294) | Oil polluted marine microbial communities from Coal Oil Point, Santa Barbara, California, USA - Sample 7 (SPAdes) (version 2) | ecosystem: Environmental > Aquatic > Marine > Oil seeps ... | reverse complement strand
GAGGGCCACGCTAAGGACCACACATAGTCTACCAATAGCGATTGCACCCAATTTGTGCCGACCTAACCGTCGCAACTTCTGCTCAACACCGACCCGAAAGCCGGAATATATCCATGAACTTCGATAATCTGAAGACGACTGCCGGTCTGGATCTAGCTGGCCGGCGTGTTCTCGTCCGCACTGATCTCAACGTGCCGATGGTTGATGGAAAAATTTCAGACGCAACCCGGCTTAAGCGCGTCATTCCCGGATTGAAGAATTTGTGTGAGCAGGGTGCGAAGGTTATTGTTATTTCGCACTTCGGCCGTCCGAAGGGCGCATCAAATGCCGCAATGTCTCTCAAACCTCTTGTGCCGGCAATGTCTGAACTGCTCGGAAAGCCGGTTGTTTTCGCTGCTGACTGCATCGGTGACGCCGCTTCAGACAGCATCAACGGTATGAAAGACGGCGACGTGGTCTTACTTGAGAATCTGCGCTTTCATCCAGGCGAAGAGGCCAACGCGCCAAATTTCGTGAAAGCCCTAGCCAAATTGGGCGACATATTCGTGAACGATGCATTCTCAACGTCGCATCGCGCCCACGCTTCGACCGCAGGCATAGCCCAGCACCTGCCATCCTACGCGGGCCCATTGATGATGGAGGAGATCAATGCCCTCCGTAGTGCCCTCGATACCCCCGAACGACCAACCGTGGCCATTGTCGGAGGCGCCAAGGTCTCAAGTAAAATACCCGTGCTCACAAACCTGGTCGCCAAGGTTGATAAGCTGATCATCGGTGGTGGCATGGCCAACACGTTCCTGTTGGCTCAGGGCATTGAAATTGGAAAATCCCTGGCCGAACCGGACTTTGTTGCAACAGCTCACGAGATTTTAGCTGCTGCCAAAGTTAATGGGTGTGAAATAATATTGCCAACGGATGCCACAATTGCCCGTGAATTCAAGGCTGGTGTGCCTTCTGAGACCGTCCCGGTCACCGCTGTCCCGATTGATGCCATGATCCTGGATGTCGGGCCGCAATCTGTCAGCCACCTTAAGGATGTCATAGCATCCTGCAAAACAGTCCTCTGGAACGGCCCACTCGGCGCATTCGAGGTCGAACCATTCGGAGAAGGCACTTTTAGCCTTGCAAAGAAAGTCTCGGCTCTGACTCAGGCGGGTCAAATGGTATCAATTGCCGGGGGCGGCGACACGGTCGCGGCCTTAAATGCAGCCGGTGTTACAGACAATTTCACTTATGTTTCCACAGCTGGCGGTGCGTTTCTTGAATGGCTGGAAGGCCGCGATCTGCCGGGTATCGTAGCGCTAACTGAACGGTAGCTCCGCGCAATGACCGCGAACCCAACATGAACACAAACAGGTGACCCTGTTTGATTTGCCTGCTTAGAGATGGCGGCGTATTTTCCATTGATGGCCAGAGCAGAAGCGTTAGCCCCGCAAAAAAAACGAGGCCCGCAGCAGTCGGTATCGAAAGGCAACGCATAAATGCTCGCCGAACTTCACGTATATTTGGGCGTCGCACTGGCAGGCCTTGTCAGTTTTCTTAGCCCCTGTGTATTGCCCCTGGTGCCGCCATATCTGGGCTACCTGGGGGGCACAACGCTGAATCAGGCCGCCAATGCAGAAACTATCGACAACCGCGTTTGGCTGCGGATTGTTGCGGGGTCCATATTCTTCGTTCTTGGCTTCACAACCGTCTTTGTCGGCCTGGGTGCCGGTGCATCGGCATTTGGCCAGCTAATTCTTACCTATAAACAGCAACTCTCAATGGTCGCAGGCGGCGTTATCATCTTGTTTGGTCTTCATTTTTTAGGGATCTTGCGCATTCCTTTCCTTTATCAAGAGGCGCGCTATCACGCCGATGTTAAGGGTGGCAGTTTCATTGGCGCATATGTCATAGGATTGGCTTTCGCCTTTGGCTGGACCCCCTGTATCGGCCCAATCCTGATGACAATTCTGGCCCTGGCAGCCGACAAGGCAAGCCTTGCCAAGGGCATGCAGCTACTCTTCGCCTATTCTTTGGGTCTGGGTATTCCGTTCGTCATGGCGGCCGTTGCCATTAGGCCATTCATGTCATTCATGCAGCGCTTCAAAAAACACCTCGGTACCGTGGAAAAATTGATGGGTATTATTCTCATCATCACCGGCGTAATGTTCTTGACCGGAACCATGGCGTGGATCAGCCAATGGATGCTTGAAGCTTTCCCCGCCCTTAGTCAGATCGAAGAGTGGTTCACACCGGCTGGTTTAAGCAACGAAATCATGAAGCGACCATCACAAAACTGATGCAGCCCGAAGCACCACAAGCCCCTAAACACACCAGTAGTCGCCCCATCGCCCTGACAATCGCAGGTTCCGACAGCTCTGGTGGCGCTGGTATTCAAGCCGATCTCAAAACCTTCTCGGCATTGGGCGTCTACGGCTCCACGGTAATCACCGCTTTAACCGCGCAAAACACTCTCGGCGTCCAAGACGTGCTCGCCATCGGGCCAAATTTCGTCAAGGCTCAGATTAGCAGCGTCATAAGCGATCTCAATGTTCGCGCGGTCAAAACCGGAATGTTGGCCAATACAGCCATCATTGAAACCGTTGTCGAAAGGCTCGAAACCGCCCCCTTGGTGCCGCTGATCACTGATCCAGTGATGGTCGCCACCAGTGGCGATCGACTTCTGGACAAAGCCGCCGTTGCTGCCTTGAAAACGGCACTTATACCGCGCTGTGATCTCATTACTCCAAATATTAGCGAAGCAGCATTGCTCTTGGGCACTGCCCCTGCAAGCACATGGGTTGAGATGGAATCTCAGGCCAAAGCGCTGTTGCAACTCGGATGCAAGGCGGTGTTATTAAAGGGCGGCCATTTCAATGCCAAAGCCCCAGAGGCCGGTCTTGCGCGCGATGTTTTGGCCACCAACGATCAGCTTCAGTGGTTCGAAGCACAGTGGATAAACACGCGCAATAGCCACGGCACTGGTTGTACATTGTCAGCGGCAATTACGGCCTACATGGCAAGTGGTCAATCAATGTCATCAGCTATCCAAAATGCCAAAACATACCTGACAGCTGCCCTAGCAGCAGGTCAATCGATCGATATCGGACATGGGCAGGGTCCAGTCGACCATTTGCACAGTATTCCACAACCCGACTAGCTGCTTCTGCGATGATCACCACGGCTACATTCTAGACTTGCGCCTGATAAAACCTGGCACACAAAATATGATGTGTGTTGCTTTTGGGATGTCAATCGCAATCAATCTTGATTGCCCTCCTCAAAATATACATAAATACGTGGTAGCCAAATGAACCGGTGCATTGGCAATACATATATCAACTAGCCTGACTGACAAACGCTTGTTGGAGCAGTTTTGGAGCATTCATTTTGCGGCATTCAAAGTTTATATACCCGCGACTAGCAATTTCATTCGCGAGTATCCTGGTTGCTACATTGCTCAGCTATGGTGCGAGCGCATTTGCTGGCCCCATTGAGAAGCTTCCAGGCCGTTGGACCGGCTATGGTCAAATCACGTTGCTAAACGGTGCTTCGGAGCGCGTGAAATGTATCGCGACATACTTCCTGAAAAAAGGCATGCGGGCCAATAGAAAAAACATCAATCACAATTTGCGCTGTGCCAGCACAAGTTATCGGATTGACGCAACGGCCAACCTAACAGTCAAGACAAGAAGCATTGCTGGCGAATGGCGTGAACGCACCTATTCAACAGGCGGTGCTGCCTCTGGCCGGATAACACCGAGCGGCCTGCGCCTATCGATCAAGGGTGATGGCTTCCAAGCATTATTTGCCGTCCGGACGACCTCTCGTTGTCGGCAATCGATCGAAATCAGCCCGCTACAAGGTCTAGACATCAAGAAACTCACTATCGCACTCATTCGCGGTTGCTAATTTGAGTGTCGGGTATTGGATTCCAGCTCTCAGGGCTTGGGAATTCGAACAAGATTCGCTCATTTGCCCCAAAGATGCCAGTGCCTTTCTAGGTAAGCGGGGCCCTCTCTAAGCCAAAGATCCTATCTAGCCCATCGGCTGGAACTAAAAGGCTGCAGTAGATGTTCTTCGTTGCAATGCCGCACGTTCCAGCGCCTCATAAAAATTCCTTATTGCCATTCAAGCCCTTCGAATCCTTCGAACTCATGCTCCCAAGGGGCCTCAGGCTTGGATGCAGTATTGTTAGCCACACGAGAACATCGTTCCTCTATTGTTTTAGTGTTGCCAAACATCCACACTGCGTGGAGTTTCCGCAAACTATGGGGCAAACAAGGCACAGGAATAATTTTTCAACCGAATCAGGATTGGTAAAATCAAATCCGTCAAGCACAATGTATCCTTGAGTTAGTATCGCCCCAGCCTCAGCAATAAAACAAGCTGAGAACCTGCAACACCATGCATCTGTGTTGCCAGCACGGTTGGGGGGCATTCAGGGATAAGGCGGGAAAAGTGAACAAAATTCGAGCCAGCGTAATCGGCTTCGGTGCTTTGCTGTTGTCAACGGCGCTGCCTTTGACAACAGTCCAAGCAGGTGGACTTGGTGTTCGCGAGCAATCAACGTATTTTCTCGGCACTGCCTTCGCGGGCAATGGAGCCGGTGGGGCATTGAGTTCTTCATTCTGGAATTCTGCTGCTATCGGCGAAGCTGGCCAAGGTATCAATACTGAAAGTTCATATTCCCTAATTTTGGGCCGCACTGAATTCACTATCCTCCCCGGCACCACATTGGGTGGTGTCGGCACAACTGAGGACCAGAACCGCCCAGCAGTCTTAGCATCCAGCTACGCGGCCTACCGTCTAAATAATCGCACAGTAGTCGGTGTCGCGATAAATGCACCTTTCGGTCTATCAAACGAGGTCGATAATTCCAATTGGTCGGGCCAACTGCATCATCGTTCTGGTGCGCTTTTCACACTGAACGTAAACCCCATGGTGTCCTATAAAATCACCAGTGGCTTGCATTTGGGGGTTGGCTTCCAGGCGCAATATGCCAAGCTTAAATTCAAAAACGCAGCCGCCGTCAACGGTCCTACTGCCACCCTCGAAGGCGACGATATAGGTCTTGGCTTTACAGCTGGTTTGTTGTGGAAACCGAACGCCCAAACGAGTATCGGTCTGGGCTATCGCTCCGCCGTTTCCCAAAACATCGAGGGCGATCAGCGCATACTTGGTGTTCCTGGCATCAACGATTTCAGCCTGAAGATGGACACGCCGGACATGGTGACATTTTCCATCCGGCACGCCCTCACGACCCGCACTCGCTTGTTGGGTACGGTCGAGTGGACCAACTGGAGCAAGCTCCAAGTCCATCCTGTCCAATTGACGAATTTGGGCAACGTGACTATCGCAAATTTTGACTTCCAATATAGCGACGGCTGGTTCTTCTCAGTAGGCAGTGAGTACGACTATTCCGACCGTTTGACCCTTCGAGCTGGCCTTGCCTATGAGATCTCACCTGTCGACGATCCAAGCAAACGTTTGCCGCAAGTCCCTGATGCAGATAGAATTTGGTTGAGCACCGGCCTGTCTTATAAGATCAGTGATACGATGACATTGGATCTCGCCTATACTCACATTTTCATCGACGACAGTACTCTAGACCGCGAGCCTGCAGCCCTTGCCGCCGCTGGAGTGCAGTTGGTCGCAGGCGTGGAATCAGCGGTCGATATCATCGCTGTCGGTTGGAAAATGAAATGGGGTGGCCATACCAGTCTCAAGTAAAATTGTAGTTTCACGGTAAGCGGGCGTCCCGGCCACAACGTGCGTCGTCAGATCAAGGTAAATCAGCCTGTTTTGTGCGCATTCATTTTGTGGTCGATCAATTATGATAGCCTTTTACAAATTCAATGGCTGATTTATGTGTTGAACCAGCCGGTTCACGCCTATGAAGCACCAGCCGGTTCACGCCGATGTTCAGTCATCAAAACAAAAGCCTCAAGCACGCCTCTCCACTCGCGATGTTTTCATCAAAGACGAACGTGCTCTAAAAATACAAACAGCGGCCAGCATCAATCAAGGGTCTCAAAATGGCGCTTCCCAGCATAGACGACGTCATGGGCGCCGCCGAGCGGATCAAAGGCTTTGCGGTTGAGACACCACTTATCACGGCTCCCGTATTGGACGAGCGCGTCGGTGGAACTATTTTACTAAAAGCAGAAAACTTCCAGCGAGTTGGAGCGTTTAAATTCCGTGGCGCCTACAATGCCGTCAGTCAAATTGACCGAAAACGCTACCCTGGCGGCGTCGTAGCAGCCTCTTCCGGCAATCACGCCCAGGGTATAGCCTGTTCAGCTGCACTGTGCAGCATGCCGTGTCTCATAGTCATGCCTTCTGACGCTCCCGCTCTGAAAATCGAACGGACAACTGCCTATGGCGCAGAAATTATACCCTATAATCGCGACACGGAAGATCGCATAGCCATCGCGCATGATCTTGCCGCACGCCGCGGCGCCGCGTTCGTCCACCCTTTCGACAACCCCCATGTAATCGCAGGTCAGGGCACTACTGGTCTTGAGCTGATGCGTCAGGCTGCACACATTGGAAATCAACCTGATGCGGTGTTGGTCGGCTGCTCAGGCGGTGGGTTAGCTTCAGGCGTATCCCTGGCCGTTCGCGCACAAAATCCCGCAACTCAAGTTTATACAGTAGAGCCTTCCGGCTTCGATGATTTTGCGAAATCACTCACCAGCGGCCATCGCGAAACCAACACCGCTACTTCAGGTTCTATTTGCGACGCGCTACTCTCGCCAACGCCTGGCGAGCTGACATTTGCCATCTGCCAAAAAACATTGGCCGGCGGCTTGGTGGTCACAGATGATGAGGTGAAAGAAGCTATGCGGTTCGCGTTTCACGATCTGAAAATGGTGATCGAACCAGGCGGAGCTGTCACGTTGGCGGCTGTTCTAAGCGGTAAGATCCCTGTAGAAAACCGCACCATAGCCTGCATAATATCCGGAGGTAACGTGGACCCGGAAACGTATGCTCAGATCATAACAGGTTAAAAGCAATTATAAGACGGCCCCGCTCGCCAAACACTGGCTTCTAGATGTGGAGGCATCAGAGCGGCGAGCCGACACACCTCAGGTTTCATCGTTCCATATTCGATGGTTGCCTTCGGGCTGTGCAATCAACTCGGCACTTCCATCTTCCACTGAAGTATCTTCAGGCGGCATCGAAAAACTATCAAGTTGCACTTCATGACCTACGGTCTCAAGCAATCCATCCAGCCGTTGCAGTGCCCCATCAAGCGCGTCAGTCAGTGATTTCACTCGGATAGACTCACTCGCATGCCTGACGCTCAACGCATAAATATTGCTCGCCTGCCTGGCAATCTGCTCGCACGTTTCAACATCAATTTCCTTGTCATGTAACGACCAAGCGAGTTCGTGCATCCCCTCTGCAGCTGACAGAATGCCATTTGGTCCCGAAACACTGCCCGCCTCCATCCCTGGTGGGTCTTGCGGCTTGGCAACCAGCGCCGCGCGCGTTTCTCGCAAAAGCCCTTGGAGTTCAACAATCTCATGATGCAGTTGACCAAGCAGTGCTGGCGGTTCTCGCAACGCCGAATGCATCTTGGCCATGGCCTCTTGCAACGTTAATGTATCGATCCGCCGCGCGCGGCGACTATGCTCGGCAAGGAACCAGCGGCCCCGTGCGGTCTCCAGCAACGCTGCCTCAATTGTGCGATATTCATTTTCGGGATTGAAATCGCCGTGAATGCTATCCGGTTGATTATTGAGCGTCATGCCTGTGGTCCTGGCCAAAGTTCCTGGTATGAGAGAGTTATTTACATACGTGATTCGTCATCCCGCTCGTCGGAGTAGCCCAACGATTCATGTGGGTATCGGAGATAGAGCACGGTGGACAGTCATGAAAACCCATCAAAAGTGGCGCGTAGCTTCTCGCTTCGCCTAGCCTTGTTTTATGGAGCGATATTTGCAGGTCTCGGCATCTATCTACCCTACCTCCCGGTATGGCTTGCCTCACGTGGCATGACACCGGCCGAAATTGGCATCCTAGCCGCTGCTCCCATGTTCCTTCGGGTTATTGCCACCCCGGCAATTGCATTCTATGCCGACGCTCGCGGCGACCTGAGGGAAACTATATTGATCAGTAGTTGGCTGGGATTGCTCGCCGTCTTATTGCTGAACAATGTCAGTGGGTTCTGGCCAATCCTATTCCTCATTTTATTGTTTCAATTGACCTTCCAATCAATCCTGCCTTTGACCGAGGCAAAAGCCATGAGTGGGATCCGAGCATATAAGCTCGACTACGGTCGTATCAGGCTCTGGGGGTCAGTGGCCTTTATTGCTGCCAACCTAATCGGCGGGATGGCCATTGCTCAATATTCTAGCGGCGTTGTCCTGATCATGGTGAGTGTGGCTGTTGTTATCATGATCGTCACGGGGCACGCGCTGCCGCACGATGATGCTCATAGACCGAAGTCAACAACACAACCCGGCCAATCGCGCAAAATACGAATCAGCGATGTTAGCCAACTGGCCACAGCACCATGGTTCTTAATTTTGATGATCGCTTCTGGTGCCATTCAATCATCGCATGCCGTATTCTATGCCTTCTCAGCAATTCATTGGCGAGCGCAGAATATATCCGATGGCTGGATCGGCGCGCTGTGGGCACTAGGTGTCATAGCTGAAGTAGGTCTGTTCGCAATCTCTGGCCGTCTCATGCAGCGTATCGGCCCCATCGGCCTCATCATAGTTGGTGGCATAGCCGCAGTAATTCGATGGTTTGCCATGGTGTTTGATCCATCGTTCTGGGCGCTTTTACCGTTGCAATTACTCCACGCTCTCACCTTCGGCGCAACGTTTCTTGGCACGCTGCATATTCTCCAGAACTCGGTGCCGGAAAACCAAGCTGGCTCCGCGCAAGGCCTCCACGCAGCACTGGCCCCAGGTATCATAACAGGCGTTGTTACAGTAATTGCGGGCCAGATCTACGAGCCAATGCAGGCCATGAGCTATCTCGTGATGAGTGCGCTTGCAGTAATCGGTATTGTCAGCGCACTGGCATTGCCACAACTGGTGCCTAAACCTGAGATCATACCCGCTCCGTTTAATCCAACCGAGCCGTGAACCCACTCACCCCCAAAGCTCAGAAGACGGCGGGGAGATCATGCCTTGATCAATTACCATCCCTTCAATTCGATCTTGAGCGAGTAGTAGTGGGCTATCGAGATCCACCCAGTCAGCGGACCCCGTTAGCAGCATCGCCGGTGCCATAGCCAGCGAGGTGGCAACCATCGATCCCACCATAATTTTCAGATTATGTGCCTTGGCCTGTTTCAGTAATTCCAACGCCCCGGTTAGCCCGCCAGCTTTATCAAGTTTAATGTTGATCGCGTCATAACGACCGCATAGGTCGGCGCAATCTATTCCTGGTTCAGCAGACTCGTCAGCGCAGATCGGCACACCAGGCGATAGGTGTTCCAGAATGCTATCTGAAGCCGCTGGCAGAGGCTGTTCGATCAATTCAACGTCTACCTCCATCGCGACTTTTAAGAGCGCCACCACATTGTCGGGAGACCAGCCTTCATTTGCATCAACCACAAGTCGAGCATCAGGCCGTGCCGCACGAACCGCCCGCATCCGGATGTCATCCCCCGTCCCACCAAGTTTTAGTTTCAAGAGTGGCAAGTGCCCAACATCACGCGCTGCACCGGCCATTACTTCCGGCGTATCAAGGCTGATCGTGTAGCACGTCACAACGGGTACAACGTCCGACAGTGCAGCAAGTTTCCACACCGGTTTGCGATGGGCCTTTGCCGCCAAGTCCCAAAGAGCACAATCAATCGCATTTCGTGCAGCACCCGGAGACAAATTATCGAGCAACCAACTCCGCGCGGCATCCAGCGCTGGAAGCGTGCCGGCAAACGCAGTTGGTTCAGGCAAAACAGACGTTTTGGAGAATAAATGATGCCCAGCAATCCCGCTTGAAAAAGCTGCCCGGATCATTGCAACACACTCATCAGGTGTCTCGCCATAGTGCGGATAAGGTGTTGCCTCTCCTCGCCCGGCAACGTTGCCACCAAACGCATCCAAAGCTGAGAGCTCGACGACGACTGTGGTCGCTTTGGTTTTGATCCCACGCGAAATTTTGAAAGCTGACGCTAGTGGCCAATGTTCAACTTCAGCGCGATCGAGATGGATCACTGATCCAATGCCTTAAGCAAGTCGTTGGCTGGCATGCGCAAGCACGAGATAAACGCGTCCTGTATCTGTGACTATCTGCGCATCAGAAGATTGTCTGCTCGGGTCTTTTTGATCCAACTCCCGGAGCCCCTGTTCGAACTCACCGAGGAATTGAGCAACGTTGCTCCTGAAGGTCGTATCCCGCTCATAGCGCTCGACAACATCGTCAAATAAATCGCGCGAGCTTGGCGCATAAATGCTTCGAACCATAAACCCGCGTTGGCCATTGCGATAACGCGACCAGATTACCGAAGCCGTAGCCCCATCCAACGCATTTGCCAGAGCGTTTATATCAAGATTTGGCTCTCCAGTCCTCTGAGTTGTCTCAGTTTTCCGATTTTCTGGGCTTTCACGAGCATCAAGAGCGTTGGCAGTGACGTGTCCGCGCTGCGGTCTAGTGGATTCAGGGTTCTCAGTTTGCAAAGCGGGCCGTCCCCTATTGCCGCCTTGTTCGTTTTCAGAGGCGCGGGCTAACAGATCACCTAGCGACCATCTGCTACTTGGCGTTTCAGCATCATCCTTACTATCCGGGCGCGAACGACTGTTTAATTCCCGTGCCAAGGTCGATGTCAGGTTAGTAAGATTACGACTCCTGGAACGATCACTTCCCGCATTTGGCCCCAGATCACGTTGGGGCGGCGACGCGACAGGTTGTGGTGCGCGATGTGTAGTTGGTTGCGCAGTGAGTGGCACAGGATCACGCGGTGCGTGCATCTCGTTGTTTTGTGAGGTCCGGTTAGCCAGCCCGGTAAGCTGATCGAGTGCACGAAGTTGATCACTAAGTGCCTTGCGCATAGCGTCCGAGGTTTCCTGACTGGCTGCCGGCAAAATATCAATTTGCTGCTTGAGCCGCATCTGTTCTTCTTCAAGAAGTGCAGCTGCCTCTGCTGCCTGCTGCCGAACCTCGCCGGAGGTTTGAGAAAACTCTGTCGACAGCGTACCTAATTGCTTTGTTGCATCCTGGTAAGCGCTGGTAAACTCGGTTCGCAAATCATTCAGCGCTTTATCCGCTTCGAGGCCGGCTTCCTGCTTAAGCCGATGTAGATCCTCAAGAGTAGACCGCGAATGTTGCTCAGCATCCCGACTCAATTCCTGGGTAATCATACGTGCACGTTCTTGGGCAGTCGAAAGGGAGCCCTCAAGAGTGTTTGAATACCCATCTACAACCTGTCCCAATTCTTCAGCCTTGCCCGACATGCGATCGAGCGTCGTATTGAGATCGCGGTTTCTTTCTTCCAGCGCAGCATTGATCTTTAAATTTGCGGATTCGAGTGCGTTGGCAGAGCGAAGTATTGTATGTCCCTGGTTTTCAAATCGATTTGTGACTGTGTTGATCTGTCCGAGCAGGTTTTCTGAAACGTTGCTCAACATGTCTGCTTGTCCGGCCAAACCTTCAATAGCCTTGATCGATTGATTCGATATATTTTCACTTGTCTTCTGGACGGCACTAATGCCGGTCATCAAGGTATGATCGAGCCGCTCGGATTCCTTGCTCAGCGAGTGCCGAACCATATCCGCATGTTTCTCCATCGCCGAAGTAAGCGATTTGGCATTGCTGCCAACGGCATCGTCAATTGCCATGGTCGATCGAAGAATTGTCTCGTCGAACAATCGAAGTCGATCACTAAACGCATCGTCCAGCGCCTTGGTCCGTTCGACCAACTGGGTATCGAGCGCATTGGCACGGTTTGCAAGGGTTGTATCCAGCGCCCGGGTATATTCTTCAAAAACAACCTGCAACATTTTGGTGCGCCCACCGATTGAATCTTCCAGCACACCTTGTTGCCGGGTCAAATCAGCATCCAGTCTGGATCGTTGGTCCTCAAGGGTTCCACGAATTTCGGTAGACTTCGTATCGATAACTTTGTGGTGTTTATCCAGTGCGGTATCGATGTTAGCGCGTTGATCTTCCAGCACGCCATGCATCTGCTGTGTTCGTCCCTCCAGCGCAACACCTAAAGCTGATGTGTAATCAGACAGCATAGTCTGCATCTGGCTTGAACGCCCATCAAGTGCCCCGCCAAGCGCTGAAGTATATTCCTCAAGTACCGTGCTGAGCTGCAATGTGCGGTTATTTAGCGTATCATCAAGTGCGCCCGTTCTCTCTCCAAGCGCTGTCTCTAGTGACGTCAGATTAGTTGAAGCACCTTCGATGATGTTTGCGAGAGTGAGCTGTTGATGGCTTAATTTCTCTATTAATTGCGGAACTTCCGTTCCTAAAGACTTCAAGGTTTGTTCAAATCTTTGGCCGGTATTCAAAAGTGCGCTTCGCTCACCCGATAATTCACCGATCAGTCCCCGGATGCGACGCTCGTTATCCTCATAAGACTGTTCAAGAGAACTCACCTCATTGTGGACCAAGGCCTCAAGTTCACCCGCCCGTCCCAAAGCACGGGAAACGGCGTCATTCATGAACGACACCTGCCGACGCACCGTCTGTCCCAGCGATGCCACAGATTGCTCGGCCATTCTGTCAGGCTCTGCCAGACGCACCGCAACCTCTGTCATGGCAGTGGAGCGCAGATGCAACTCGTCCGAACGCCAAGCGAGGGCCGACAAAAACCAAAACAATGCTATCGGGCCGGCCCAAGTTGCAAGGAATGTCAGAAAAGATGGATGGCCAAGCAGTACGAGCAAACTTGAAGATTCAGGCAACGTCGGCATAACCGCAAACCAACCGTACCCCAGCGTAAGAAGCGACCATGCAATGCTTGCACCAGCGGCATAGGCAAATGGACGGTTTGAGGGTTTTTGATTGAGTGCATAAATCAAGCCGCCAATTGATGGCACGTCATCATTGGCGGCGATACGCTCGCGAGACGGAGCCGCTGGACGTCTTTTTGCTTCCCGTCGCTTCTTAGATTCAGCATCATGCTCAGTGTCAACTATCGTAGCGGTCGCTAACCCAGGCGCGCCACCGCTTCCACTCAATTGCGGAGGCTTTGATATCGGCGCAGAAGCGCTATCAGAAGAATGTTTTTGCGCTGCTGCCGTCAGATCTTTTGCCTGCGATCCTGTTTTGGCCTGTGATGCTTGCGCCCCTCCAGCTGGTAAATTCGACGGCGAAGTGATTTTCGACGATGCAGCAGGGAGAGAAGATGCGGCAGGGGGAATAGGCGGCAAAGGCTTCAATGGCAAAGCTGGTTTTTCCAGTGAAGGTTTTATTTTCGAAGAAGGCAAATCAGATTGCGGCTTAGAACCCGCAACCGCTGAACCCGCAACCACTGGAGTAGCACTGGCTTCAGACGCAGATATCTCTTGATCAATCTTATTGCCCGGCTTCGAGATGACGGATTTCGATAGGAAATGAGCAGGCTTGCCAAATTTAGAACCGGGAGATCCACTTTTAGGCAGTCCACTCTTCGTCATATCAGATTTTGTCTGCGGAACTTGAGGCTGGGTCTTTAATGATAAATCATTCAATGGCGGAGGGCCGCTGGATTTGGCAATCTGGCTGTCCTTCACAGCATTCACTGCTTTTGCCAGATCGTCGAAACTCGACTGAATATCATCAGTTTGAGCGGAAACTTCCTTGGACGTCAGCGGCGGTGGCGTAGGCGGCTTAGAAGACGCGCTGTTAGACGCCGTGCGATCAGCCTTGGTCTTGGAGGGAAGTGAGGAATTGACGGCTGTCGCATCTGGCAGTGGCGGCGGCAAAACTGCACCCTCACTGGGCAGACCGGCAGTCGGAATTCCACTCAACTGGGAGGGCACTTCCAGTTTCGGCATATCACCTAAGCGAACGGGACCTTCCGTTTTAGCTTCTCCATCAGTCCCAGCACGCAAGTCGACCGTGCTCTCACCCGCAGAATTGATTTCTGCTGATTTTTTATTTCCCGGGTGCTTATCACCCTTTTCTCTACTGTCTTTGCTCATTCCCCCGACCGCCCGGTTCCCCTGCCGATGCAATTCACCCATCTACTATTACATACGCCATTTGATATCCCAGGCACAGACCTGCGATCACAATTGTCGTGTATTATCAATCTACAGGTTGCAGCAGAATCAACACCCATTACTATCTGAGCTAAAGCCCTATTACGGCTAAATCGGGATGAGTGTTGATAAGATTGTCTCTGCTCGTACAAACGCTTGTGTAATTCGTGCATGTCACAACGATCCAACTCATCAATGAGGCCCGCGCACGATTTGAAGCAGTATTTACGACTACTTGACTGTCAGCGGCTAAACTTCCTGTCAGACATTTGCCATTTAGGTGGCAAACAAAGCATTAACCAAGCGTGGCTCCAGCATCATGTATCGATATAAAAAACCACAAACAGAGGCAAAAGCCGCCCCCAGTCCAGCCGTCGATAGTCCTCACGATACTGTCAAGGAACTGATCGATCGCAATCATCTCGCTATCTACACACTTAATGATCCAGCACTTGAGCGTGAGATATTGACCTTGTTCGTCGACCAACTCCCCGAGACAATGAATCGCATCCGTCATGCTGTAACAAAATTGGACTGGAAGCTTGCAACCCACACACTGAAGGGCTCAGCTAGGGCGGTTGGAGCTTGGCAGCTGGCAGCCATTGCGGAACGCGCAGAAAAGGCGATATCCAGCCCCGAACAATGGCCGGCCCACACGCTCAACATCAAAACAAATGTGGCAGCCACTATCTGCTATGTCCAAGGCCTCTGCGCAGAACCAATTTAGTAGGCTCCAAACTCAAGTGGCAGCCCCCCATCGCAACGTACTTAGAGGGCGCGGCGTGTCACCAGCTTGAAATCGCTACAACTCCTGATAACACTCCTTCTGGAAAACGAGCTTAATCCATCAGCAGAGATCAGCAGGATCAACTTATCTTCAGAGATATCAAGACGTTCTCACGGTACAACATGGCATATCATCAAGGCAGTTTAGCCAAACCTGTCGTGGGGCGCTCATCTTAAGCGCTCGGAACATCAAACCGGTGGCAGTTCAAATCCAGCGTCCATACAAACCATAAGGTTCTAGCCAGAATGCTCAAGATCACATTTATTCAACCCGATGGCAAACAACAAACAGTATCGGTCAAGGCCGGCGTCACGGTAATGGAAGCGGCAAAACTGAACCTCGTTCCTGGCATTGAGGGCGAGTGCGGCGGGGCATGTGCGTGCGCAACCTGCCATGTCTATGTTACCGATGAGTGGCAGGAAAAGGCTGGCAAACCGTCCGAGATGGAAGAGGATATGTTGGATTTCGCGTTTGATGTCCGCGATTCAAGTCGGCTCTCTTGCCAGGTGAAAATGTCTGACGAACTCAACGGCATTACCGTGAAAGTGCCAGAAAAGCAGTTCTGATAAGCAGTTCTGATCCCCTGGATTTGAACCCGAGGCCGAGACAACCAAACTTGCACTATCATTGGTTTGTGAAGAGCGACCACCTGGTTAAATGCTTCGCAGAAATCACCAGGCCATCTTCCCCACTCTTAGTGCAACTCAAACAGTTACTAAGGAAAATGTCGTGACCGACGCTCAGCTCGCATCGAAAACTCAAGACCCAATTGAAACAGACGTTGTAATTATCGGCGCCGGTCCGGTCGGCTTGTTTGCGGTCTTCGAACTGGGCCTCCTCGACATCAAAGCGCATCTCATCGATATTCTTGATAAGCCTGGCGGTCAATGCTCTGAGCTTTATCCTGAAAAACCAATATACGATATTCCGGCCCTTCCCGTTGTAACCGGCCAAGAGCTGACAGATCGCCTGCTTGAGCAGATTAAGCCTTTTGGGGCTGAATTTCATTATAATGAGCAAGTCAGCAGCCTTACACGTCAACCGGATGGTCGCTTTTGCCTTAAGACCGATATCGACAAGGAATTCTTGGCCAAAATCGTCGTAATTGCTGCTGGTGGCGGCTCATTTACACCAAAGCGTCCTCCGCTACCCGGGATTGAGAAGTATGAGGGTACGTCGGTATTCTACTCAGTCCGACAGATGGAAAACTTCCGCGATAAAGATCTGTTGATCATAGGCGGTGGTGATTCAGCGCTTGACTGGACCTTGAGCCTTCAGCCTGTCGTTCGTTCATTAACTCTGCTTCATAGACGGGACGACTTCCGCGCAGCCCCCCACTCTGTGGAGCAAATGCGCGCTCTGGTTGCAGATGGCAAAATGAACCTCAAGATTGGCCAAGTGACAGCCTTGCATGGCACTGAAGGCAACCTCAATGGCGTGACGATCAAGACCAAAGAAGGCGAAGAGAACCTGGCCTGCAACACGGTATTGCCCTTCTTCGGGCTGACAATGAAACTTGGTCCGATAGCGGACTGGGGCTTGAATCTGGAAGAGAACTTAATCCCCGTGGAAACCGAGAAGTTCGAAACCAGCGAAACTGGAATATTCGCCATCGGTGACATTAATACTTATCCCGGTAAGCTGAAACTTATCCTATCCGGTTTCCATGAAGCCGCCCTCATGGCGCAGCAAGCCTACCGCTACATATACCCTGACCAGAAGCTGCTGTTCCAATACACAACGTCATCATCAAAGTTACAAAAGAAGCTTGGGGTGCGTTAAGTCCAAACCTCACGAACATATATTTACGTTGCAAATTCCATGTAGTAGCCAGTCAGGAAGCCTGCCATAGACAGGCTGCCAACAGCTTCACATGCGCAAGGCTTCCACAAACTCGCGGGTTGGAGCAGGCATCCGTGTGAGCGCAGCTTTCACAAACCCGCGTGCGTGACGTAAATATCCAATCCCCAAAAGCCATCAGCGCAATGAAAGCGGGCGAATATAGTCAGCGACCGGCACTGCCTCATCCGACCATTTCAATTTACAGTCAGCCGCTGACGTCATCCGCAACAACATAGCCCTCGTTTTTTCTGGAAATCAGTCCAAAAACAAAAGCTTAGAGCACATACGAAGAACCTCATGTGTCTCAATTGAAGATGAACATGCTCTAAATCTAGTGCGTGAGGATTAAATGGCTGCAATTTCAAAGAAGACAAGCATAAATAGCAAGAGAACCAGCCCCCATAGTGTCACGATCCCGCGCACTGTTTTCACGATCCTCAGCATTAGCAAAGCGATCATAGAAAAAATCGCCGTTATATTGATGACCGCCACTCCAGCTAGTCCAAGGCCATGATGTTTAACATGTGCAAGACTTCCGGCATTTAAACCTGAGCGCTCCAATTCAAGGCCTTCAATAAAAATCGCCCCCGCAAGCCCAAGCAATAAGGTCCCAAGCAGGCGCGGCCAAAGACCAACGTTACCATGCGGCAATCCTAGCAATCGAGCACTTGAAATCGGAATAAATAGCAAGACGACACCGCCGCTGAATTTCAGCAGCACTTCGATCCACAAGAGTTGGTGAACCATTAGCAAGCGCCGTGTTTGGTCTTTAAAAGTGCGCTATGAGCCTGTGAGAACATGTCGAAATCATTATTGCTCAACGCGCTTGGTCTGCGGTTCAGCTGGATTTTTAATCCACTCGGGGTTCAGAACCTCCCGGCTCGGGGGGCTATCTCCAATGTCGAGCCAGCTACCACCAGCTACCTTTTTAGACTTGGGAACCGAATAGTCACCAGCTAAGTACCGCGTCAAGTTGCCCTTGATCTTTTCCGTTCGGGCCGCCGAGCAGTAGTCTTCTTTAGGTCCAATAACCCGACCGAGCTTTGTGACCGTAAAATTGTAAATTGCCTTCAAATTCGCAAGCTCGGCTGGCAGTACGCCACGTTGCGCTTCATAGGCTAAATAGTTGGTCTGTAGTGCGACCGGGTTGAAAACATAGCCACATTTCTGCGCCCGTGCAGCCGCCGCTGCAACATAAATCACGCGGTCAGAGGACTTAACAGCAACGGGTGCCGCAGCTTGAGTTTTGGTCTTATTCGTACCGAACAGCGACCCAGTCGTAAGGATGCTATTTGCCGAATTCGAACATCCACCAACCGCCCCCCCGGCAATGACCAGGCTGCAGGCAAGCAAGATAACCGGTTTGATTCGTTTTCTAATCATGATTGCAGTTTGCTCAATTGCGGCGCCGGGTCAATCGGGTCTAGCAATGTTTGCATGAAAGGCTGTGGCAAAAGTGAGGCGAACCCCAACCTGACCCCAAACCGGACTTAACTCAGACCTGTCCGGAACTCAGACCTGCTCGGACGTCGTTACCGCATCAGCTCCCGCATGGCTTCATCAAGCCCACCAAGTGTTAACGGGAACATTCGGTCCTCAAACGTGGTTTGCACCGATTGGATCGATGGCGTCCATCTCCAGTGGTCCTTGGCCACGGGATTGAGCCAGATACTGTGCTCATAGATGTCTGTAACCCGTTTCAACCAAACACTACCAGCTTCCGGGTTCATATGCTCAACGGAGCCGCCGGGGACTTGTATTTCATAAGGGCTCATGGAGGCGTCACCAATAAAGATCACCTTGTAGTCCGAGGGGAACTTGTGCAGCACATCCCAGGTTGGAATTCGCTCAGTCCACCGGCGCGAATTATCTTTCCAAACGTATTCATAGAGGCAATTGTGGAAATAATAGAATTCGAGATTCTTGAACTCCAAGCGTGCCGCTGAAAATAATTGTTCTGCTGTCTTGATGTGCCAGTCCATAGAACCGCCGACATCAAAAAACATCAAAACTTTCACGGCATTCCGCCGCTCTGGCCGCATTTGGATATCAAGATACCCTTTATGCGCCGTACCTTTGATGGTGCCATCAAGGTCCAGCTCCTCGGCGGCCCCTTCCCGCGCGAATTTCCGCAGCCGCCGCAGCGCCATCTTTATGTTCCGCGTGCCTATTTCAACCGTATCGTCAAGATCCTTGAACTCACGCTTGTCCCACACCTTGATGGCGCGAAAATTCCGGTTTTCTTTCTGCCCAATCCGCACTCCGGCAGGGTTCTGCCCATAGGCCCCAAACGGCGAAGTCCCGCCCGTCCCAATCCATTTGTTGCCTCCTTGGTGGCGGCCTTTTTGTTCTTCAAGACGCTTCCGCAGCGTCTCCATGATCTCATCCCAACTGCCAAGCTCTTCAAGCTTTTTCTTTTCTTCTTCAGTCATGTAGAGCTCGGAAACAAGCCTGAGCCATTCCTCGGGAATTTCTGCTTCCGAAACATCCTGTCCCAACTCCAGCCCTTTAAAGACATGACCAAAAACCTGGTCAAATTTGTCGAGGTGCCGTTCGTCTTTCACCAGACATGTTCGAGAGAGATAATAAAAATCCTCTACTTTCTTGCTGGCCAGATCGGCCTGCAGCGCTTCCATCAACACAAGGTACTCCCTCAGTGTTACGGGCACTTTGGCATCTTTGAGTTCGTGGAAAAATTTGACGAACATTATTCGGTCCAGCCTGTTGTGATGTCGAGCGTTAAAAAGTCGAGCCTTCATTGGCACTTGCGATCATTGGCATTTGAGTTTGATCGTCTTCGATTGTAGCGCCTAGCGGTCAATCGATGCCAGCAATCTCTTCCAATCTACCAGCATCATTCCGCCGGGTCGATTGCCCAGCCATCATAAATCGGATCACAGCATCCAAGTTCAACCCACAGCCGAATATAGCTTGTCCAACCCCATCCATTAAAATGGGTCCATTTCTCTCAGGATAGCGACAACTGCCTGTACCCGCGTTGCCACGCCACATTTTCGTTTAACGTTTTCTGCATGGAAATTGACCGTTTTGGCTGAGATCTTCAAGATCTGCCCGATTTCCCAATCGGTTTTTCCCTCTGCCATCCATTTTGCAACCTCGGCTTCACGTTCAGTGAGAAGAAATGATGATTTCCGGCCCAAACGCGCAAGTGTCACCCAGCGCGCATATACCGACGCTCCCCCTAACATCAGCATACTCGTGTCGATCATGCTTTTCGGAAAATCCAACCCCGTTAGTCCAATGATATGAAGATGATGTTTTGTTGCCAGCACAGGTAGCGCCACACAGCATCGAATGCCGTGCTGGTTGGCTAGTTTTCGCAACGCAGCACATGGATCCTTTTGAGAAACTATCGCATCATCCAGTTGCCACTGAACCAATCGTCCATTTGTGCCGATTGCGCGAAACAGTGGGTCTTTTAAATGATGACTATTCTCAACTACATCTGCCCAAAATGGAGTGATGTCCTGAGAAAACGGCAAAATATTCAAATCTCTCAAAGGAGAAAAAGGCAGTGCTATGTAGGTCGCGGAGGTGAAGCCAAACTTAGCAATGAAGGCTAAAAATGCCAGTTCAACATCACCCTGGCTGTTGCAGTCTGAAAGTCTTTCCCCCAATGCCCGCAATTGAGCGCTAATAGCCATCTCCAGCGAGATGGTCTCCGACGTGTGATCTTCCGATTGACCCGAAGCCATTGAATAAATGTACTACTGCGGCTCAAAGGCCATCTGTACTGAAAGCGACAAGCTAGTACTAAAAACAGATTACGGCTCATTTCAATCCAACAAAATTAAAGTTTATCAGAATGCTGCTCAGTGGCCACAAGAAGCATCGAACGATTCAATGCTAAGATGACTAAAATCGAAGTGTTCTGAGCTGACTTATTTGCCTACAAATTCTTGCCGGGGTCACTTTTTTTGCCAGGATCCGATCGCCCAATCACTGACCGCATTATTGCTGCCGGGCGCAACTCAGGGAATAACTCTCTGATCACATGCCTCGCCCGCAGTGGTTTCGCCTTAATGTAAGGAAGGGGGCGACAGACTTCGATCGCCGCCACTCCAAGGCGTGCAGTAAGCGCTCCATTGAATGCGCCTTCCCCAAGGCGCCGAGACAAACGCCGCACCACATCCTGCCCCAAGAACTGTCCGAATAAATCATCGGTCAGAGCTACCGCTCCAGTAGCGGCCACGTGAGAAATCACTCGCCACAATAAGCGAAGTCCACCGAAAAATCCCGGTCGGCCGCCGTAGGTTGCAGCCAATCGGCGAACCATGCGCACGGTCTCAAATAGCACAAACAATATAACCAAGGCAGCGATTGGAACAACGGCTGTTACCACACCCACCCGTCGGGATGATTCAAAAACAATCCGCCTTGCCTGCTTGTCAGGCTCTCTCAGCAACACCGTATCGGCCAACTCCAATAGCGCGCCAGGCGCTTTTTGATGGCGTTCCTGTTCACGAAACCGATCAATCGCCCACTTGGCATTAGAACGCCCGGCAAAGAGTCTCTTGAGCCCGTCAACCGAACGTTTTTCGATTGCAACATCTTGACTTGCAACCGCCTCCTCTCCGTCTCGCCGGATCCGTGACAACCGAGCCAATCGAAAAAAACCGATAACTTCCCGCAGTATCAAAGCTGCAACCGCTAGCCCGATACACAGCGCCAATCCCTTGGCAACAACCCCAAGCCAGTCATCGCGTCCCACAGCCACAGATACGAACCGCGCAAACCAAACCCCTGCTGCCAGCGTTGCGAGTGAAAGCGCGGCAGAAAACAACAATGCACCCCAGCGGATGCCATCTTCGAATGCCACAGCCAACGACACGCCTGACGTAGATGAAGATTCGTCAAGTCCGTTATCGTCATTTTTAGCAGATGTCTCATCATAGCCGGGCATTTGTTCTGAGTTGGAGTCCGCTTTGTCCTCAGAACCGGTTTGGTCAATTGGCTTTTCACCTAACTCAGGCGGCTTTCCAGAGCGTTCATCAGGCGCCGGGGTCGGTTTCACTTTCGGGTTATCAGGGTCGAATACCTGCGGCTTGCGTCTGACATCATCACCGCTCATGTCAACCGATCCCCAATCAGAAACTGTAGCGTCGGCCCAAGCCCGATATGCGGCCAGGGTGGCATCGTGGTGCCACTCTTATTGAGCGATAAGGAAGGCGGCTGAAAGCGAATGAAATTGAGCGATCCCTCAGCAATCCCTTGTCCTTCGAACACCTCAAGAGGGTCAGATGGCAAATCACCAGGAAATATAACTGCAGGTGCAACTCCATCAAAAATACGGCCGCCAATCGCTTCACCACGCAGAGGTATGCCTTGGATGCAGGGAATGATTTCACCATCCTTTTCCATCTCTACATCCTCTGTTGCTCGCAATCCGGAAATGGCTTGACAGGCAACAGCCGCCCCCAGACCCTCAGCCCGATCACTTGCTCGACTGACCACAGCACTCAGGATACCACGCAGCCGATCGTGATTGCGCCGATTAAGTAGATCGGCCTTTGTGGCGGCAAACAACACACGATCAATCCGCCGCCCCATCAGTGCCGCCAACCACGAATTGGCCCCAGGCTTAAATGCAGCTAATACCCCGTCAAGCCCATCCTCTAGTCTATGCAGTCGATCTGCTCCGCCGTTCAAGGCGCTCAGCGCATCAACCAAAACGATCTGTCGGTCCAACTGACTGAAATGATCTTCAAAGAACGGCTTCACCACTCGCAACCGGTAGCTTTCATAGCGCCGCCTGAGTAGGGCTTCGAGCTCCAATCTGCCCCCATCGTGGTGAGATTTTTGTCCCCCAGCCCCTGCTGCAAGCGGAAAAAATGTTAAAAGCGGTGAGCCAGCAAGGTCGCCGGGCATAACAAATCGCCCTGGCCCCAAAACCACTGCCTGAGTATTGTTGCGCTGACATGCGGCAAGGTAGGACGTGTAAAGAGCAGCGCCTTCAATTGCCATCTGCTCTGCTGTTTGCGCCGTCGAGCGTTCATCCGTTTTCGCGATATTCGTCTTTAGTTTGCTGGCCACCTCTTCCCGCTCTATGCGTTCAAGGAATGATAGCCACGCATCGACATCGCCGTTACGTGGTTGTTTTCTCGAGGCTTCAATGGCCGCTTCAGACCACGCCTCAAATGACTGTTCGAGCATTGCAAGATCAACCAACCACTCACCAGGATAGTCGATTATATCCATATGCAGACGTCGCCCCACGCCGAATGTCCGCCGGAGCCAATCCGACGCATTCCACTCAAGCGTCACCCGCAATTGGCTGATTTGTGTCGTGCTCTCCGGCCATTTCGGCTGATCATCGGTTAATGCCGCCAAATGCGCTTCATAAGCAAAACGGGGCAATTCATCGTTTGGTTGCGGTTCTAAAAATGCACGAAAGGCAGGCCGCCTCATTATCTGAATAGAAGGCACGGCACAGCCTTCGGTCAATGTCCGCACAAGTGCCGTAATGAAAACCGTTTTGCCGGCTCGTGATAATCCGGTCACGCCAAGCCGCAGCGTCGGTGTCGCCAGGTCATTTAGGTAGGTTCGTGCCAAACGAACGCTATCAGAAGCACTGTCAGTAAGGTTGGGGAGGCGCAACAGGATCATCCGAGGTGTTGGTGAAGAAGCCGAATAGCTTCTGTCAAAGACGTTTCCCAGTCTCAAAATACTAAACTTAGAGCACGCCCACCGTTCTCGATGATACCATCAATATGGAACGCACTCTAGCGATCTGGCAAGTCGTGGAGACATTGCTCAGTTCATCGGCCAGGTTCAGCAGGCCGGTTTTGTATCTGATGATCTTGTCGGTCGTATTCAACATCGCGGTGCCCTCGTCTTGTAATTGGTGCGCATCACCATAAAACGGGTAACCTTCATCTCATTCGTGAGATGTGTCGTCCCCATTCCAGCTTACTGAAATGGAGGCCCAGCTTACTGAAATGGAGGCGTTGTCAGATAAAGTCTGAACTAATACATCTAAGCCGGCAGCCTCTCGACCTGCCGCCAGCTTTCTCTAAGGGAGGCAAACATTATCCAGGCAGGTAATGCCCTTAAGAAGCAGAACCCTTCTGCCGAGCCAAGAACGCTAGCCGTTCAAACAGATGCACATCTTGTTCGTTCTTAAGCAAGGCGCCATGAAGCGGTGGAATGAGATTTCGCGGGTTTCCCTCACGCAACGTTTCCGGCGAGACATCTTCATTCAGCAGCAGCTTTAGCCAATCCAGCAACTCAGATGTCGACGGCTTCTTTTTGATGCCCGCTACATCCCGGATATCATAGAAAACCTTCAGTGCTTCTCCAACCAGCATTCCCTTCAGACCCGGGAAGTGCACCTCAATAATCTCCCGCATCGTATCGACATCAGGGAATTTGATATAGTGAAAAAAGCAACGGCGAAGAAAAGCATCGGGCAGCTCTTTTTCATTGTTTGAAGTGATCATGACGATCGGCCGTTGGCTAGCTTTTATCGTCTCGCCTGTCTCATAGACAAAGAACTCCATCCGATCGAGTTCCTGTAGCAAATCGTTAGGGAATTCGATGTCGGCCTTGTCTATCTCGTCGATCAGCAGGACCGGTCTTTTCTCCATCGTAAAGGCTTCCCAAAGCGGCCCTTTTTTGATGTAATTCTGAATGTCCTGCACGCGTTTATCGCCAAGCTGACTGTCACGGAGACGGCTCACCGCGTCATATTCATAAAGCCCTTGCTGAGCTTTGGTTGTGGATTTGACATGCCACTCCATCAGCGGCACGCCGAGAGCTTGCGCAACCTCCATCGCAAGGACAGTTTTTCCAGTGCCCGGCTCTCCCTTGATAAGAAGTGGGCGTTCAAGTGTAATTGCGGCATTCACGGCGACTGTCAGGTCGCTCGTTGCAACATAGGAGGCGGTGCCTTCGAATTTCATTCGGTATCGGTCCTCAATAATTGGTAGCAACCATATTAAAAGTTCAGCAAAGGCCCGGCAAGTCGAGGCAAATCGCGGATGTGATGAGTGTGCAAAAAAGCGCATCGCATCTCGGCGAAAAGATGCGATGCACTGCACTCAATTATAGATCGAGCTGGAATTGAAGGCAAACTGCTTAGCCTCGGCATTCCACTGCAATAGTTCAGACTGCGGACCAAAGCATCGGAAGAACAATTTTGGAGCACAAAGTTCAACCAACGCTAAATCCCGAAGTCAGATAAACCCCGTTCAAATTAGTCATTCGCGCTCTGCAGGGAGGGGCAGAAGGTGAAACAACAATCAAAGGAGCCAAACCATTTGTCAGTGTTCATAATCATACATAAGACACCTGAATGCGCGATTAACGAGCAATAATCTTCAGTGCAACTAGAGGTAGCGACGGTGGAAAAGCCAAGCGATTTAGGACGTGCGGCGCTACTCGCGCTGATGCAACTAAAAAATGAACTCAATTTTGTATGTAGAATTCCTTGACTTGGCCATGAAGGCCCGTACATAGCAGGCATACTTTTCGCCATTCGCAGCAACAGCTGAACTGTGGGGTTCCTCGTGGAGACTACGGTGAAGAAAACAAAGCGTCGGTCACCGGCAAAAACGGCCACCAAAACGGTCGAGAAGCCGCTTGTAAAAAACAAGAGGCCCGCTTCCAATGGTTCATCTGCAAAAAAATCAACCGTTAAAGCTCTGAGCACCAACGGCAAAAAGGCCGCCAAGATAAAGAGCAAACCGCGTCAAAGTCGTGCCAAGCAGCCAAAGCCGATCATCACAGAAAATTATCGCCCCACTGATGCCGAGCCTTTCATGAATGAAAGGCAGCTAGAGTACTTCAAGAATAAGCTACTGACTTGGAAAAGCGACATCATCAGACAAACGCGCGAGACAATCGAAGGATTGACGGCCGAATCGGCGCGCCACGCCGACATTGCAGACCGCGCGACCTCCGAGACAGACCGTACGCTTGAGTTGCGAGCCCGTGACCGCCAACGCAAACTTGTCGCCAAGATCAATGGTGCTCTGGCCCGCATTGAAGACGGTTCGTATGGCTACTGCGAGGTCACTGAAGAGCCAATCAATCTCCGACGACTTGATGCCCGCCCAATAGCAACATTATCAATTGAGGCACAGGAACGTCATGAGCGCCGCGAGCGGATTTACCGCAACGACTAGCGTCTAATCGCTTTAGGTTGATCGTTTTAGCGTAAAGCACCTCTGCTTCGGCCTAAAGCGCGAATCGATCTCAAAAATAAAAACGTAGAGCACGCATAAAGAGCTTCATGTGTTTCTATCAAAGATGAACATGCTCTAACGCACCCTGAAGGTATATTCAGCACAAAGCATTTGAGTTGCAAATCTACCTAACCGGTACATCACGCGCAGGCCCTCGCTTTATGTCCTGATAGGTGAAGTGCCACCACTCGCGCCTATAGTTCCGAAAACCAAACTTCTCCATTGCAGAAACCAATATTTCCCGTCGCCGCAACTGCATGGCAGTTAGCCCATCCGCTCTCGTATGGCTACGGCGATCAAAGCAATCATAGGCAGTACCCATATCAAGCACGGACGGATCGGACGGATCGCGACCATCATCGCGGCAACTCCTAGAATATTTCTGCGAGTGGGTGCTTCCAGATCCAGCAGCACCCTTGATATTGGCCTTTCCTTGCTTAACCGGTCCGCCCCCACCGGGTTGGATAAGCCTACCTCCCTCTGAGGAAAGGCGCATCAGCGTAAGATCAACAGCAATCCCGGTGGCATGTGCTGAATGAGACGAAATATACTTCAGAGCAATCAACTGCGAACGCGCGACGGAAGGAAAATAGTATCGCGAACCGGCGGTATCCCCCGCACGTCCAGCGCGCGTATTAGCCTCTTCGACCCAACGAACCATGGCGCGCACCGCTCGCATCGGCCGGTAGCAATCATAAACCTTCAAACCAAAACGAGGTCGTAGGCGCGCCAAATATGCCTGCACGCGTTTGAGTGCGCGCGCGACCGGCGCCCTCAGCCAGCACACACCTGCCCGATAACCAGGCAATCGCCGACCCATAAAATTTCGTGACGTTGCATAGCGCAGATCCTGCCTTATATCGGGTGCATAATCGGCTAGGCGCACCAAATCACTGCCACGATCACCAGCTGAAACCTTACCGCCAGCAAGCATTTCCGCCGGGAACAATGTCACCAATAGAGCCGTCAGAATTCCTAATAACAACGGCTCTGCAGCTAACGTGCTGAGCACTCCAATGCTGACTCTCGAAGGCCCTCTGGCGCCTCTAATTCCACCCAGCGCATTCGCCTGAAACAGCGCCCCAAAATTATGTGCTACCACTTAGTTTCCCTGCCCGTCTTGCGTTGCCTGAGATCAGCGATATCCTAAGCCAACCACACCAGCGCCGGAACCATATTGTAATGACTGATGCACCAATCATGAAATCGTTCTTAGCCTTTCGTCAGCCAGCCTTTCGTCGGCAAGAATGCAAAAGCATTCGTCAAACCATATTTTCTAGCCAACGCTTATTAGCGCTCATCAGTTCACTTCTGTTGGTTATGACATTCATGAACCCTGCCATAGCGCAACCTCGCTGCGTATTCCTGGAATGCGGCCCGTCAAATGCTCCCAACCCGGCACCGGCTCAAGTTCCAAAGCTGGAAACCTCAACGCCGCTCCCCAAGGCAGGTCCTCAACACCAAAGCCGGTACAAACGTGCGAATGAGCGCTGCCATCACGTCCGCAGCTACAGTTATTGCGCGAGTTCAGTGCTGAGCCCTCAGTATGGCAACACCTATGGCCCAGATAGGCTCGTAGACGAAGATTTACGCACTGCCTGGGTAGAAGGTAGGCGCGGTCATGGCATTGGCGAATATCTCGCAGTAGATTTAGGTGGCGCCCAGCGCGTGATCGGCATTCAGGTGATGAATGGGTATCACAAAAACGCACGCCTGTTTAGAGCCAACAGTCGCGTTAGAAGTGCCATTGTCCGATTTTCAAACGGCACCCGCCGCAAAATAAAGCTCAAAGATGCTCCAGGCATCCAAACTATAGAATTCCCGGCAATCAACGCCATCTGGCTCGAATTCGAGCTACGCGAGGTTTATCCTGGTACAAAATACAAAGATACAGCCATAACCGAATTGCGGATTCTAACAGCTCAATGACCATCAGAGTTCAGTGACCGTCTCACTTGGAACGGCCCCAAATCATGATCAATCGACGCCAAATGATAAGTGGTATTGCGGTGTGTGTATGCTGCGGCAGTGGCAGCCGAACCGCCATAGCGGAGCGGTTTTACCCAGAAACTGGCTGCGTCGTCCGTGGTGCCGCAGCTGCCCGTGCGCTTGGTAGTGGCATTCTCGGTGCCAACGCCTCAAGCCTTCCAAAGTTGGTCCGGGGCCGCACCAGAACCACCGGCAACCAAAACCTCAATCGACGGCTGGACGCAGCGCTGCAAAGGCTAGCCAAAACGTTCAACGTCTGGCCTAAAGTCGGCTTCTACGACGATGGAAAACAGCCAAACGCCATGGCCATTTCCTACATCGAAAACGGCAAGCCAAGCTATGGCGTCGTCTTTGGCCGGAATTATTTCCAAAAGTTATTTCAGTATGATCCCAGCGGCATTGCGTTTTTGCAGACAGCAGCTCACGAATTCGGTCATGTCTGGATGTATAAAACAGGACAACTCAACAAGCTTCTAAAAGGCCAACCTACTGTAAAGCGAGCTGAGCTGCATGCCGATTTCCTGGCAGGCTATTATCTAGGACTGCGCAAGCGCGATAACCCCAAAGCATCCTTCCGCGGCGCCGGCATGAAGCGGTGGGAAAGTGGTGATCGCTATCTTCGCGAAAAGCAGCATCATGGAACACCGAAGGAACGCCTCGCCGCCGCCGAAGCGGGTTTTCGCTTAGGTTTTCTAAAGAATGCAGCACCAAACGTGGCGTTCAATACAGCTACAGCACACGTTTTAAGCTACTGATAGCATTCAAAATCCACGGCTCACCACTACTAAAGCCCGATCGATTTAGGTTGAAGCACTCAAAGATGAACGTGCTTTAGCATTGCCCTTGATCTATATCGCGACCAAGGCTGCTACTCACCACCGCTGTCAGTAGCGCTGTCTCCCGTAGATAAGTTTTCTGGTCCATCTCTCAGCGCGTTTTTCTGCACGTCCACAATGGTCGACTTAGATTTTGCATCACTTCCGGACTCTTCTTTGCCATGCGACCCGGCTGTGGCTGCCTCACGCATCTTCTGTTCCGCCGCCCGCGCCACCATCGCTTTCAGCCCATCAAGATCGCGCAAATGAATATCATGTTGCGGGAATGGAATCTCGATGCCTTCTGCCTTAAAGGCATCAAAAATCGCCAATCTCAGCATCGATCGAGTCGAAAGAGACTTCGTAACATCTGATATATAGCACCTGAGCGAGAAATCGAGCGAACTAGCTCCAAAGTCTTCAAATATCGCGGCCGGCGCGGGGTATTTCAGCAAGAGATCACACTCCTTGGCCACCCTAATCAGAACCTCCCGCACATGATTAGGATCAGCATTGTAGGAAGCGCCAATTTTGACAACGACCCGGCCCAAGGCATTGCGGTGCGTCCAGTTCTGAACCGTACCGGTAATAAATTCAGAGTTAGGCACAATCACGCTGGCTCGGTCGAATGTTTCAATTTCGGTGGCCCGCACGCTAATTTTCCGGACGTAACCTTGATTGCCACCAACGACGATCCAGTCGCCAACTTTGACCGGTCGCTCGACCAGCAATATCAGCCCGGAAACGAAATTGTTGACGATCGATTGCAGCCCGAACCCAATCCCAACCGACAGCGCACCAGCAACAATCGCAAGGTTGGTAATATCAAGCCCAACATGTGAAATCGCCACCAGCGCCGCGAGCGCCATTCCGGCATATCCAATCCCCTGTTGAACAGAATTGGCAATACCTGCATCGACACGCTTCGGCGTCAAAACTGATGAACTAAGCCAGCGTTGCAACAATCGCGTCAGAAAAAGAAGGCCCACGAATAGGACAATTGCAACCAGTATACGAAACAGGGAAATCCGGAACTGCCCGATCTCAAATCCAAAAAATGCCGATTTGCTAGCGGCCAGTAGCTCCGACTTCGAAACCCCCCACGAGATCAGCAGTAGCCCTCCCGCGACTGCAAGCAACAATGCATTCAGAACTATCGCCAGTGCGCTGGCGACCCGTCTAGTCATTTCCTCGCCTAATGATAGCTTATCGTCGAGCAAACCTTTCATAGGTTTGGCAATCCATGCAGGGTCTTCCGCGAAGGCGCGAATTGCTAAGTGACAAACCAGCAAGGCAATCCCACCACACCCCGTCACTATAACTTGGCTCGCAATAAACCGCCCGAGCGCATAGTAGCCGAATAACGTGCTTCCAATAATTAGCAGCGAAATCAGTAGCGTTGGCAGCCGTAGCCAATAAAGGACGCTTTTTATTAGCCGCCCGCTGCGCCGTTCTACCTTCGCAGGCATCGGCACCCGAACAATCTGAAGCAGCAAACCAGCTAAAATAACGTTTGCGAAAAATGTTTCGGCAACGCCAATAACAAAAGGCAGATGATAGGAACGAACAACGGTGTCGAGAAATAAGTCTGCCGCAAATACAGCCGCTATATATCCAGTCGACTGCAGCAGCCGTCTCGATGCTTCATCCGGGATGCCAACCAGCCGCCAACTATGGAAATTAGGCAGTAATATTGCGTGCAACAATGCCGTCACCAGCCGCCACACAATCAAAGCCAGCCATCCAGCCCCCATGAGTGCTCGGACCTGTTCATTCATTAGTCCGAAAAGATCGAAACCCACATAAAACATACTTGCGGCAACCAACATCGGCAGCGCAATAAGAGGTACCAAACCGACCGCCGCCCCAGCCCGCAGAAAGAACGATACCAACGGTCCCTGAGGATCAGTCAATTTCCTCTGCAAAATGTGTCTGCGCCCATACCTAAGCGCAAAATAGGCGAATAGACTGCAAACAAGCACAAGCATCAAACTACCAAGACGTGATGAGGCAACACTCCACCAATTTTGGGCAATGGTAGTGTACTGAGCCCAAATACGCGGGCCGGCAGCAACGACATCACGCCAAAGTGCAATCGACACCGGGCTGGTCCGTCGCTCAAACAGATTGCGTGTAAAGTTGCTTGTTCGCAGGACATGAATACGACTGATCAATTGCTCAGCGCGCAGCTGCGTGAGGTTGGCCGTTTTAATGGCGCCCGCAATCTCAGCACTTATCCGATCGAGCCGGCCCCGCTCGCGCGAGACACTTTCTGTTTCAGGTGGCTCACCTTTTTTCGGCTGCTTTCCCAGTTTGCCTATCTGGCTTTGAACCGCCACCAAAGATGGCCCTAGATCGCGTTCAATTGAGCGTGCGGCTACCGCTAAGTCTTTCGTGGCTTTCCGCTGCCCTTCCAAATCAAGGTCGTTGCCTTTGACCCTCTCCACAGCTTTCTGTAATCGTTTGATTTCAACGGATAATTGCGCGGCTCTGTTGACCAATTTGGCTGGATAGAGAGGATCGGAGGCCCTGGGCGCTACGTTGGAAACACCCGCAATCGTAGATGTTCCGACACCTTCGCGTTGCCCCGCGACTGACGCCGGACGACCTCCTTCTGTTGAGGGAGAGCTGCTTGCAGGCAAATCGGTAGCCGATTGTGCAATGGCAAACTGCCCACCGACCGTAAAGGCAGCCACAGTCATAAAAACCAAAAATAAAGCCAACCGGCTAGAAAAACCAAGAGTGCAGGCAGATAATCCACGAGGCAACCTAAAGGCTCGCAGCATCCCATTATCCTTCATGCCCAACAATCCTTCATGCCCAACAATCTTTCATGCATCATATATCCGAAGCAGCCAGGACTATGCTCGGCACCTAAAACTTTGCTCGTCACGATGACTTATCGCGGCCCACTCCGCCAAACGAACGTGCTGGGCGCGTCAATCCTGGTTCGGTTTTTCCAGAGATGCTTGTTTTCTCGGAAGCTTTGCTGCCGATGCCTGTTTCAATCACCACATCCACAGGGCCGCCAGTCATAATCAGGTGCTCAACCTCATCTCGCCGCACAAGCACCAACCGCCTGCGTCCATCAACGTTAGCTTGATCCACGACATCCAGCCGTTTGTCGGGCTTGGGCGCAAAAAATCCCCCGACAAGCGCACCAGTCGGTGCTCCAGTTGTCAGGTACCCTCGTAATAGCAGTCCACCAACCACAAGCAGGCCCGCAATAAAGACGATGAACAAAAGCCAAGAGAGAATGCTCAACAGAATGCCCCACATTTTCAAATCGCACAGCGTATCGCTGTGCCCCTTTTTGCTGCACCATCCAACCTACGAAGTGAATAAGGCAAGCCTTCGAAACACTTCAGAAAATTGAAGCTCAAGTGCACTCCAACATAGCATGTCAATCAGCCTAAAACCCCCGCAATGACTCTGTTTATCTGAGTCGGGCGCTTCAAACGAATAGTCGGATTTTCATTTCATTTTAACCCTGATAACCCAACTGTTGCTCATGACGCTGCGGATGCTAGCGCCAGGTTCAGTTGCCGACCAGTAAGTATTGAAATTTGAGATGTACTGTTCGGGCGAAGTTGTAGGATATTTCATGCCGCGTACGTGTATGTCGACTATTCCGTTCAATCAGGCCATTGCAGACGAGAATCGTATATCCTCTCGTATCATGAGCAAACCAATCGCTTCTCGGCCAACAAAAGCCGCTGACGATCCGCTCGCCTTCATCTCCGGCAATAGCAATATGCTTGTTGTGTTTGCGGTGGTCTTGGCTTGCGCCGCCATTATGCTTGCTTTTCTCACCGCTCAGTCGGCAGAGCCCTTCGTTCTGACTATAATGGCGTTACTCGCCACACTTGGAGTATTCTTCATTCTCGGTGTAACAGCCGGACATATTCGGGTATCCGAGCGCACGCCCGAAAGTGAACTCATCCGCGTCCTAGGAGATCGCATAGACGATGGGGTTCTGTTGTGCTCTCTGAATGGGCGCTACATCTACGCTAACCGCCCAGCGGCCAAACACCTCGGGCGCAACGAACTCGGCGCGCTGAATAACCTGGAAGAAGCACTGGGTGTAACGGTGGCTGGCACCGAAGCATTATTCCGTTTGTCAGGCAGCGCCACACGTGGCGAAGCTCTCACGGAAGAAATTGCCCTTCCAGCCTTACCAAAAAATCAAAAATTATCGCACCGAAACACCACCCGCACGAAAAATGACCCTGCCGCTATTCGTTGGTTGCGAGTATCCGTCAAACCATTTGGGCAAATCGACGTTCCTGAATTGACTGGCCGCGCCGTCATCTGGACATTGATTGACATTACGCGAGAAAAACGCCAGGCCGCTCGTGCCCGCCAAGCTATAGAAGCACGCCTGAAACACTTCGAGGGAATGCCGGCCGCAATGTTGAGCGTCGATGGTGACGGCCGCCTCAATTTTATAAGCTCATCCCTGACAGAATGGCTCGACCTCGATCCAGATTATCTTGAACGTCACTTGATGTTGACAGACATTGTCGCAGGGGATGGTGTCGAGCTTCTTCAATCAATCGGGCGCTCTACCGATGACGTGATCACACCACCGCGCATTGATCTCGATCTTGTGCGCCGAGATGGCCGTCGCTGGCCCGCAACAATAGTGGTTCAACCTCAAGAGAATGATGGTGCTGGCACGAGTGGGTTCAATGCCGTGGTTCTTGCACGTGCTGACCAGTTTGCTCAGACTGCCGATGAAACACTCGTAGGCAAAAAATTCTCTAGCCTATTCCAATCGGCCCCCTTCGGCATTGCCACTATTTCAGGGGATGGTGCCATCACAAGCGCAAACGCCGCTTTTCATCGCCTTTTGTTGGATAGTCGCGCGTCAAGCAAAGGCACTGCCATTGAAGTCCTCACAAAGCACGTTGACGCCGCAAAAAATGCCGAGATCACCGAGGCGCTTAACTCTGCCACCGTCGGCAAAGCCAACATCCCTCCCATCGAGATTGAGATCGGCACTGACGGTGAATTCACCCGCCGCATCTCCTTCAATTCCCTCGCGGGCCCAAAAACGAAGCAAGGTCCACTTGTCGTCTACGTGACCGATGCAACAGAGGAAAAAGCGCTGGGGGTGAAGTTTGCGCAAAGCCAGAAGATGGAAGCTGTTGGCAAACTCGCTGGCGGCATCGCGCACGATTTCAATAACGTCCTAACAGCAATCATTGGCTTCTCAGACCTCTTAATGACAAGTCACCGCCCTGGTGATCATGCCTACAAAAACATTCAAAATATTCGCTCCAGCGCCAATCATGCCGCCGGCTTGGTCAAGCAATTGCTTGCATTCTCCCGTCGCCAAACATTGACGTCCGAGGTTTTACAACTCAACGAGGTCGTAACTGATCTCTCTGTTATACTTAACCGTCTGTTGGGCGAGAACATCGAACTGAAGATTTCATCCGGGCGTGATCTATGGGCAGTCAAGGCTGATCCTAATCAACTCAACCAAGTTGTTATAAATCTCGCTGTCAACGCTCATGACGCCATGCCGAAAGGTGGCAAACTCACCATCCGCACGCGAAATATCACTGAGCGTGAAAGCCAACGCCTTAGCGCCAACGGCTTGGCCATTGGCGAATATGTGATGGTCGAAGTCGAAGATACCGGCACTGGTATGTCCCCCGAAGTTGCGAAGAAAATCTTTGAACCTTTCTTCACCACCAAGGGAATAGGCAAAGGTACGGGGCTTGGTTTGTCGACAGTCTACGGCATCATCAAGCAATCCAGCGGTTACGTTTATGCCGATAGTACCCTTGGCAAGGGAACAACTTTCAGGGTTTATCTACCACGTCATGAAGAAGCCGAAGTCCCGGCCACTGAAGCCCACCCCGTAGCTCCACCAGAGCCAAAACGCGACCTCACAGGTAACGGTCGCGTGCTAGTGGTGGAAGACGAGGATGCCGTCCGCATGTTCGCAACAGAAGCGCTTCGCCGCCAAGGTTACGAGGTCCTGGAAGCCTGCGATGGCATCGATGCTCTCGAAATCCTTGAGGACCATGAATATCAAGTGGATCTCGTGGTCTCCGACGTCAAAATGCCAGAGATGGATGGCCCCACGCTCTACAATGAGCTCCGGAAGGCCGGCAAGGATGTGAAGTTCATTTTCGTCTCGGGCTATGCCGATGACGCTTTTGCCAAGCAGCTAGCCCCAGATGCGCGTTTCACGTTCCTTCCCAAGCCCTACACGCTCGCACAAATAGCTGAACAGGTGAAAGAACAGCTCATTTAGGCCAGCTTACATACACAGTTAAGCCTTCCAGTGAAGCACATGGTCCAGACCAGCGCCCGTTGCCCTGTCAAGGTGATGGATTGGTTGTGCGTGAGAATATCCAAACAGCAGCACCGAATCGGTTCGCCTAGCTCAACAACGCCCACACTCATCAGCATTCAATTGAGGACAAAAATAGAACATAAGAATAATACTCTGTATTATCCGGGTGTTGCATCGACTCGACAAATGAGAACAAAACGTGTACCAATAACTCCATTGCTGATCGGAAACGCTTGCCATAGGGTGAATGAAAATGAATGCTCCAAAGCTCAGGATCGTCGACGAGGACAACATGGATAAGCAAAAGGCTCTCGAGGCCGCACTTTCTCAGATCGAGAAAAACTTCGGCAAGGGCTCAGTCATGCGTCTCGGCGCAAACGATCTGTCAGTTGATGTTGACGCAGTCCCAACAGGCTCGCTGGGCCTCGACATTGCACTCGGCATAGGCGGCCTTCCGCGCGGGCGCATCATAGAAATTTATGGCCCGGAGTCCTCTGGTAAAACGACATTGGCGCTCCATGTATTGGCGGAAGCTCAAAAAACCGGCGGCATATGCGCATTCGTTGACGCTGAGCACGCACTCGATGCAGCCTACGCAAATCGGCTCGGCGTAAAAGTCGAAGATCTATTGGTCTCGCAGCCCGACACCGGTGAGCAAGCCCTTGAGATCACAGACACACTTGTACGCTCGGGCGCAGTTGATGTTCTGGTTATCGACTCTGTTGCCGCATTGACGCCAAAAGCCGAACTTGAAGGCGATATGGGTGACAGCTTGCCGGGCCTTCAGGCACGCTTGATGAGCCAAGCGCTACGTAAGTTGACTGGTTCTATTTCGAAGTCGCGCTGCATGGTTATTTTCATCAACCAGATCCGCATGAAGATCGGTGTCATGTTTGGCAACCCTGAGACCACATCAGGTGGTAACGCCCTCAAATTCTACTCCTCCGTGCGTCTCGACATCCGCCGCATAGGCCAGATCAAAGAACGCGACGAAGTTGTCGGCAATCAAACCCGCGTCAAGGTCGTCAAAAACAAAGTCGCCCCGCCATTCAAGCAGGTTGAGTTTGACATTATGTATGGCCTCGGTATCTCCAAAGTTGGTGAACTGGTTGATTTAGGCGTCAAAGCCGGCATCGTCGATAGGGCAGGCGCGTGGTATTCTTATGAAGGTCAGCGGATAGGCCAAGGCCGCGAGAATACCAAAACGTTTCTCAAAGAGCATCCGGATTTGGCTACCACAATCGAAAATGCCATCCGCGAGAGTGCAGGTCTGATTGTTAAGGATATGCTGAGCGGCGAATCTTCGGAGAAAGAAACAAAGGCCCCCGCTGCCGGTGGCGCCGACAGCAGCGCTGCAACTGCGAAATCCGCCGCGTCGTAGAGCTCTGCGATCGTAGGAATTTCTCGTTCCAACGTTACCCCTCCAGCGCACTTTTTATGTAGCGTCACCCGTTGGGACATACTCCAACTAACCGGTCCAGATACAATATCTTGCACTCGGCTAATATTTCGGGCAACTCAAGTAATCAAATACGCTTGAGCTAGAAGTCCGCCAGAACAAGCCCGCCAGAACAAGCCCGCCAGAACAAGCCCGCCAGAACAAGCAAGATATTAGGTCTCGTCGAAGCACTTCAAGCCACCGGTAGATATGTAATGGAGGCCAGCAACAATGGAACATTACGCGAACGCTCGTGAGCTAATCGCTGCTCGCAAGCCGGACCGTCCTGTTTTTGGGCTGCGTCCTCACGCCGCCGGCCGTGCCGCTCGTTGGCTTCTCAAAGCGTTCCCCGGCGAAGTTGCCTACGCCTACAAGGCTAACAGTTCAGTGTTTCTGGTTGGCGCACTTTACGGTGCTGGAATTCGCAGTTTTGATGTGGCTTCGCTGCCCGAACTTGAGGATGCTGCAACTATTCCCGACGCCACACTGCATTTCATGCATCCGGTTAAGTCGCGTGTTGCCATCCGCCGCGCTTACCATGAATTCGGCGTCCGTACCTTTGCCTTGGACACTGAGGACGAACTTAAAAAGATAGTTGAAGAAACCGGCGCCCCCGATGATCTCCAGCTCTTCGTTAGAATGACGGTTCCCTCAATCAACAGCGGTATTCCTCTTGAGTACAAGTTCGGGATCGAGGGCGATGCCGCTGCCGACCTGCTTATTAAAACGCGCCAAGTCTGCGATGAATTGGGCCTGACATTCCACGTCGGTTCCCAAACCATGACAACCGATGCGCACTGCAAGGCATTTGATACCCTCCGCCATCACATTGTCGCGGCTGGCGTCGTCGTGGACGCCATTGACGTAGGTGGCGGCTTCCCCGCGCGCTACAGCCCGGAACAGCCAGCGCCTTTGCAAGACTTTATCGATGTTATTTCAGAGCGTTTCGAGGATCTACCCGTCAGCCATGACTGCCGTTTGATTTGCGAACCCGGCCGTGCCTTGGTCGCCGAGGCTGAAAGCTTGATCGTGCGCGTCGACGCGCGCCGCGGGCAGGAGTTATTCATCAACGACGGTGGCTATGGCGCACTGTTCGACGCGGCACAGCTGGGGTTTGCATTCCCCGTGTCTTTAATCCCTGCAACCTCTGGCCCAGAAACTCCGGTTGCTCCAATGGCCCCAATGACAGATTTCTGTTTCTGGGGTCCAACCTGCGATTCAATCGACTACATGCCCGGCCCCTTTCGCTTGCCGGACACTGTATGCGAGGGCGACTATATCGAAATTGGCAACATGGGTGCCTACGGGCGCGCACTCGCCGGCCAGTTCAATGGCTACGGTCGTTACGATGAAGTGGTGTTGGACGATGAGCCGATCTATTCAATGTACACATCCTCTAGCCTTCCCGCCGCGCAAAAGCTTTAACTCTGGAATACACATGGACTTGATCGGCATCAGCAAGATCGCACTGGGGAACAGCCGAATATGGTAGTACCATTCGATTATCTACCTGCTTTGGAAACTTTCCTGGACCCTGATCGCAAAGACATAGACCACCCAGAAAAAGCCCGCGCTGTTATCATCCCCTTCGGCCTTGAAGTCTCGGTCAGCTACGGCGGCGGCACGCGCTTGGGCCCTGCAGCCATCCTGAAAGCCAGCCAACAACTTGAACTTTTTGATGATGAACTTTGGCGCGAAGCTTATTCTGACTATGGTATAGCCGCTATCCGCGAACCAACTATCCCCAATAATGTTGAAGCAGCCCTCACCGCTTTGGCTGAGCTTGTGGGTCGGGTTCTAGCCGAGGGCCGCTTTCCCTTGGTGCTCGGCGGCGAGCATTCATTAACTGCCGGAGCAATACGACCGTTCGCCGATGCGCATGGGGATCTGGTCATACTCCAAATCGACGCCCATGCAGATCTACGCAATGGCTACCAAGGTGAGCACTACTCCCATGCTTCAGCCATGCGCCGGGCCCTGGATCACCCGAATGTATCAGTGGTGTCTCTAGGAGTTCGCGCAATCTCTGCTGAGGAAGTCACATACTATGAAGCCAACCGTTCCCGCCTAATCATTCACTTTGCCAAAGATCAGGAAAGCTGGAATATTGATGAAATAATAGCCCCATTAAAAGGGCGCCCAGTCTACGTAACATTCGATGTCGATGGCCTAGATAGTGCGATAATGCCCGCAACCGGTACCCCGACTCCCGGTGGTCTGAGCTATTGGAAATCACTTGAAGTCATTCGTCGCACCGCCGAAGTTGCAACTATTGTTGGTGCCGATGTTGTCGAGCTCGCCCCCATCAAGGGATTGCATTCGTGTGATTACACCGCCGCCGCCATAGCATATAAGATCCTCAGCTATGCCTTGTCAGGTACCGGCCCGCGCCCGTAAAACCACCCGAGAACTCCTCATCCCAATCCGATCCAACAGCCGTAATCGAAAAGTGCTGTCCCTAACTTTGCAGGAAGACCTTCATGAAAGCTGGCCAACTAGTCGTCGACGCATTGGCGTCACATGGTATCGATCGCGTCTTCTGTGTCCCAGGCGAAAGTTACCTAGGTCTGCTTGATCCTCTCTATAAACACCCAACGATAGATACTGTCGTATGCCGTCATGAAGCGAGCGCCGGGTTTATGGCCTTGGCCGATGCCAGACTGACAGGCCTGCCTGGCATTGCCTGCGTCAGCCGAGGACCTGGTGCCAGCAATGCAGCCATTGCAGTCCACACGGCGCAGCAAGATGGTGTTCCATTCATTCTGTTCATTGGGCAAGTCCCAGCCCAGGACGTCCGCCGCGATTCATTTCAGGAAATTGATTACGGCCATATGTTCGGCAAAATCGCCAAATGGACAGCCGAAGTTACGAGTCCCGACAGAATGGCTGAAACAATGTTGCGCGCCTTGCAGGTCGCCACAACCGGGCTTCCCGGCCCTGTCGTCATCGCGGTGCCCGAAGACGTGCTTGCAGCGGAGTGTCCCCAAGCCGAAGTTATGCCTCAGGCGCCGTTGTCTGCCGCTCCTAGCCAATCGAGTTTGGGGGAAGCGCGCCACCTTCTGCAAAATGCAAAACGTCCCTTGGTTATTGCCGGTTCGGGTGTCGGTTATGACAACGACACGACTGAGTTGTTATCATTCCTAGAAGTATGGAATTTGCCGGCCGTAGTCTCCTTCCGAAGGCAGGATCTGCTGCCAAACACCCATCGCCTTTATATGGGCGACATGGGCCTTGCCAATCCGCCGTCACAAATGGAGGCTTTTAGAGAGGCCGATGCGTTGATCGTCATCGGCGCCCGGCTGTCAGATATCACAACCCAAAGCTACAGCTACCCTGATCTAGTTCGACCCAAACAAACCTTAATGCACGTGCACGCCGACCCAACTGTAATAGGCACACACTTTTCGTGCGACGTGGCAATTGCCGCTCCCGTCAGTAGTTTCTTTGAAACAATCGGCACGCCGCCGGCCACCGGCTCGCAGAGTACAAACCTGCCCGATCGTACAGATTGGATAAAACGGCTGAATAACGAGCGTGCTAAAATTACGGCTATCCGCCATCTGGAAGTCAGCGACGGCATACCTTTCGAACTGGTGGTTGATGCGGTTGGCCGCAACCTGCCTGATAATGCAATCGTCACTCTCGATGCTGGCACCTTCGGCGCGCCGGTTTATCGTATTGTGCCGTTTCGGCCGCCGCAGCGTTTGTTGGCCCCGATTTCGGGCGCCATGGGGTTTGGCGTGCCTGCAGCCGTTGCCGCAGGTTTGCGTGCGCCCGATAGTACCGTTGTGTGTTTTGTCGGCGATGGTGGATTTCTTATGACCGGAGGTGAAATGGCCGTCGCCCTCGAGCGTGGGTTACCCCTAAAGGTGATCGTGTCGGAAAACGGGATTTACGCTTCAATCCGCATCAATCAGGAAAAGCAATATCCAGGCCGCCCGGTCGGCACCAGTTTTGTCAATCCGGATTTCGATTTGATCGGCCGCGCTTATGGTTGCCAAACCACGCGCATCGAAACCCTCGATCAGCTCCACCGCATTCCAGAACTGATCGCCGCCGACGGCCCGCAATTCATTATCGTCAATACCAGCGTGGCGGCTGTGCTCCCGCGCTGATCCAATCGACCGCCAACGTCTTTAACTTGCGCTCGCGTGCCTAACATCATCGCGGGTGCCGACGTGAGCTGTGTGACTGGCTGGCTCGATGCCGAGTAGTTTTGCGATATCATGCGACGCGGCTGCAATTTCTTTGGTGTCGATGCCGGTTGCCACGTTCATTTCATTCAACATGTGCACGATATCCTCGGTTGCGAGGTTGCCGACAGACGCCACCGTTTTGGGCATGGCAATACCGCCGCCGATACCGCAGGTAGCGCCTTCTATAAATGCCGCGCCGGCATCAAGTGCCGCCAATACATTGGCCAGCCCGGTCCCGGCAAGATTGTGGACGTGGAAACCGATCTCAATATCCTGATGCCGATCCAGGCAAAGCGAAAACAATTCTGAGACCTGACGTGGGTCCTCCATGCCAAGGCTGCCAGCGAGATAGAACCGGCGCATTCCGGCATTGCGAAACTGATCCAGTAATGACAGCACGCGCTCTGGTTCAATCGTGCCTTCATAAGGGCACCACATCGACATACCGAGTGCCATCACAAACCCAACTCCTGCAGCGTCTACAACTCGAAAAGTGCGAATTGCTTCTTCTGCTCCCTCTGCCACTGTCGAGTTCTGGTTCTTCTTCTGGTAGGCTTCGCTGACGGTAATCAGTCCTAGCAGTTCGTCGAGATTTGTACGAAGCGCACGCTCCGCGCCGCGGGCGTTTGGCGCTAAGCCACGATAGATAACGCCCGGCACACGATCGATCTGCGCGCAAACCTCCTCTGCGTCGGCGAGGTTGGGAATGACACGCGGATGAGCAAATCCCGTAACCTCGATAACCGGGAGCCCGGTTCGTGATAGCCGGTCGATGATGGCGATCTTGATGTCGGTATCAATGGCGCGTGGGAAGCTCTGGATACCGTCACGAGCGGTAACATCAACGACAGTTACTTTGTCGGGCAGGGAAAGCATGTGCGGTTTACTTTTCGGACTGTTTGTTTGCAGGGGTTAGGTCGAGACCAGCAGCCTTGACTTCTTCCTCACTAAAACCAAGCCGTTCAATAAGAATTTCGCGATTGTGCGCACCAAGCGGCGCACCTGCGGACAGGATAGCTCCAGGGGTTTCGGAAAATTTTCCGACCACGTTCTGCATCCGCACTTCTCCCCCCAATTCATCATCCTCGATCGACGTAATATTCTCGCGGGCCTCGAACTGCGGGTCATCAAATATCTGCGCGATATCATTAACCGGCGCAACTGGTGCATCAACCTCAAGAAATCGCGCTTGTAATTCTTCTAAATCGAGCTCGCCGATTGCTGCTTGCAAATCGTGGTCAAGTTCAGCCGCGTGAACGAGCCGTTTCCGATTGTCGAGAAAGCGAGGATCTTCAACCAGGTCCGGTATATCAAGTGCACCGCATATGCGCTCAAATGTCGATTGAGCTGAACCTGCGATTGAAACCCACTTGCCGTCGAGAGTGCGATAAGTGTTGCGCGGCGCTGTGAAAGGCAGGCGGCTACCTTCGCGTTTTTGAACAGCGCCGAGTTGATCAAAATCGATGGCCTGCGGGCCAAGCAACGTAAACAATGTTTCATAGATCGCGAGGTCGATGATTTGACCTTTACCCGAGCGACGTTTTTCATGTAGCGCAGCAGACGCAAGAAACGCAGCCATCAAGCCGGTCGTTGAATCCGCCAAGCCAAAACCCGGCAACAGCGGAGGCCGATCCGGCTCACCGTTGATGTGAACAAAGCCCGCAAATGCTTCGGCTAGCGTTCCGAAGCCAGAACGTTTTGCATATGGTCCAGTTTGACCAAATCCGGTGATCCTCATGATGATCAATCCTGGATTGATCTCCTGCAGCACCTCAGGGCCAAGTTGCCAACGTTCCAAGGTGCCAGGGCGATAGTTCTCTATCAGAATATCCGCATCCTTGATGAGCCGCTTGACGACCTCGCGGCCAAATTCGGTTCGCAGATCAGCAGTGACGGATTTTTTGCCTCGACCTAGAACTTTATAGTAGAGCCCCACTCCATTCTTGTTTCGCCCCCAATACCGAACTTCATCGCCGGTGTCCGGTCGCTCAACCTTGACAACGTCCGCCCCAAAATCCGCAAGAAACATTGCAGACATCGGGGCTGCCAGGAAGTTCGAGATATCGATAACCTTGACGTCATCGAACGGTTTGGTGCGCGCACGATCACCGGCGGGTAGGCTTTCCTTGGGCAAAGAAGTGATCCTCTGTTTTTTCAAATCAGCTTAGGTTTGCAACATGGTCTTCAGCAGGCACTGATGCAGTGATCATTTGTCCGAACAAGGCCACTGGTAAAAGCCCTGATGATTGATTACTCTTAGCATGTTTGAGGTTGAAATAGATATTTATAGGCGCAGTAGAGCACGATTTATGACCAGTTCAAAAGAAGTCGGTGTTGGCCCGGTAGACGATTTTCCGATCGGTGAGTTGAAATTGATAGTGGCAGGAAATCGCGAGGTCGGTGTTGTCCGTCGTGCCGATGGTAGTGTTCAGGCTGTTCGCAATTGGTGCCCGCATAAGGGTGCGCAGATTTGCAAGTCAACACAACCGACTGGTACAATGTTACCGGGCGCGCCAGGTACTCTGACGTGGGGCAAAGATGGCGAAATACTGCGCTGCCCATGGCATGGGTTTGAATTTGACATTCGAACCGGCGAACGACCGTTCAGCGAGAGCAAAATGCGCCTCCGGGTTTATCCAGCACGTATAGAAAATGGTGAGATATTGATCGATCTCGGCCCACAGCGATCAAAGGAATCCACAACATGAATATCCAGGCACCCGAGGCAAATGCATCTAATACTCAGGACGCAGATATCAAGATCATTGACTGCGATGTCCACCCCTCACTGCCCGCCGGCTTGCGGACAGTGTTCCCCCTGATGCCGCAGGCTTGGCGAGAGCGTTTCAAGCTGAAATCAGGAGCAGGAGCGTCGTCGGGTTTTATGGCATCGTTGAGTTTGCGGTTCGAGCATCCAGCAGGCTCCGCCGTTCGACGCGATGCCAGAGCACACTCGGGTACCCCGCCGGGATCTGATCCGGAGTTTATGCGAAAAGACCTGCTTGATGCACATAACATATCAATTGCAGTGCTCACGTCTTTGGAGGCTGGGCAGGCCGGCACAGTTGCATCTGGTCCCGACGAAAGCGCTGTGATCGTCTCGGCATTCAATGACTACTACCTAGATGTGTGGCCGTTGAAAGAAGAAAAGCGCCTGCGGCTTGCCATGACAGTGCCCGTGCAGGACCCGCAGGCCGCAGCCGCAGAAATTCGCCGTATTGGCAAGCGCCCCGAGATTGCCGCCGTCTACATGCCACTCATCAATATCCTGATTGGCAATCGCTACTACGATCCGATCTATAAAGAGGCGGCCAACCATGGATTGCCGATCCTTCTCCACGTGACCGGGACAGACAGCGTCTATTACGGCGCACCAAACCAGGCTGGGGGCTTTGCCGAGAACTATCCGGAGAGATATACGTCGCTTGCGCAAATTGGTGAAGCAAATCTCACAAGTCTGTGCTTCTCCGGCGTGTTTGAGAAGTACCCTGAGTTGAAGTTCATGTTCGTTGAATACAGCTTTGGGTGGGCGCTACCGCTCATGTGGCGGATCAATCGAACCTGGGAAAGTCTGCGGTACGACGTGCCGTGGGTCAAACGCCCGCCGCGCGAATATGTTTCCGAGCGAGTCCGCTTTTCGACACAGCCGCTTGATGAGCCTGAAAATCCGCAGCACATGAAGCAATTGATAGATATGCTCGGACCTCAGCATCTAGTATTTTCAACGGACTATCCACACTGGGACAACGATATGCCCGGTCAAAGCCTGTTGATGTTGGACAAAGATGTCCGCCGGCAAGTCCTGAGCGAAAATGCCAAAGGCATTCTGCGCCTCTAACTGAGTATTAGCTGCCGGCAACGGCCTACGCTTCCGATAATCTCCGCTAGCGCGCGTGGTGCTGATGCAGATCGCATTAAACAACTGCTGCATGGCGACAGGCGCGCGAGGCCGATCGTGTTTTCCTCAGAGCGGCATACGCTGCTTCATCTTCCTCTTGGTGAAGCCTAAGGCGCGGTTACGGCAAACAAGCCTCCTCAGCGGTCTGGGCTAACGTGAGCTGAGCAAAGTGTCAGCGTAAGAGCGCTGACGCCGCCAGCCTGCAAACATTCAAATAAAGAGACGCTTCAGTACTGCGGCATTTCGAAATTTAGTACAAAGAGCAAGAATGCTGGATGAGGCATATTAATTGTGGACGAATCAAATTACCTCATTGAAATAATGGACTTATTGCATTTGCGCTGATTTGCTCGACATAATGATACTTACTCCGAATTTGTTTCCACAAGACAGGAAAAATATAATTTATCAAAAAAATCAAATCATATCAATTTGTTACGACGACAGCTTAAGTGAATAAACCATCTATTACTCTCGAATATCCAATGCTTTTGAAACTAGGGGCTGGCCTGAAACGAAACCTGTGCCTATGTTTTGGCCAATTCCTCTGGCAGGCGGTTTGATTCTGAAGAAATTTAGAAAAGACCGCAAGATGCGTAGCCAAGGGAAGGGGACAATGCAGGTTGCAGCGTTCCGCATTCTTGTAACATTGTAGAGCAACCGTAGCGGGGTACGACTATGGGGGATTTAGAACCTATTTCTGGCCAACCTGAGACCAATCCTGATGAACAGCAGGAAATTGGTGGTCTGCCAGAGGGCGCAGGCCTTGATGTATTCGAGGTCGCGGGGTCGATTAAGTGGTTTGACGCGAGCAAGGGTTTTGGGTTCATTGTCGCAGACAATGGTCTCGAGGACATTTTGCTTCATGTAACGTGTTTGAGGGCTGGCGGATATCAAACCGCTTACGAGGGCGCCCGGGTGCACGTGCAAGTTTTAAGGCGACCAAAGGGCCTTCAAGCATTCGCAATACTCTCGATGGACGAGAGTACGGCGATCCACCCATCACAAATTCCGCAAAGAACGCACGTTATCGTGCAGCCGGAAACTGACTGGGAACGTGCTATGGTTAAGTGGTTCAACCGTATTCGTGGCTTTGGATTCCTGACTCGTGGTGAAGGCACACCAGATATATTCGTTCACATGGAAACACTGCGCCGGTTCGGCTTTACCGAGCTTCGTCCGGGCCAGGTCATTCAAGTGCGTTCGGGTGGTGGCAGTAAGGGCTGCATGGCGGCTGAACTGCGGCCGGATGGGCCACCTTCAGGGCTTCCAGCGCAACACTAAAGACCCGAATCTTTCTAAGGGCAGGCGCAACATAACAAAATTTCGCGCAAAGGATTATTGCATGATGAAAGGCAGGATCGTCGGCAGGACGGTGCTGCCTTTTTTATTGGGGGTGCTAATATTTATTACATCCGGTGCGCATGGTGCCGAAATGCGTAAGGAAAGACTGACAATCAATGTGGGCGGGAAGTCTCACGTTATATCCGTCGAGGTAGCGGAGACTGAGGCACAGCAGGCCTATGGCTTGATGTATCGAAAGGAATTAGGGCGTAGGCAGGGCATGCTGTTTCCATACAAAAAGCCCAGAGTCCTCACGATGTGGATGCGCAACACCTACATCTCCCTTGATATGGTTTTCATAAATGCCGCCGGAAAAATTCAGAGAATCGCGGAGGCAACCGAACCGCTATCAGAGGAGATTATTTCTTCGGGCGTACCGGTTATCGCAGTGCTTGAGTTGCCTGCGGGTGTTGCAGCCGAACTAGGCTTAAAGCCAGGCCATCGTATTATGAATAAGATCTATTTCCCAATCAAGACGCAGAGATGATGGGCGCTATTGTAAGCGGGCTTACTCTATGTAATGTCCTTAGAAGCGCGACTTATTCAGAATTATGAATCAGGGTGGATTTGTAGGACGCAGCACAGTAACAAAAATGCACCAGATCTCTAAAAGCATTCAGTTGGCAACAAATACAAGCGTCAAAAGGAAGTTGCGGGCGATGTGAATATTGCCAACCATCCCCGAATCAGATGCTAATGTAATGGCAAAAGTAGCTAGTGCTGCATTCAAAAGTAGCTAGCACAACATTCTCATGTCGCGGATTCCTCTATCTATTAGTTAAGCGTCGATTGTTTGATCTGCACCAGGTAATTCAATAAATTGGCAGCTGTTCCGATGAGATCAATCTTAAAGTATTTTTTCCTCCTATCGATCAATGTCGCCGTTGTGACTACACCCGTATTCGCCGGTGGTGATTACTATGGGCGCGGGCAATCTCCGACGTGGATTGCCACTTATTCAGGCTTCGATGTCGCGAAAGATTCCCATTATTTTTACTCAGGTGCAGTAGTAGCGCTGAATGGTGATTTATCGCGAAGCGGATTTGTGCTCCAGGGCTTCTCAGGTGTTGCTTCATACGAGTACGATAACGTAGCTGTTCCAGGCGGCATCGTTGATGGCGACGGCATACAACTTTCCGCTATGCTCGGATATTTGTTCGTTCTTCCGGAAGCCACTGTGGGACTTTATGCCGGAGTTGATTATCAAGACTACGATTTAACACCGCGTGATCCGTCGAACTCAGTCTCAGGTAGCGAGACCGGCGTTCGAGTCGGAGGTGATGTTCGATTGATTGGCCCTCAGCATTACTTTACCTTAGAGGGTTATTATTCAACAGCGTTCGACTCATATTGGGCTCGCGCGCGTGCTGGCGTCAAAGTAGCCAGATTTACAGTTGGTCCGGAAGGGATTATTTTAGGTAACGAAGGATACGATGCTCAACGTCTTGGTGCATTTGCGCTGACCAAGATTCATCTTAGTCCGAGTTTGCCGACCGAATTGACATTTCACGTTGGCTACCAATTCGTCGATGAAGGCCAAACTGGAACAACTGGTGGCGAAGGTGTTTACGGTGGCTTGAATATCGGGTTCACTTTCTAGCCTAGAATCCTGCGTGCCTCACTGCTTACATTAATAAGAACCCAGGTTTTACCTGGGTTTTTTATTTTGAGTTTAGAGCTCATCACATAATTGAAAAGTTATTAGAGCACGTTCATCTCTGATGACGCACAATCACAGCGTTTTGCATTGGACAAACAAGCCAAGCCCACCCAAAGGAGCGCCAAATAGCCAGACAATGGTTCAAAGCGTCGGCTTCAGTAATGACGAAACGACGATAATCAACCAGGACACACCCCAAGCGAGGGCGTAAGTCTGCGAGCTACCTGTCCAGCCTTTTATGCTGTCATTCATAGCAATCATCCTGCACAGCAAGATAGTTTCGATATGTCCTTGTCGAACGTTTGGGCGGCAAGTTTGAGCCTTTCAACAGTGGTGAGATAAGGAAAAATCATCTCTCCTAATTGATCGGTTGTCATGCCAGCCTTGATTGCCACAACAGCGGTTTGAATACTGTCACCCCCCTCTGGCGCAAGAATATGAGCGCCCAAAATTTGGTTGCCATCCGCGTTGGCCACCAGCTTTATCAAGCCCCGCGTGTCACGGGCAGCAAGAGCGCGCGGAACATGCTCCAGACCAACAATCGATGTTCTGGCATCAATTCTTTTTGCTTTCGCTTGGGCTTCAGTGAGGCCCACACTCGCCGCCTGAGGATCAGTAAAAACCACTTCGGGCATAGCAGTATTATCGTATTGTCGCGCGTCTCCATTAAGGGCATTTTCGGCTGCAAGTTTTGCACCATAAGCCGCCATGTACACAAACATGTCACGTCCGGTAACGTCGCCAACGGCATAAATACCTTTTCGAGTTGTTTGCATTCTGTCGTTAATTTTGATCCCGCCATTCGGTAAGAGTTCGACGCTCATTTCACTGAGCCCCAGCCCGCCGGAGTTTGGTCGCCGCCCTGTTGCCAGCAAGACCTGTTCGGCGATCAAATCGTGATGTTTTCCGACGTGCTCATAGCCAAGACAGACATCACCCTTGTGAGTAATCGACTTATAGGCGACTCCACATACGACATTGATTCCTTCAGTCTTGAAAGCATCCTCCAGAGCTTTGCTTATTTCCGGTTCACCTGACGAAAGTAGACGAGAGCGGCAAAGGATTGTTACTTTCGTACCCATGCGGGCGAACATCTGACCCAGCTCGCAGCCAATCACACTACCACCAATCACGATCATCGAGGCGGGGAGATGGTCGAGCTCAAGCGCCGTGGTGCTAGTGAGGTATGGTACGTTGTTGATGCCCTCAATCGGCGGTATCTCTGGGGAGCTTCCGGTTGCGATAATGATCTTGTCGGCCTCAACGACATCCCCATCGATCAAAACCCCATCATCAACGAGCTGGGCTTGGCCTTTCCGATAAGCCACAGAGTCATAGGAGGGAAGGACATCGATGTATTTCGCTTGCCTTAGCTCTGCAACAAGATTGAATTTTTCCGCCATCACAGCCGACCAATCGGTTACGTTGGCCTCTGCCTTAATTCCACGAAAGCGGCAGGCTGCACTCGCTTGGTGCAACGTCTCGGCGGCACGTATCATCGTTTTAGACGGCACACAGCCAATGTTGACGCAGGTTCCGCCTATGATTCCATGCTCAATCAAGATCACCTGAGCGCCCTGTTCAGCCGCTGTAATGGCCGCTGAAAACCCCGCAGATCCGGCACCAATGACGGCAAGATCGAAAGAGCCATTAGCGCGTGTCATATTGTTCACTTCATTGAGTTTGCTGGCGATGCCAGACAGCGAAAATTGTAATGCCAATAAAGATCACCAATGCTGGCATCAGAACATAGTCGAGGTAGCCGACAAAGGCGGACAGGCCGACAAGCCCGAATAGAACGACCAGTATGGGGGTGAAGCAGCATAGCGCGGTGATTAGGGTTCCGATTAACCCCGTGGTGAGAAGCTTGTTATTGTTCATTGTGTTTGGCTTGGGTCGTTTGGTTTCAGAAAGGACGGAAAACCGAATTTGGCTGTTGCCATAATTAGCGCTGCAACGTTCATCACGGCATCATCATATTTTACCACAGCCTCATGTGTTTCGAGTGTGGTAGTCGCGGTCACAACTTCATTCACGCATTTAAGCGCGCTTTGCACTTGATAGGGACAGGAATGGCAACTCATACCCTCGACTTTCAAGGTGACGGTTTTCTGATCGGCCATCGCTGTCATGGGGATTGCAAATAGTGCTCTCGCAATCGCACTGATGAGCCCTCCGGCTGTGAGCAATCGTTGTGTGCCTTGCCCCAGCTTCCCCGCATCCATTGCCGAGAAGGTTGCCATTGATTTTGCTTGATCTTTTCCACTCATGAGATCAGCATAAGACCTATAGCTGCTACAGGGGCAAGCGTAAAATATCATGAGCCAAGTCACATCACCGCGAGCACTTCTTATCGGCGGCATGTCTCATCGAACCGGCGTCAATATTGAGACAATCCGGTACTATGAGCGGATTGGCGTGATGCCCAAGCCTGCCCGTAGCAAAGGTGGGCAAAGGCTTTACGAATCAACGCAGTTAGATCGCCTAGCATTCATCAAGCGTAGTCGCGATTTGGGCTTCAGTCTCAATGAGGTACGCAATCTCTTGGCGCTGATCGATGGCGGTGAGCCGACTTGCGCCGAGGTGCATGCGTTGACGATAAATCATCTAAAACAGGTGAGAGAAAAGCTCGCTGACCTGAGAAAATTGGAGCGTACACTCAAAGGCCTCTCGGCGCAGTGTTTTCGCGGAGACGTCCCCGATTGTCCCATTGTCGAGACCCTCTACGGACGGCCATAGATCGTAGCGTACGATATTTTCCGTTCTATGGAGTGACACTGTTGCTCGATTCGAGGACCATTGTAGATATGTCGTTACTCGTGGGACATCTTCTTTAGCCTCCCAGAACTGGGAAGAAGGAGATGTTCATGACCAAGGATCAACGCGAGATCCAGCGCAAGCT
>Ga0209345_10000491_pt1 | contig 50548 bp, 48 predicted proteins | sample Cruoilmetagenom7_FD_187294 | JGI IMG/M metagenome (GOLD analysis project Ga0209345, IMG submission 187294) | Oil polluted marine microbial communities from Coal Oil Point, Santa Barbara, California, USA - Sample 7 (SPAdes) (version 2) | ecosystem: Environmental > Aquatic > Marine > Oil seeps ... | reverse complement strand
TTGCAATGACCTACATTAACGCAATGATAGAACGCAAAGTTTTTGACGCCTTAAGAGGCTGGCTTGTAGAAAAAGGCTTTAGTTATAAAACATTATTTTGGTTATTAGGTATTTTGGCTTTCTTTATCTCGCCCGTTGCAGATAACCTAACAACGGCTCTTATCATGTGTACCGTTGCATTAACTGTCGGCAAAAAAGAGCCTAAATTTGTAGCTATTTCATGCATTAGTATCGTCGTTGGTGCCAATGCCGGCGGTGCTTTTAGCCCGTTCGGTGACATCACTACACTAATGGTATGGCAAAAAGGGATCGTTCAATTTTCTGAGTTCTTTACCCTCTTTATACCCTCACTCATTAATTTCGCGGTGCCCGCAGCTATTATGCACTTCTTCATCCCGTCTGGCTCACCTGATAAAGTGAGCGGCGAAGAACTGGCTATGAAACGCGGTGGAATTATGATCGTTGTTTTATTCTTATTAACCATTATTACGGCGGTTAGCTTCCACAACTTCCTTCATTTGCCGCCAGCAATCGGCATGATGACTGGCTTGGCTTATTTAAAATTCTTCGGTTATTACCTTAAACGAACCAGCCATCAAGATAGCAACCCGACCGAAGATCACTTCGAAGAAGGTATGGGGCTAACTGACGACGCTAACCCACAACACACCGAAGGCTTTGATGTATTTAGGAAGGTTGCTGGTGCAGAATGGGACACCTTGTTCTTCTTCTATGGCGTTATCATGGCGGTAGGTGGGCTTGGCTTTATCGGCTATTTGGGGATGGCATCAGAAGCCATGTACGGTCAATTAGGCCCAACAACAGCGAACATAATCGTTGGTGTTTTATCTGCCATTGTTGACAACATTCCTGTCATGTTTGCCGTCCTCACCATGAACCCTGATATGTCTCACGGGCAGTGGCTTTTGGTTACTCTTACCGCTGGCGTCGGTGGTAGTCTGTTATCTATCGGCTCTGCCGCAGGTGTCGCTTTAATGGGGCAAGCACGAGGTATTTACACGTTTGCCTCACATCTTAAATGGACCCCTGTTATCGCTTTAGGTTATGCAGCAAGCATTTATGCCCACTTGCTTATCAATGCCTCTCACTTTTAGTCGCTTGTATTGGTAACGTGAACAACCTTGCATCACCTTCGGTTATTGGCTTTGCTGCCAATAGTGGGACTGGAAAAACAACATTAATTAGCCAGCTCATTCCTATTTTGAATGAGCGTGGCCTAAAAGTGGGTCTTATCAAGCACAGTCACCACGACTTTGACATTGACCAGCCAGGCAAAGATAGTTATCGCCTAAGAGAAGCCGGTGCATCACCCGTTGTACTCGTTTCAAAACATCGTCGTGCAATCATCACTGAACTCGCCGCTGGCGAACCGACACTTGCTGAACAGCTCTATTGCTTTCCAGCAGGATCAGTAGACTTAATAATTGTAGAAGGTTTCAAACATGAAAACTTCCCAAAAATTGAACTCTACCGTGCTGAATTAAATCAGCCCTCCCTACTCCATACCGACGACCCATCCATTATTGCCATTGCTAGCAACACTGAGAATAGCTATAACATTCCGAGCCTTGATTTAAACAACCCTGAGCAAATTGCTGATTTCATCATTGATCACATGCTAACCCGCCACCATGACTGATACCTGCGCGACACCTGGGCTGTTATCACTTAAACAAGCTCTCGTTCAAATTTTAGACAATCTGCCTGAGAATAATGCATACGAACGTTTATCACTAAAAAATTCATTAAACCGAATCTTATACACTGATATCACCTCCGCTTTAAACATCCCAAGCTTTAGAAACTCCTCTATGGATGGCTATGCCCTTAACGCTCAGAAGCAACAAAATGGCGCCATAACCGTTATCGGCACATCATGGGCTGGCAAACCTTTTACAGGACCTGTTGGTGAAGGCGAGTGTGTCCGAATTTTTACCGGCGGCTACGTTCCTGATGATTGTGATAGCGTTGTAATGCAAGAAAACGTTTTGCGCACAGAAGAAACGATTCAAGTCTCGGCCTGGCCTAAGCATGAAGAAAACATCAGAAACATTGCCGATGATACTCACAAAGGTCAAACCTTACTGACCAAGGGTAAACGTCTAACACCTGCTGATATTGGGCTGCTCGCTTCTTGCGGAATTGCCGATGTTCCTGTTTATAGAAAAATTATCGTTGCTTACTTCTCAACTGGAGATGAACTGGTTTCGATTGGCCAGCAACTTAAGCTTGGACAAATCTTTGATAGCAATCGTTACACGTTACATGCCTTGCTGAATGAAGCTGGTGTAATACCTATTGACCTGGGTGTTATTCCGGACAACCCAACGGCTGTTGAGGCTGCTCTATTATCTGCTTCAGAACAGTGTGACGTTATCATAACCAGTGGCGGTGTATCGGTTGGTGAGGCAGACTTTATCACCGATGTACTTGAAAAAATTGGCCGTGTTAACTTATGGAAAATTGCCATTAAGCCTGGCAAACCCTTAGTCTTCGGGCATATCAACAAAGCTGCATTTTTTGGCTTACCCGGTAATCCCGTATCGGTGATGGTCACTTTTCAACAAATCGTCGCCCCTGCCCTAGAAAAAATGATGGGCAACAGAAAACCAGCTCAGCCAATCATATTAAAGGCGCGCACCACTGAAACAATAATAAAACAGCCGGGTCGTAAGGAGTTTCAACGTGGCTTCGTTGAAAGTATACACGGTGAGCTTATTGTTCATTCAACCGGTGGGCAAGGCTCGCACATGTTAAGCTCCATGTCTAAAGCCAATTGCTTAATCGTTTTGGAACAATCATCCGGTAGTATTAAAAAAGGCCAGTACGTCAATATTCAATTATTAGGAAAAAGCATATAACAAGTATTTTGATCATACAAGGATCTATATTAGTGACCGGCAGCCACTGTTTACGGAGAGCTTGAGACAGGTTTTGCTTCAGAAGACACGGCCAAATCTCCAATCAACCCATATGGTAGCTCTATGCTCATAAGCGAACAGATGATTGCTGATTTATCCAAAGCCACTGATTTGAACCATGTGATTTTGCGCTATTTCAATGTTGCAGGTTCCGACCCTGATGGGAAAATTGGCCAATCCACCAAAAATGCAGCTCTTCTTATAAAGATAGCCGCTGAAGTCGCTGTTGGGAAGCGTGACAAGTTACTCATTTTTGGCATCGACTACCCAACATCTGATGGCCCTGGCATTCGTGATTATATTCACGTGTCAGATTTAGCCGCAGCGCATATCAACGCACTGGATTATCTACAAAATGGCGCACCTATCAATGTTGAAGAAATGCCTCGGCGCGCAGGTGATCCACCTGAACTCATTTCCGTCGCTGATAAAATACACTCAACTATAGGTTGGCAAACTCAATACGACGGTTTAAATTTAATCGTTAAAACATCATTAGCATGGGAGAAAAAGTTATTGGCGTTGTAGCTTTCTCCTATCTTCACAACAGCCAGCCAGCTCGAGTATAAGCACGCCCATTAAACGTATATCACTTATTAACCCTTATCCCTCATCAAGGAGGTTTTAAGTCGCCTTAAACCTTCTTGAATACGCTCTTCAGAGGTTGTGTAAGCAAAGCGCAAGTATCGCTCGGGCGAACTAATACCAAAATCCTTCCCAGGCGTCGTAGCAACGCCTGCCTCCTCAAGTAACTGTAATGAAAACGCGTAACTATCCTCACTAAAGGCACGACAATCGGCATAAATATAAAAGGCTCCTTCAGGCTTATCAATTAATACAAAACCCAATTCTTTTAGCCCCTCGTAAAGCATGTCTCGACGAGATTCGAATTCATCACGCCGTTGATCTAAAATCACCCTTGTTTCATCACTAAAGGCAGCTAAGGCAGCGTATTGTGAGTGTGTTGGTGCTGATATATACAAATTCTGCATTAATCGATTAGCCGCTGACACAGCATATTCTGGGACAATTAACCAACCCAAGCGCCACCCCGTCATGCCAAAAAACTTTGAAAAACTATTAAGAACAAACACATTATCGGAGATTTCTAACGCCGAAATAGCACGCTGACCATACACAAGACCATGGTAAATCTCATCTGAGATTAAAAAACCATTATGGCTATTCACTGCTTGAATAATACCGTCAAGCTGAGAGCGATTCACCATTGTGCCCGTTGGGTTTGAAGGTGACGCTATCATCACACCACGTGTTGCAGGTGTCCAAGCTTCTGTAATAGCGGCGCCAGTCAACTGAAAATTCTCACCTGCATCAACAGCAATCGGTTTAGCTTTGCCACCAAATAACGTCACAATATTGTTATTACAGGGATAGCCAGGGTCACAGGTTAAAACCTCATCACCAGCATCCAATAATGAAGCTAACGCAACCGTTAACGCACCTGAGGCACCTGGTGTTATAAAAATACGATCTGCTGATACTTCAACTTTATATTCCTGATGATAAAAATTGGCTATTTTTTCTCTTAATAAGGGTAAACCTTGTGCTTTCGTATAATGTACGTCTCCAATCGCTAAAAAGCGTTGCGCCGCGTCTATAATAGGTTGTGGGGTTGAAAAATCAGGTTCCCCTACTTCCATATGAACAATATCTCGACCTAACTCTTCTAGCTCGTTTGCCCGTGCCATAATATCCATCACGTAAAAAGGAGAAATACTTTCAACACGCTTGGAAACTTTACCAATATTCATCAAAAAAACCTTTGTAGAAACCACTAATAAGGGCTATATTTTAAAGCATGAGCAAAGCATGCACTAGCATTAGGATTGATGAAAAACATTGCACATTTATTGAATATCTGTTATTTATGCGCGCTCAATTTTTTAACCATTGGTAACAAACAAAAATGGCCACAGACAAAAATCAAAATTTAGACGCGAGTCACCTAGAATTTAAGCCTTATAAAGCAAAAAAAGGTGAGGAGCATATGAACCCTGCTCAAACCGAGCATTTCAGATCCATTCTTATGCAATGGAAAGAAGGTTTAATGGGTGATGTAGATCGTACTGTCCACCATATGCAAGATGAAGCCTCTAATTTCCCCGACCCAACTGATAGAGCAAGCCAAGAAGCTGATTTCAGCTTAGAGCTTCGCACACGTGATCGCGAACGTAAATTAATTAAAAAAATTGACGAATCTCTTAGCATGTTGAGTGCTGGCGACTATGGGTTTTGTGAATCTTGCGGTGTAGAAATTGCCATTAAGCGCCTTGAAGCTCGACCAACGGCTACTCAATGTATCGATTGTAAATCTCTTGATGAAATAAGAGAAAAACAAAAAGTTTAGCTATTTCAAGTCTTTTAGCCGTTTGGTTAACGTAAACTCTAGTTACAGGGGGCGGTTTGCCCCCTCGCCAACCGGCCCATTACACTTTGGCTCTTTATACACGGCTGTCGCCAGTTTTTTAGAGGCGCGGTCTAAAAAGGGACAATGGCTCGTTCGAATAGACGACCTTGATCCTTTTCGTTGCAAACGAGAATATTCCACACGAATACTAAAGACCCTTGAGCAGTATAGCTTGACTTGGGATGAAGACGTTTTCTACCAAAGCTCACGGCAAGAAGCCTATAGGCACGCACTGAATGATCTCAACCAGCGTCAGTTACTCTACCCTTGCCAATGCTCTAGAAAAGACCTTGCTAAGCGACTTATCAAAAACAATATTTATGATGGTTATTGCATAGACAACAAACCCACTGCTGATGTTGCCACGTCATTAAGAATTAAAGTATCGAGCGAGAGCATCACGCTAAAGGATCTAGTTCAAGGTACTTCTCAACAAAAATTAGCTAAGCAGCTTGGTGATTTCGTTATCTTTCGTAAAGATCATGTCTATGCTTACCACCTTGCTGTTGTTTTAGATGACAACGAACAAAATATATCTGACATTCTTAGGGGCTATGACTTATTAGATAGCACTTATCGACAAATTTATCTTCAACAACAGCTACAAATAGCAACCCCCTCATACGCCCATATCCCTGTCATTAGTGGCGCTGATGGCGCAAAACTCAGCAAACAAACCTTTGCCAGTGACGTCTCTTTAGCACCCGTTAGAGAAACCCTTATTAATGTTTTAGTTCACTTAAATTTAAACCCGCCTAAAGAACTTATATCCTCAGCCCCCACCGATATCTTAGACTGGGCTACTAACCAATGGTCACTGGATAAGATTCAAGCAAAAGACTCCATCTTATTACAAACGAATTAACCCTGTCATTCAGCTGTACGTTGCCCCTCTATTTCAATAAAATTAACATGCCTTAATGAGATGCTTTCTAGATGACAACAAAAAACGACCACCCCTTTACTCAATTTGATGATTTACTTAACAGCACCGTACCGGATGAGTATAAAGACTTACTAAAAAACTTTAAAAGACAAGGTAATTTCTACCAGCAATTTATCCAATGTAACAACGAGCAAGAAGATGATCTATCTACGTTTTGGAACTTACCCAATACCCTAGGTTTTGAGTCATTCGCCAACCAATGGCCTGAATGGTTACAATCATCTTTTAATCTAAACTCTTCATCACAGTTCTCGACCGAATCGTTAGCTGAACAGTTCCCGCACTTACTTCTCCAGCTGACGACTCAAGCCCAAGAACACATCGAGTCCATTCAAGCAAGCCTGACTAAATTAAATGATTTATATAATGAGTTAAACCAGTCGGCGATGCAGCGATTTAAGGATCTGAACGATTCAGCAAGCAACCTTTCAACAGAACAGCTATGCGCTCACTGGCTAGAGGCAGGAGAAAGCGCCTATCGTCAGATCAGCCAAACTAATGAGTACATTGAAACCCATAAAACGTTAATTGAGTCATTAAGTGCCTTAAAAAATACTCAACACACTTTCTCTGAGCAGGCGTCTGAGCTATTCGGCTTACCCTCTAGGCAATCCATACAGGAGTTGAAAAAAAACGCACATAAACTTCGGATGGAATTTGCAGAATATAAAGAGCAAACAGATAGCAAACTTAATGCGTTAGCAGAAACTATTAGGAAACTTAAGTAACACCCCTTTATGTCTGAAAAAAAAAATCATCCAGATGATGCCTGGCAGGATGACTTCGCCCAGCTCATCGAACAGTTATCCCACCCCAGTAGACAAAATCACCCCGCTGTCGGGCTAACGCCGAAAGAGCTTATTTATACTGAAAATAAACTTCAGCTATTTCGCTATAAAGCACTCGATATTAAGCAAAAAAGAACGCCGATATTAATCACTTATGCGTTAGTCAACCGCCCTTATATTACCGACCTAGAACCTGACAGGTCGCTGGTCTTACGTTTGCTGGAAAAAGGCTACCCTGTGTACCTTATTGACTGGGGTTACCCTGACAATAGCGATTGTTTTACCAGCCTAAATGATTATATTAACGGATATTTATATCGCTGCGTTCAACACGTTAAAAGAGACGCTAAAAGAAAAAAAATTGACCTTTTAGGTGTCTGCCAAGGTGGCGTTTTCTCACTTTGTTACACAGCACTGCACAGAGCTGATATACGCAAACTGGTCACATTGGTCACACCTGTCGACTTCCATACCAAGGATAACACCCTGAGCCTCTGGACCAACAAAATACACTCAACACTGACCGACAATAAGACAGGTAACGTACCGGGTTCACTAATAAGCCAGTTATTCAAAGCACTAAAGCCCTATGAGATAAATCGCGAAAAGTTTAGGGAAATTAAACCTTTATTAGCAAAAGAAGAAGGGTTAGAAACTTTTTTGCGCATGGAAAAGTGGCTAAATGATAGCCCCGATTTAGCAGGACTCGCTGCGGAAGAATTTATGACTAATTTTTATCAGCATAATCGCTTACACAAACAAACCTTATCCATTGGTGGCGCAGCTGTTGAGTTAGCAAAAATAAAATGCCCTGTTCTAAACTTATACTCTACAAAGGACCATATCGTTCCAGCCAGTGCAACACAGGCATTAAGCCAACATATAAAACCAACTCTATATCAAGAACATGCTTTACAAGGTGGGCATATTGGCGCCTTTATCAGTTTAAAAACACAACATCATTTAATCAATGTACTCAGTCAGTGGCTGGCTTAATGCGAGCTACTTTTCATCACTCGTAGCCGATAGAGAGGCACTACTTATCATTGCATCCCACATCGTTTTTTGAAAACCTTCCATCGCAGACATTTGCTCTGGCATCGGCATATAACACTTCATTAATTCGGCCATGTCGTTTGATTCAATACTCGACAATAATTTTTCTCTAATTTTCTCCAGCGCCTCTTGCTGCACGCTTTGCACATCAGGTAAGCCGATGAGTTCTCTCATTTCTTGAGGTGTTGCATCAATTTCAATCGTTACTTTCATATTAATCCCTATTTAATTAGCCCTTAATGCCTAACTCTTCTCCACTAAGGGCTGTATTGATTAAATAGCCTACTTTTTCGCGTCACTTTCGGTCACTGGCCGGCCCGATGGCTGAGGAATTTGTGGAGCATTCGCCGCAGGTTTTGGCGCAGCCGTATTAGCTGCGGGTGTTGCCGCTGCTTTCTTTGCCGCAGGTGTTGGCGCGGCCTTCTTAGCTGCTGGCTTTGGTGCTGCTTTCTTAGCTGCAGGTGTTGCCGCTACTTTCTTAGCTGCAGGTGTTGCCGCTGCCTTCTTAGCCGCTGGTTTTGGTGTTGCTTTCTTAGCCGCAGGCGTTGGTGCTGCTTTCTTAGCTGCAGGTGTCGGCGCTGCCTTCTTAGCCGCTGGCTTTGGTGCTGCTTTCTTAGCCGCTGGTTTTGGTGCTGCTTTCTTAGCTGCAGGCGTTGGTGCTGCTTTCTTAGCCGCTGCCTTTGGTGCTTCTTTCTTAGCCGCTGGCTTTGGTGCTGCCTTTTTGGCCGCTGGCTTTACGACCATTGAAGGCGCCTCTGCGAAACCCTCTTTAATTAGCTCACTCATTGCTTGCTTAGTTTCCATTGCAACTTTGACTGAGTTCTGAGCATTTTCCAATACCTTTTCTGACAGCTCTTTATACAGACTTGATTGTAAATTCATCAAATCACTCATTGAGGTCGCTTTATTAACCGTTTTAGCTTTTTTAATACCCCCTTCTAAACAACTGGAAACCAACTCCATTTGTAATTGAGTTAACTCCTTTATAGATTGGGTGTTTAAGGTATTAATCTTCTTTAATGACTCATTGGCTTTTTTACTTAATTGAGCCCATTGTTTAATTAGGTCATTTTGCATGTTCACCACTCCTTAAGTTATTTAAAAAAATAATAAATATTATTCACTAATATCGTTTACTAAACGACCTGTCAATAAAAAAGGCAACCAAATGGTTGCCTTTTTTAATTAAGAAACCGTCATAATTCCTTAGAAGCTAGTAAACAAACCGCCATTAACAGGAATATTTGCCCCTGTTATATAGCTCGCTTCGTTTGATGCTAAGAAATTGACTGTGTTTGCAATTTCAACGGGCTCAGCCAAACGTTGCATTGGTATTTGGGAAATTAATTCGTTACGAATACCTTCATCAATCGCCATTACCATGCTTGTCGCTACATAGCCTGGGCTTACTGAGTTAACGGTAATACCTTTGCGAGCAACCTCTTGCGCCAAAGCCATTGTAAAACCGTGCATACCCGCTTTAGCAGCAGAGTAGTTGGTTTGACCAAATTGACCACGTTGTCCATTGACTGAAGAAATATTAATAATGCGGCCATTACCTCTTTGCAACATAAAGTCTAAGACGTTTTTAGTCATATTAAAAACACCGTCTAAGTTGGTAGATAGCACGGCATCCCAATTTGATTCATCCATATTTTTCAAGAAGCCATCACGAGTAATACCAGCACAGTTCACTAAGACCTCAATCGGGCCAACTGTTTCTTCAACGTGCTTAATCATATTGCCACACGCTTCAAAACTGGTGACATCAGCTTCTTCGACTAAAAAGTCAAAACCCGCTTCCTTCTGGCTGGCAATCCACTCGTCAGCCTTTTCAATCTCTTTATTAAATGTTGTCGCAACAACAATATATCCACTTTGTGATAGTTTTTTAGAAATTTCAGATCCGATACCGCCAATACCGCCCGTTACTAAGGCTACTGATTTACTCATACTTGGAACTCCAATAATTGATAAGAATAAACTTTGTTTATTGCAGCGCACTATAATGAAATTAACCACTTAAGTCAATATTTGACATAATGTTAGAATTTCATATTCGTCAAATTTTCATCTCTTCGGTGACCAAGATAATGACTCGATGGTTAAACCCTTTAGGTTTAAGTTACTTTTTTCGCTTAACTGATCTATAGCAATTACCGTACAATATAAAAACACATCACTTCAATGAGTTAAGACTATGTTATTGGTTATTTCTCCTGCAAAAACATTAGATTTCGACACGCCGCCTACTACATCAATATATTCACAACCTGAATTTTTAGATGACTCTGCAGAGTTAATCGATCAGCTTAAAACGCTGTCACCGTCAGACGTGTCCACTTTAATGAGTATCAGCGACAAACTAGGCGTACTCAACAGCAATCGGTTTATTGATTGGAAGCTCCCATTCACCATTGATAATAGCAAACAAGCGCTGTTAGCATTTAAAGGGGATGTCTACGAAGGCATTAATGCCGCCTCTTTCTCACAGGAGGATTTAACTTGGGCTAACGATCACCTACGCATTCTATCGGGCCTGTACGGTTTACTTAAACCACTGGATTTAATGCAGGCTTACCGCTTAGAAATGGGCACCAAGTTTAGTAATAATCGTGGCAAAAATTTGTATGAATTTTGGGGTCAGAAAATTACCGATCAAATCAACCAAGAAATGGCTGAACAAAAAACTCCCGTATTGATTAACCTTGCCTCAAATGAGTATTTTAAGTCTGTTAAAACAAAGCAACTAAGTGCTGCCGTCATTACCCCTGTTTTTAAAGATTGGAAAAATGACAAGTATAAAATTATTAGCTTTTATGCCAAAAAAGCACGCGGCATGATGAGCGCTTACATTATTAAAAATCGCTTAGAAAGCCCCAGCGATATTAAGAATTTTGATACCGCGGGTTATGCTTTTTCTGCCGAACAATCGACTGAGAGTGAATGGGTATTTTTGAGAAAGGATGCTGTCTAGTTTTCCAACAACTCATCCAGTTAGGCTAAATATGCCGGAAAGAAACATTTATCCATTCATTCCCTTAACTGTGGCCGTTAAAAAACAAGTCAACTATAAGTTGGCTCCACTAACTGAAGGCATTAGCAGAGTCATTTACCAAAAAAAGCTAAATAGCGCTGAGTAATAATTATTTTGTCTAGAATCAGGCCAATCTAGCTCCCATGCTGCTAAGCTAAATCTTCTAGCAATCACTGTGCTATTTCTTTAGCACCATGTAAACAAAACTTATCTTCTAACGCTCCAATATCAACTTTAACCTCAGCCTAGAAGTCGTATACGTACTCATCTAGGCGTTACTTCTTAAGTTATGCGTCTGTCACCAAAATAACCCTAATGGCATCTAACTTAAACGATGCCCGTTCAATATAGGTCGTCAAATCCTTTATTTTAGCTTTTTGCTGAGTCAACTCACTATCACGGATACTTGCATTTACCTTAGCTAATGCAACGAGTCGCTCTAAATTTGCCGACTCTTGCTCCTGCATATGCTCAATACTCTGTACCACCAACTCCTCTTGTTGTTTTACAACCAATTGTTCAGCCTTCTCAATCAGTTTTTTGATCGTTTCTTGGCCATGCTCAATAATATTCAACGCAACGGGTTTTTTAACAAACGTTATTCTTGAAGCTATATGTTCTGGTTTTAAGATATCAGTCATATCTAAACCATTTGAGCCCACCACGATTCTCTTCATCGTTTTAGGTAGGTAGCGGTGTAAATGTAAACGTTTTGGTGCCGGACAATGTGTTGTAAAAATAGCCTCTAAAATAACCGTGCCGGCTGGAATAGGAGGCAGGGCCATCGTACAAAACGTTGAATTACCAAACTCACTGTTGATAATTTGTTCCATCGCCGCTGTCACCATGGGATGCTCCCATGTGAGAAATTGAAAATCTTCACGAGATAGCGCAATTTTACGGTTAAAAGTAGCCGTTAGGCCATCTTCACTTAAGCCAGGAAAGGTGTCACTTTGCATATGACCACTCGGTTTTATGACAATACTATCTTCACTATGATATTGCTGTTCCACGCCAAAGTTTTCAAAAACTTCTTCCATATAGTGTGACAATTCTAGGTGACTTGAAGACAAACTAATTTCATCAATTATCGCCTGCGCTTCATCTTTTCTACACGAATTAAGCTCAAGCATTAAATCCCGGCCAGCGTGCATATCGTCAATGCTTTGTTGCATAAGAAGCGCTGTTTTTTCGATAATCGCATTAAATTCGTTATCATCGACATCACCCAGCAATGCTTCCTTAAGGTCCGCTTTAACCGCTGCATACACATGGTGGCCTGTTGAACACACCCGGTCAAAGGCACCTAGTCCTTGATCATACCACTGCATCAAACGCTGCTGCCCAGACCCTTTTATACATGGCACATGGATATGCACCGTATCTGTTTGGCCAATCCGATCTAGACGCCCGATACGCTGCTCTAATAAATCAGGGTTAAGTGGCAAATCAAATAAAACCAAATGATGTGCAAACTGGAAGTTACGCCCTTCACTACCAATTTCAGAGCAAATTAAAATCTGCGCACCCTCTTCAGCATCTGAAAAATAAGCCGCTGCTCGGTCTCTTTCTATTAGGCTCATGCCTTCATGAAAAACTGCCGATACAAATATCGTGCGCATTTTTAAATAATCATTAAGCTCCTCAGCTGTGCTTTGCTGCGCGCAAATCAACAATACTTTTTCCTGCTTGTGCGCATCCAGCCACTCCATTAACCACTGCACACGTGGGTCCTCATCAAGCCAGTCATCCCCCAACAGCATTTCCGGCAACAAGGTATTCATCATGGCCAGATCATCATCTAACTCAAACTCAGGCTCTACTGATAAAGCGGGTAGCTCATAGGAATATAACTGCCTAGATGAAAAAGCATCTATGTTTTCACGCGTATTTCTAAATAAAACACGCCCCGTTCCATGCCGATCTAATAAGGCATCGATAAGCGATTGTATTGATACCGTATCAGCGGCCAGGGCCTCTTCGCCCAATAACTCTACTAAGGTGTTTTTTAGCGTTTCATCCATCAATTCGTCTTCGATGGATGTTGCATCCAACAAGCGCTTGATTAGGTCGTTGATATCCCTATAACCTGCCTGCTCCTCTCGAAAAGCCGCTAAATCGTAATAACGATCCGGATCTAAGAGCCGTAAACGTGCAAAATGACTGGTCACACCCAATTGCTCTGGGGTCGCGGTTAGTAACAACAAGCCAGGAATATTATTAGCCAAAGTTTCAATACAGCGATATTCATTACTGACGTTATTTTCTTTCCAGAATAGATGATGCGCTTCATCAACGATCATCAAATCCCAGTCCGCGGCTACTGCTAAGGCGTGATAATTAGCGTGCTCAGACAAAAACGACAACTGACACAGCACTAATTGCGCTGTTTCAAACGGGTTAATATCACCTTCATCTCTTATCGCTTCACAGCGGTCATGATCCAAAATGGTAAATGACAAATTAAAGCGTCGTAACAATTCAACCAGCCATTGATGAATCAGCGCATCCGGCACAACAATCAACACACGTTCAATAGAACCGGTTAACAATTGTTGATGCAAAATCAAGCCTGCCTCGATCGTTTTACCTAAACCAACTTCGTCTGCTAACAAAACCCGGGCTGCGTTTCGCTCACTGACTTTTTTCGCAATATAAAACTGATGTGGTAATAACTGAACTCGAGGGCCAGCTAAACCGAAGCCGGTGAATTGATCTAACTTTCGTTGAAATTCAAGTGTTTTAATCCTTAAATTAAATAATTTGTTTTTATCAATCTGTCCAGTGAACAAACGGCTTTGTGGTTTACTAAACGCACCGACGCTATTGAGCTCCATTTCATGCAGTACCACCTGCTCGCCTTGCTCGTCGACACAAAGGTAAATCATACAATCATTGTGTTCTTCTATTTGCTCAACGGTAAGACCCGCACCATCAATAGGGTGAACCGTATCACCCACGGCATAAATCACACGGCTTAACGGTGCATTGTTTAGAGCATAAACACGAGTTTCTTCCACCGCCGGGTATAAAAGGGTAACGTGGCGACCCTCAATAAATTCAACCATACCCAGCCCAAGCTCGGTTTCTGAATGACTAACCCAACGTTGCCCTGGGTGAAAAACTTGCTGACTCATTGACTATTTAACCTACGCTTCGGTTTAAAAGGCGAGGATGATAGAAGCTATCAACATCACCCGCAATGATTAATTGTACCCAAAATATGGTTGCCTTTGCCAAACAATAAATTTGCCGACATAGGTTTTAAAATTGTTTTGCATCCAGCTCGCGTGTTTGTCGAATTTGTGCCGCTATTTCCTCAATAGAAATAGAAGTCACATTCAAATATGGCACATTCTCTAATTGAAATAACTCCTCAACTTGAGACACTTCTCGTTGGCACGTACGTAATGATGCATAAGGGCTACCTGGCCTACGTTCTTCACGTATCCGGCTAAGCTGTTCTGCGCCAATAGTTAAGCCAAATAATTTCTTCTTATAAGGTTTGATCGCACGCGGAAGGCTGCAATTGTCTAAATCACTATCGGTAATGGGAAAGTTTGCTGTAAAAATACCGTATTGAAGCGCTAAATAAAGTGAGGTCGGCGTCTTACCCGTACGCGATACACCCACCAAAATAACATCGGCTTGTTGATAATGATCTAAACGCGCACCATCATCATTAACCAGCGCATAATTCACCGCGCGGATACGTGACTCATAAGAACTTTTATCGATTAAGCCATGGCTTTTACCCACTTCATGTGATGATTCTTGGCGCAGATCATTTTCCATTCTCATAATATAATCATTAAATAAATCATAGAAAATACAATCACTTTCAGACACTATCTCTCGCAAGTCATCATTGGTAAAGGTGCTAAAAACAATCGGGCGCCCTTCATTCACGGTATATGCATTATTAATTCTTTCCTTCACCGCATGCGCGCGTGCTTCAGTATCAATAAACGGGATAACATGCCGATCACGCTCTACTCCCGCAAATTGAGTCATTAAGCTATTACCCAGCGTTTCCGCGGTAATCGCCGTTCTATCTGATATAAAAAAGATTGTTCTATTTTTCATTGAATATAGTGTGTGTTTTTTTGTTAAAATGCTTGATTATTAAATTTTAAACTAAAGATAACTTCTCATGAAGAAAGAATACTCATGAAGCAAGGTATCAACAACAGAGGGTAGCAAGTTGGAAGAATATATTGTTTGGCTCGACTCAACAGGCATGGATGATGTGGAACATGTTGGTGGTAAAAACGCTTCTTTAGGTGAAATGATCAGCAACTTAGCGTCTGTTGGCGTTGATGTTCCCGGTGGCTTTGCAACTACAGCAAAAGCGTTTCGCGACTTTCTTTCACAAAGCGGGATTGATGACCGCATTAATGCCAAGCTGGATGATTTAGATGTTGATGACGTCAACGCACTGGTCGCTGCAGGTAAAGAAATTAGAAGCTGGGTCATCGACACCCCTTTCCAGCCTGAGCTATCAGGTGCTATTGAAAAAGCCTATGCCAAAATGCAAGCGGATGCCACCAGCGAATTTTCTGTAGCTGTTCGCTCTTCTGCAACCGCTGAAGATTTACCAGACGCCTCTTTCGCCGGCCAGCAAGAAACCTTCCTTAACGTTGATGGCATTGAAAACGTCATGCACTCCATTAAAGAGGTATTTGCATCGCTGTTTAATGACCGCGCCATCTCCTACCGAGTTCACCAAGGTTTTGAACACAGTGGCGTTGCCCTTTCTGCCGGCATTCAACGTATGGTTCGAAGCGATATCAGCTCATCTGGCGTCATGTTCACCCTTGATACTGAAACCGGTTTCCGCGATGCCGTTTTCATTACCTCAAGCTATGGCTTAGGTGAAATGGTTGTACAAGGCGCTGTAAACCCCGATGAGTTTTACGTGCACAAACCAACGCTTGAAGCGGGCCGCCCTGCTGTTCTTCGTCGTAATCTAGGCAGCAAGTTAATCAAAATGGTTTACAACGATGAAGCCGGCGCAAAAGAGCCCGTTAAGGTCATCGATACCGAGCCTGCGACACGCGTTGTTTATTCACTCACCGATGCAGAAGTTGAGAAATTATCTGATATCGCTATTACGATTGAAAAACATTATCAACGACCCATGGATATTGAATGGGCTAAAGATGGCTTAGATGGTCAACTTTACATTGTTCAGGCACGCCCAGAAACGGTACAAAGCCGTGCTGGTAAAGAAATTGAGCGTTATACACTAAACGAAACCTCAACTGTTCTAGTTGAAGGCCGCAGTATTGGGCATAAAATTGGTTCAGGCCCAGCTCGTGTAATCTCAAGCATTTCACAAATGGACCAAGTGCAAGCTGGCGACGTTTTAGTTACCGATATGACTGACCCTGATTGGGAGCCCATTATGAAACGCGCCTCTGCGATTGTGACCAACCGTGGTGGTAGAACGTGTCACGCAGCGATTATTGCACGTGAACTCGGCATACCAGCAGTCGTTGGCTGTGGCGATGCTACCGACCACATCAGCCAAGATACCAACATCACCGTCTCTTGTGCTGAAGGCGATACCGGTTTTATTTATAAAGGTTTACTTGATTTCCAAATTGATAAAATCAATCTGGACTCAATGCCAGAGATTCCCGTTAAAGTGATGATGAATGTGGGCAACCCGGATCGCGCTTTCGACTTTGCCGCCCTTCCACATGAAGGCGTTGGCTTGGCTCGTTTAGAATTTATCATCAACCGGATGATCGGTATTCACCCGAAAGCGCTGCTAGAATTTGATCAACTTCCTAGCAACTTAAAGGACACCATTAACAAGCGAATTTCTTGCTACGACAGCCCTAAAGACTATTACGTAAAGCGCTTAGTGGAAGGCATTTCAACCATTGCAGCCGCTTTTTCACCGAAATCAGTTATCGTTCGCATGTCCGACTTTAAATCAAATGAATATGCCAATTTAATTGGTGGTGATCGTTACGAGCCGGAAGAAGAAAACCCAATGCTCGGCTTTAGAGGGGCCTCACGTTATATTTCCGACTCATTTCGTGAATGTTTTAACATGGAATGTGACGCATTGAAATTTGTCCGCGACACAATGGGTTTAACCAACGTCTGGGTGATGATCCCCTTTGTTCGTACTGTTGATGAAGCACGCCAAGTGACCGAGTTACTTAAAGAAAATGGTATAGAAAGCGGTAAAAACGGCCTTAAGCTTATTATGATGTGTGAATTGCCTTCAAACGCCCTTATGGCTGATGAATTCCTTGAATACTTCGATGGTTTTTCTATTGGGTCAAACGATTTAACACAACTGACACTTGGCTTAGACCGAGACTCAGCCTTGATTGCTAATCTGTTCGATGAACGTGACCCAGCTATCAGGAAACTACTCTCCATGGCTATTCAAGCTTGCCGTAAACAAAACAAATATATCGGCATCTGCGGTCAAGGCCCTTCTGATCACCCTGACCTAGCAAAATGGTTAATGGAAGAAGGGATTGAAAGCGTTTCGCTAAACCCAGACACAGTCATTGAAACGTGGATGTTTATGGCTGGCCAAAAAATTGAAGGCTAAAACACATGCCAATAACGACGTTTAACCCGCCCGTTCGAACATTGATGGGCCCTGGCCCATCTGATGTACACCCTCGCGTGTTATCTGCCTTGGCACGTCCAACTATTGGTCACCTAGACCCAAGCTTTGGGCAAATGATGGAGGAAGTAAAAAGCCTACTTCAGTATGCATTTCAAACCGATAACCAACTCACCTTACCTGTTTCTGCACCCGGCTCTGCGGGCATGGAAACCTGCTTTGCCAATTTATTAGAAGCAGGCGATACGGTTATTGTTTGTCAGAACGGTGTGTTCGGCGGACGCATGAAAGAAAACGTTGAACGTTGTGGCGCAACGGCCATCATGGTTGAAGATGACTGGGGTCAAGCCGTTGACCCACAAAAAGTAGAAGATGCGCTAAAAGCACACCCAGAAGCCAGTATTTTGGCCTTCGTGCACGCCGAAACATCTACCGGTGCTCTTTCCGATGCTAAAACCTTGTGCGCCTTGGCGCACCAATATGACTGCTTATCCATTGTTGATGCCGTAACCTCGCTTGCTGGTACAGAACTTCGCGTGGATGATTGGGGTATTGACGCCATTTATTCGGGCACACAGAAGTGCTTATCTTGTGTACCGGGATTATCGCCTGTGAGTTTCAGTGGGCGCGCGCAAGAGCACATTAAACAACGTAAAGAGCGAGTACAAAGCTGGTTCTTAGATCTAAACTTAGTAATGGGCTACTGGGGCAGCGATGGTGCTCGCTCGTATCATCACACCGCACCGGTTAATAGCTTGTATGCATTACATGAATCATTACTCATGTTAAAAGAAGAAGGCTTAGAAAATGCGTGGACACGGCATCAACAGCTACATGCCGCCTTAAAAGCAGGGCTTGAAGCGATGGGAATTGGGTTTATCGTACCTGAAGGCTCACGCTTACCACAGCTCAACGCTGTTATTATTCCCACGGGGATTGACGAAGCCGTTGTTCGCAAACGTTTACTTCACGAGTACGATTTAGAAATTGGCGCGGGCCTTGGTACGTTAGCCGGTAAAGTTTGGCGTATTGGCCTAATGGGGCAGTCTGCAAACGCCAGTAACATCATTTTTTGCCTAGCATCACTTGAATCTGTTTTAAGTGATATGGGTGCAAATATAAAAACGGGGGTGGCACTCCCCGCCGCTCAAAAAGCAACATTCAGTTAAACTAATAGGTTTTCATTATGCTAGCTAAATTCTTTATTATTCTGCAACACATACTGCCGCAGCATGCGCTCAGCGCACTAATGCATAAACTCGCCCGTTGCAAAACGCCTTGGGTAAAGAACATCTTTATAAAGACCATCATCAGGCAGTTTGACGTAAATATGTCTGAAGCGGCTCAGCCTAACCCCGAAGCCTACGAGTCGTTCAATGCATTTTTCACCCGTGAATTACGCGAAGACGCAAGACCACTAGAACTTGAGCCTACAACCATTGCTTGCCCAGTTGATGGTGAAATTAGTCAAATTGGCAGCATTGAAAAAGGCGAAGTGTTTCAAGCCAAAGGCAAGTCATTCAACTTATCTGCTTTGCTGGGTAATGATGAGTTAGCAAGCGAGTTTGAAGGCGGTCAATTTACGACCATTTACTTATCGCCTAAAGACTACCATCGCATCCACTTCCCTATGGACGGCACACTGAAAAAAATGTTGCACATACCCGGTGAGTTATTCAGTGTTAACCACACCACTGTAGCTGGTATTGATGAGTTATTTGCTCGCAATGAACGTGTTGTTGCCTTCTTTGACACCCCCGCAGGCCCGATGGCGATGGTAATGGTAGGCGCGATATTTGTGTCTAGCATCGAAACGGTTTGGTACGGTGAGGTAACGCCTCCGCGCCACAATCAAATTCGGAGTTGGAGCTACAATGACGATACCTTAAAATATAAAAAGAATGATGAAATGGCCCGGTTTAATATGGGCTCAACCATCGTTTTGCTCTATGGTAAAGACAAGGTCGCTTGGCTAGAAGAATTAACCGCTGGTCAGGCAGTTCAACATGGGCAAGTAATCGGAAATATTAACAGCTAAGGGTTAATGAAAACCGGAACACTGGCAAGCTGCCTTTGGCTTCTTCTTTTTTTTAGCGTTTTAGCTTGGTCCGGAGTAGCCCCTAAAGATAATTTCACTTGGTTTCTAGAAGTATTACCTGCCATTATTGCGCTATGTGCCCTCGTCTTAACGCGAAAGGAATTTCCTCTTACTCCGCTGAGCTATCTATTAATTCTAATTCACTCAATTATTTTGATGGTTGGCGGGCATTACACTTATGCCGAGGTACCTTTATTTGATGACTTGGCTGAACTGATGGGCTCTAGCAGAAACAACTACGACAAAGTAGGGCATTTTGCTCAAGGCTTTATTCCCGCTATTATTGCTAGGGAGATCATCATTCGTCAGGCTGTTATTTTGTCTAAACGTTGGATGAATTTCTTCATTATCTGCTTCTGCTTAGGCTTTAGTGCCTTTTATGAATTGATTGAATGGTGGGTCGCACTCGCCTCTGGGGAAGACGCGCATGCGTTTTTAGGTACCCAAGGAGATATTTGGGACACGCAATCAGATATGATGTTAGCGCTGATTGGCTCGATGGTCGCCCTCGTTAGCTTATCGCGCTTGCATGATCATCAATTAAGCTCTTTCGATAGGAAACGTTAGCACATCATCAATAGAATTCGCAGCTGTCATCAACATCAATAAGCGGTCCAAGCCCAAAGCGACACCTGAACATTCAGGCAAGCCATGTGATAAGGCTGCCAATAAATGCTTGTCCATCGGCACATCAGCTAAACCAGCTTCACGTCGTTCTAACAACTCCTGCTGAAAACGTTGTTTTTGCTCAATGGCATCCGTCAACTCTTCATAGCCATTCGCCAGTTCTACATTATTAAAATACACCTCAAAACGCTGTGCCGTAACTGGAACGCCATCATCTAATTTTGCAAGCATCGCCATGCAGGCAGGGTAATTGGTTACAAAATACACCATGTCTTTTTTTAACTTAGGTTGAACGTACTGGCTAAATACATAATCCAAACCGTTTGCCAAATGGCTACTGCATATCTCACTGGCTTCAGGGTTCCCTTGTTCGGTCGCGTAAGTCATCAATTCAGTTAAAGTCGCCTGATGAGGGTTTATACCCGTTAATTGCTGAAATATTTGCTGATAGCTTACTGTTGTAAACGAAAGGTTTTGCCCAAAACAAAGCATTAATAGCTCAATCATTTCGCTGATCAGACCGTCCAATTTAAACCCAACTCGGTACCATTCTAATAACGTAAACTCAGGGTTATGAAATCGCCCTTGTTCAGATTGACGAAAGGATTTTGCAATTTGGTAAATTGAGCCTGAGCCCGATGCGAGTAGCCGCTTCATCGTAAACTCGGGTGATGTTTGCAGATACAGCTTCTTTGTTTTTGTTAAATCGGTACTAAAGCTATCTAAATTCTGGTCACAACTTGCCGCAGCTGATAACACGGGTGTATCAACTTCTAGTACGTTTTTTTGCATAAAAAACGACCTGATCGACTGATAAAGCTCGGCTCGTTGATGTAATAAAGCCGCCGAACAAGTCGGCGGCCATTGTGTACTGTTAGAGTCTGTCAATTAACAACTAATTTTTTACTCGTGCAGAGTATTCGCCGGTACGGGTATCCACTTTGATCACTTCACCAATTTGAACAAATAAAGGAATACGTACCACCGCCCCTGTTTCAAGTGTAGCCGGTTTACCACCGCCACCCGAGGTATCGCCTTTTAAACCTGGGTCGGTATCGGTCACCTCAAGTTCCACAAAGTTAGGTGCGGTCACCAACAAAGGTGTGCCATTCCACAGTGTAACCGTGCATTTATCTTGATCTTTAATCCACTTAGCCGCATCACCAACCGCAGTCGCATCGCCTGACACCTGCTCATACGTTTCATCATCCATGAAATACCAAAAGTCACCATCGTTATATAAGTAAGACATTTCTGTCTCCATAACATCTGCTGCTTCAACTGATTCACCTGATTTAAACGTACGCTCAATGACTCGGCCTGTTTTTAGGTTACGAATTTTCACGCGACTAAACGCGGGGCCTTTACCTGGCCTTACAAATTCATTTTCCATAATTGAACAGGGGGCGTCATCCAACATGATTTTCAAACCGCCTTTGAATTCGCTTGTGCTATACGTTGCCATATAAATTCTCGTTAATAGTTAATCTTCAATTGATCACCATTATAATGGCTAACATGACAAACATTGAAAAAACTTCTTTAATTCCCAATTGGCAACAAGAACTGAAATCTGCCTTTACTAACATTGCTGAGTTATTAAGTTTTTTAAACTTAAACGTTGAGGATTTGAGCCTGTACAGTAATGCAGCAAAAAAATTTCCTTTACTCGTCACACGTAGTTACGCAGAACGCATTGTTAAATCAGACTGGAACGACCCCCTGCTTCGCCAAGTGCTCCCACACCCTGACGAATTAGCAGCCCACCCTAATTATTTAAGCGACCCTGTTGGAGACTCATCAGCGAGTATTTCACCCGGCTTATTACATAAGTACTATGGCCGTATTTTAATCATTAGCACTGGCGCGTGCGCCATACATTGCCGCTATTGTTTTCGTCGAGAGTTCCCCTACTCTGACAACAGTGCGCATCGCTCACAACTCGAATCCATTAAACAATATTTATCCAGCCACACTGAGGTAACGGAGGTTATTCTTAGTGGGGGCGATCCTTTAACTCTTAGTGACTCGAAAATTCAACAATTACTCGAGCAGCTGGCGGAGCAACCTCACATTGAACGTATTCGCATTCACACCCGCTTGCCCATCGTATTACCCAGTCGCATAACAAACGTGCTCCTAAAAAACCTATCTTCTACAACTAAGAAAATAATCATGGTCATTCATAGTAATCACCCAAATGAACTAAATAATGAGGTTTCCGAAACTCTCCAATCAATCAAAGATATAGGTGTAACTCTACTCAACCAAACAGTCTTGTTACGTGGCGTCAATGATGATGCAAACACCTTAGTTGAATTAAGTCACCGCTTATTCAATTGCTCCACGATGCCATATTACCTACACCTACTTGATAAAGTAACTGGGGCGATGCACTTTGACTCTACTCAAGCACATAGTGGTAATATATACCAACAAATACAAGAAAGGCTCCCCGGCTACCTCGTACCTAAGTTGGTTCGAGAAGAGGCAGGCAAAAAACATAAAACCATCATGGCTAAAAGCTTCTAGAAATATTAACTTTTTTTCAAATAAGGCGCATAACTAAAAAGTCATTTTACATTAGAAGCGGCTCATCAATATTAACTTGAGAACAACATGGATACGCACACAAAATTCACGGATAGAATTCAATCGACAATCATAAAATCTCACGTAGATTTACCTTTTGAACCTAACATAAGCGCTTGCCAAGAATGGGGCGATTCACTGCCTATTCTAAACACAACGCTAATGGCCGAGGTAATGTCCATCGCCACACAAGCACTATTATCGGCAGGCATCAATCCATTAGATAAATTTAAAATCGCTGAGGTCATTAAACCCTACATCATAAAACTACTGTCAGCTTGCTCGAAAGAAGTAGAAAGAGAGAACCTGCCTTTAAGCAAAAGAACGTCTAGTACTTCTAAGCAAACGCTCAACGTCTTAACAAACTTTCATTTGATTTATGCAGACATTGCTTGCTCAAAGGGCTTTATGGGCACGCCTTCCTCCAGCAACAGCGAACAGCCAGCCGTTTTTTCTAAGCAACAAAGAGGGTTTATTCTTCATCGCGCCATGGAGTTACTAGGTATTACTCAGTTATTTCAATCGCTTATTTATATGCAAGCTGACCTTATTTTTTGGTCTAGAGCCAATGCTTTATTTGAATTTTCAGAAAGCCTTTCTATTCAAAAACATAGCTACCTTACAATTGATGAAAGTAAATCGACCACGATTGAAAATATATTTAAAGAAATTCATTACTTTCATATAGCAGCGCCTAATCGCTTTAGGCAGAATGACATCAAAACTATTCATCAAATTCTAGCGTTACAATCTGATAAGATTTTAATGACCTCTACTCACAACGATGCTTCGATTTTTTGTGTTGATTTATCATCATCGTCACCTGCAATTCCTGTATCCGACTTACCAGCCGATGACAAGCAATGCCGATTTTTAAACAACGAACACCTCATTCAATTCATGCAAAGTGGTGAGGTTATTGCACCAGAAAGGCATGGTGTTATTTCTTTAGTGTCTCAGAAACCCATTCTATCAAAAAGCACTATTCAGCAATTATTACCCAGCTGGCGCGGCATATTGAGCCGTAAAGAAACGAGGCATAAGCAAACTGAAGAAGTGACCGTTTACCCAGGGTTTGACAGTATCATCAGAGGACTACTCGTAAAGCAAAACCCCAATTACTTTGATAAAAAAACGCCAACGCAAAAAAGTAAGCCCCAGGACCCAGATATAGAGAACTTACACTTGGTTCCTATAGACGACCACCAAAGAAGTCAACACTTCCTGAGCGATGCCGACACCAACAAGGTACTCAAGGCATCTGCTGAAAACGCTCTATCTTCCAATAGCATTTGGAGGAAAAAACGATCCATAAAACCAGGTGAAAAAGGTAAATCCATGGATGCAGAAACAAACGATGCAAGCCTACAGGGGCTTAGATTTACTGTTTCGGCTGATAATAAAGCTCTTTTAAAAGCAAATGACCTCATTGGAATTCAAAGCAAAAACGAAACTGTTCAATTAGCCATTATTAGACGCATCAACACCATGCCGAAGAAAAATATTTCTGTCGGTGTAGAAATGATGTCGCCTAGCATCAAGATTGCCAACATTAAGTTCCATGATAAAGAGACTTCACCCAAACCTGTCCTTTTTCTCCAAGGTATTCCAGCTGTTAATCAGCCCGATTCCATTATCAGTCCATTTTTAATTGATAATGCGCATGCAGATATCATATTAAAAAAAACGGATACTATAAGCACTTACGTCATCGATGAAACTCTCGAAACAAATCAAGTTTTTACGCATTACACGGTTTTAAAAGAAGCCAATGTAGATTAAGGTAGTAGCATCATAATATTTGGCTGATTAATGACTAAACAGACCGTACTCACCCTTAATTTTTCGACAGAAGAAAAAGAGAATTTAGGTCTTGCATTAAACGACATATGTATAGATGCTACCTTAACACCAGCCTCCATAGACCTATTAGACTTAGTCAAAAAAAACATCGCAGACGTAAATATAGTCCTTGTGAAGCTTCATAACAGTGACCTTAAAAATACAGAGCTGCTAGAAAAAGTAAAACAAAACTTTTTTTCACTGCCTATTATTTTGGTCTCTAATAATGAACTAGAAGCACAAGAAAGTCATCTCTACGATGCTGACAATATCATTGATATTCGCCCCTTTGAGCCGTGTTTTCTACTTGCAAAATCTATTGAGCGTGAAATACGGTCTCAACATAATGAGCATCAATTACATCAAGTCAGATCACAATTTAAAAATGCAACCTATCGGCTTGATGCCTTTTTAAAACACACTGAGGATGGTGTAGCACTGATTCATGATGGGCAATATTGGGCGAGCAACACTGCCTACAAGCGCATTTTTAACATCCCTGCCGATGAGAACATCATACATTCACCCGTTCGAGAATTTAGCAGTCCAACTTCATGCCCCACCAGTGGTAACTTATCTAAACAAAATTTAAATACGTCTTTAGAGTCTCTTCCGGATGAAACCACCTTATCCGTTCTAATTCAAACCCGCGGCGGGGATTCCTTCATCACTACGATCTATAAAACTCATTGTTTTATTGATGATAAACTATGTACTCAAATCTTAATCCATAACCCCGATGCTTGGAGTAATGTAGAAAAAGGGTTTACCGATTTACGTTCTTTTGATCATGAAACCGGCTTATACAATCAACGGTTCTCGACCGAATATATCAATAAAGAAATAGACAGTGAAAAACCACATGGCTCACTGGCCTTCATCCTCATTGATGACTTCCGCAATATTCGAGAGCAGCATGGTATTAATTACATTAACGACATTGTTCGCTCAGTCGCTCATGTCATCAACCAGTCGTGTGCTAATAACGATGTTTTAGCTCGTTATGGTGATTCTGTATTTACCTTATTTTCTTCCGAGGTAAGCCGCTCAGGCTTTTTATTAAACTGCCAACAAGTATTAACTGATGTCAATAACTCATTGTTCGGTGACGATAGCCAGTACGTTAAACTAACACTGAGTATTGGGGTAAGCTTTATTGACCCTCGAGTGACGGCCTCCAAGCAACTGATTTCTCAAGCCGACAAAGCCTGTGACAAGGCTGGTGCAGCGGGTGGTAATCAGATCCATGTGTTTGACTCTATAACAACACCACTCACCATCCTCTTTGACGAGGAAAATAATGCGCGTTTAATAAGGGACTCTATAGAACAAAATAGGCTTCACCCTATGTACCAACCTATTGTCGACCTTTCTCAGAAGTCTACAGAAAACTATGCTGTTCTCCTGCGTATTCTCGATGAAAATAAAGCACATATAGGCCCTGATCACTTTATTCTTACTGCTGAAAAAACCGGTTATATTAGCCAACTAGACGAGTGGGTACTTAAAAACACAATACAACAAATTAAATGCGCTTCACAACAAGGGTTAAAAAGAAAATTTTTTATTTCCATATCTAGTACCACTTACCGCCATAACTCATTTATGGAAACACTGATGAATGAACTTAGGCTCAACAATATTAATTCAAGCTTACTGGTCTTCCAAATTAACTTTTCTGATGTGAAAACTGAGCCCACTATTTTAAAAAAATTCACCAGTGTGATTAAAAAGGAAACTAACTGTCAAATTGCTTTTGACCAAATTGGCTTTAGCCAAATCACAGACAAAGTACTGAAGAACTATCACGTTGATTACTTAAAAATTGACGGCTCTTTTAGCCAAAACTTACTCAACAATAAAGAATCTCAGAGCATTATTAAGGATATCATCGAAATAACACGTAGAAACGATGTTAAAACAATTGCTAAATCTGTTGAAAACGCAAATACTCTCGCGCTTTTATGGAATATTGGTATTGATGCTGTTCAAGGCTATTTCTTACAAGAACCATCCGATACGATGCGTTTTGATTTTGACCTTAACCATTAACTTTCATTAGCGATGCCATGTGGTACATGGCCTGTGGCCACATGCTCTTGAGCTGACTCGCAATGCGCAGCTTGGTCATCAAAGAAAATATCCGCCCCAAAAGATTTAAGAAACGCCCCCTTAGGCAAGCCACCTAAGAAAAGCGCTTCATCAATGCGAATACCCCAAGAACGAAGTGTACGGACAACTCGCTCATGCGCTGGTGCCGAACGAGCTGTCACTAAAGCTGTTCGAACTGGAGAGACCTCTTCAGCAAATTGGCTTTGCAGGTTATGAAGCGCGGAAAGAAATGATTTAAAAGGCCCCCCTGTCATCGGTTCTTTCGCTGATAGTTGTTCATTTTCTGTAAACGCATCCAAGCCTTTTTCCTTGAATATTCGCTCAGACTCATCAGAAAAAATAACCGCATCGCCATCAAAAGCGATACGTAACTGGGCATTATCCGCTGTGCTACCCTTACCTGATAAAATGGTCGCCGCAGCGTGTCCTGCATCTAAGGCTTTACGTACGTCTTCAGGGGCTGTTGAGAGAAACAAATCCACCTCAAAAGCAGAGATATAGCCAAAAGGCGTTTCACCACTAGTAAACGCCGCTCGCTTAATATCCAAGTCATGCTCTCTAATTGAATTAAACACTCTCAGCCCCGTATCAGCGCTATTTCTCGATAACAAGACCACTTCTACTAACGATTCAGGCAATCTCTCATTTAACCCTAAAAGCTTCTTCACCAATGGATAGGCAACACCTGGGTTAAGAGGTTCATCTTCTCTTGCGATTTGATAGGCGCAATATGCTTCTTTACCTTCCGTTTCAAACACCCTATTTGACTCAACAAGGTCAAATAAGGCCATTGAGGATATACCTAGTGTTAATTTTTTAGCGGCTAACGTTTGCATGAATAGTTATCCTAAAGTTTCACTTTGTTATCTTAATTAAAAAAGCCTTTGTATTGGAATATTTTCTGCATCAAATAGAACTAACACTCTCACCGGTTGCCTGAAGGTCTTCTGGGTTATTCCTCTCAACCCATATCCACGCAACAAAAAGTGCTAACAAACTTAACAAGGACGCGATTGTAAAGACCCACTCAGAGCCAAATCCATCCCATAAAAAACCCGCAATCAAGCCACCCACAATCCCGCCCGCACCATAGCCGACACTGCCATACAGTGCTTGCCCCTTATCTTGAGTTGCGCCTTTAAAGTAATGATGCGTTAACTGAATACAAACAACATGAAATGCACCAAATGATGCAGCATGCAACAATTGGGCAAATATCAACGCACCAATACTTTCACTAAGCCACGCGATGATTAACCATCGAATACCCGTTAAAAGAATACTCATCAGCAGCACCCAGCGTAAGGAAACATGGTGAAGCAACTTTTTAATAACAAGAAACAGAGCTATTTCAGCGATTACACCTAAGGACCATAGTTGGCCTATTTCGCCTTCGCTGTAGTTTAAGTTACTTAATAATATTGAAAAGAAAGCGTAGTAAGCACCATGCGAAGCTTGTATTAAAAAAACCACCATAAAAAAGGCGATGACTTTTCTTTGTTTCAAAATTGAACAAATCGCTGGACCCGCTTTTTTAGGCTGTCGCCGTCCTTTTTCGCTTAACAGTAAGCTGGATAGAAAGATCATTATTAAGCATAAAGCAACCAATATCGGCCAATCACTTAAACTGGTCAGGTTCAAAATATATCCTGTTCCTGCAACGGTCACAACAAACCCTACCGAACCCCACAACCGTATCCCACTATAGAGGCTTGTTTCTCGTCCAAGCTTCGTTAAGGTAATTGATTCAAACTGTGGCAACATGGCATTCAAAAAGAAACTAAACACAAAAGTCACCAGCAAGATACCTGTAAAGCTCTGTTCAAATAATAAACAACTATACGCAACAGCTGCTATCAGTGACGCGAGTTGAACAAGACGCATTCGATCACCAAACCCTGCTGACAGCCAGGCCAAAATACTGGGAGAAATCAGTTTTGTGCCCTGTATCACGGCAAAAACCAAACCAACTTGCACAGCCATATAGCCAAGAGACGTGAGGTATAGGCCTAAATACGGCATAAATGCACCCAACGATGCAAAATAAAAGAAATAAAACCCAGACAAGCGCCAATATGGCAGTTTTTGTTCTACTTGCAATTTAAACCTGTCGAGCCATCGTAACAGCGCTTATAACGATTCCTCACCCGATGGGATGATTGGCATCGTTGACCTAACATCAATATTTTGCCCCCTATGTCTAATGATATGATCCATCAAGGTAATCGCCATCATTGCCTCTGCTATAGGCGTTGCTCTTATGCCTACACAGGGATCATGCCGCCCTTTTGTCACCACTTCAATAGGGTTGCCTTGGCTATCAACCGAGCGACCAGGAAGGCGCAAACTTGACGTCGGCTTTAAGGCAATACTCGCTGAAATCGTTTGCCCGGTTGAGATCCCTCCTAGAATTCCACCAGCATGATTGCTAAGAAAACCATTCGGCGTCATTTCATCACGAAACTCTGTTCCTAATGCCTCAACACAATCAAACCCACCACCAATTTCCACACCTTTAACTGCATTAATACTCATTAAAGCATGCGCCAGCTCTGCATCTAGGCGATCAAAAATGGGCTCGCCTAAGCCTACTGGAACGCCCGTGGCTTTAACATTAACCCGTGCTCCTACCGAATCACCCGATTTTCTCAAGGCGTCCATGTACGACTCTAACTCATTGATTTTATTTGGATCAGGACTAAAGAAAGGATTCCCATAAACCTGCGCCATATCAACCACATCAATTTTAATGGGGCCCAATTGAGCTAAATAGCCTTTAACCTCTATACCTAATTTTTCTTTTAGATATTTTTTTGCAATACCACCGGCTGCTACTCGCATGGCAGTTTCACGTGCAGATGAACGCCCCCCTCCACGATAATCACGAAAACCATACTTTTGTTGATAGCTATAGTCTGCATGACCAGGCCGAAAAGTATCTTTGATATTTGAGTAATCCTTCGAGCGTTGATCCGTATTTTCTATTATCAGACCAATAGATGTGCCAGTGGTTTTACCTTCAAACACACCTGATAAAATTTTAACTTCATCCGCTTCTTTTCGTTGAGTCGTATGTCTCGATGTACCTGGCTTTCTTAAATCTAAGTCCCCTTGCAAATCGGCTTCACAAAGTTCTAACCCAGGAGGGCAACCGTCTACAATACAGCCGATAGCAGGGCCGTGGCTTTCCCCAAAGCTGGTAACCGTAAATATTTTTCCTATTGAATTTCCTGACATATTTCGTCTGCTTGTCGTTAATTAATTACGTTAGTTTAGCTTGAAATTGGCTTTTATATTCCAATAACTGCTCTTTTGTTAGCATAAAAACCCCATGCCCTCCATGGTCAAATTCTTGCCATAAAAAAGGAACTTTCGGGTAACACTGTTGAAGCGCCTCATCAGTATTACCCACCTCTACATAAAGAACACCGCCATCATTTAAGTATTCTGGAGCATTGGCCAAAATTTTATGCACCAAGTCGAGCCCCGACACGCCGCCATCTAAGCCAAGCCTCGGTTCTTTATAAAACTCCTCTGGTAATGCCGATAGCTCGTTATGCCCAACATAAGGTGGATTACTAACGATTAAGTCGTATGTCTTCCCCGCAAGGCCGTCAAATAAATTTGATTCAATCGCATCAACTCTTTTATCGAGCCCATGTCGTTGAATATTCTTTTTGGCTACATTGAGGGCAGGCCTTGAAATGTCAGCTAAATCAACAGTGGTATTGGGAAAATACACAGCACAAGCAATACCAATGCACCCACTGCCAGTACATAAATCTAAAATATCGCCGACTCTGTCAATATCAACCCAAGGTGTAAACGCCTCATCAATGAGTTCAGCAAATGGTGAACGCGGAATTAAAACATCGTCATTAACAAAAAAGGCTAGCCCTGCAAACCATGCTTCACCTAGTAAATAAGCGGCTGGCGTTTTTTCTTTAACCCTTCGTTCAAACGTAGCCAGTATTTTTTCCTTAAGCTCAGCATCAACAATTTCCTCAAACACCCGCTCATCGGTTAATGGCAGATTATTCGTCATACTGAGAACAATATAAGCCGCTTCATCCATTGCATTACCCGTTCCATGGCCAAAATACAGTCGAGCCGCCTCAAATAAACGCGCACCCTCACTCACTAATTGCTTAATTGTATTTATTTCTTGTAATTTGATTGTCATAAGGGCACAGAAAGGATTATATTTAACGCAACGAGCTAGCCAATTATTTTAACTCAATTAAGAACTTACAAAACACTTTAAAAGATGTCTATTAGAAATTTAACAGTCGAAGAGGTTAACTCTTTATTCCCTATTAGGAACTTCTCTGACAGTAGTAAACAACAAATGCTAAAAGTGGCACAAACGGAAACTTTCGATGCCAATAGCGTTCTCTTTTCTGCCGGCAGTAGTAATGGTCACCAAATATACCTTTTAGAAGGCAAAGTTCGACTTACACTTCCCAACAATAAAGAAAGGATTATAGAGGGGGGGCACATGGAGGCTCGCTTCCCTATTGATAACAACACCCCACACCAAGCAACGGCTGTTGCACTCGGTCCAATAACTATACTATCCATTAAACACTCAACCTTAGAAAGCTTAATGAATGGCGTCTCCCTTGGTGACAATAGTCAGGTTGGCATCCTTGAAGAAAACGAAGATTCTCTACTCTACAACCAGCTTTATTTTGAAGTCACTCAAGAAATGCAAGCGGATAAGTTGGCATTACCATCTATTCCAGAAACCGCTATAAAAGTCCGAACAGCCGTTTCAGACCCCCATGCAACATCAGCTAAAATAGCAACATTAATTCAACAAGATCCTGCCATTACTGCCCAGCTTATTAAAGTCGCTAACAGCCCCCTTTTTAGAGGGCGTGAACGAATTGAAGCACTACCATCGGCTATTACTCGATTGGGGATGAAAGGCATTAGCAACCTCATCACCGCCTTTACTATGAGAATGGTTTTTAATGCTAAAACAAAAGATGTTAAAGAATTAATTTCAGCACTTTGGCTACATAGCCGTTATGTGTCTGGAATATGCGCGGTTATGGCTAAAAAGCTTAAAGGTTTTGATACGGACAAAGCCATGCTAGCCGGTTTAATACACGATATTGGCACGATACCCATTCTGACTCATGCCGATAAACATCCAAATTTAATGGCCAATAAACGTGATGTACAACACACGCTTGAAAAACTAACGCCTGTCTTAGGGAAAATGGTGCTAGAAAAGTGGAATTTCACTGAAGATTTTATTGAATTAACCCTTAATGCTGAAAATTGGGGGCGTAAAACAGATCAACCCGCTAATTACACCGACTTGGTCATTGTTGCCCAGTTATTCAGTTATAGGAATACGCCTTTACAAGAAAGCCACCCTGACCCTGCAAGTATTCCAGCCTATGAACGTCTTACCAAATTACTCAAAGCCCCCAATGATTCACTCGATGTGGTAGAAAACGCACAAGAAGAACTGGCCGACATAAAACAGCTGTTCAACTAAGTTAGCTCTTAAATTCTTTGGAAATACCCCGTAACTTTACCAGCCCACTACTAGATACCGGAAAACCAACATTATCGCTTGATAAACTACAAACAGGTCAATCTACCTACGCTAAAATTGTTGATCAGTTACCAAATAAAACTGACATTATTCTTCGCATAGGCAAGCAAACTATTCAAGCTAAAACTGAGATCCCAGTTACTGTTGGAGAAATAGTTAAAGTAACGGTAGAAAAAACAGCATCAGAGCTAATCCTTAAGATAAAACCACCTGCCCAGCAAACGAATGTTATTGACTCCAGTTTGCGCCAGTTAATTCCAAAGCAAACATCAGTTGATGCATTTCAACAAACTCTTAAGCAAGTTTTCACAAACATTAACCAGCTGACTTTTACTTCCCAACAAACACAGCCTCAAGACCTAGCATCGCAATCAGCAAAGCTTAAACGCTTAGCTATTAACATTCTCCATACACTACCCGATCGACAAAAGCTAACATCCAGCGAAGGCTTTAAAAGTGCCTTACAAAATTCAGGCGTATTTTTAGAACCCAAACTGCGACAGGCTTTACTAGCTAATATCTCAACATTAGAGGCACATAATCACGGTATCAAAAAACTTCCCTTGGGCGGCCAAAATCACCTCCTAACAAACAGTCAATCTCCCATTGCCTTTACCCAAGTCGACCTTAAAAGCAACCTCATTAAGCTTATTCAATTACTAAAGTCTTGGCCCAAAATGCCACCCAGCACGTCCCAACAGGCCAGCGCAAACCCTCTTCTCATTCCCAGCAAATCACCGGTTACTGTTGCACAAGCCACTAACCCGGCCTTGGTATTAGAAAACCAAATAAAGGAGTTAATGAGCAAAACAGAAGGTGCTGTGGCAAAAATCACCTTGAATCAACTGGCTAGTTCGAATACTGAACAAACTGGCAACCGTCAAGCTTGGCAGATTGAAATTCCTTTTTTAAGCAACCAAAGCTCTGAATCTGTTTTTTTACAGATCGAGCGTGAGGATGCATCTAATACACAGCACAAAGAGGCGGAACAGAAATGGACAATATCGCTAGAGATGAACCCACCAAAACTTGGCTTAATTAAAAACAAATTAAGCTTAAACAAACAACACGTTAATGCAGATTTTTGGGCTGAAAATCCAGAAACCAGGGGCTTAATTCAACAGCATTTAGATTTATTCAAAAAACAACTCATTCGCGCCAATTTACAACCTGAGCATATTCAAGCAAATAACGGAACGGGGCCTATTATTCAAAAACTACAACCTAGCACCGCTATCTTGAGCGAGAAAGCATAATGACCGATATAGTTAACCCATCTGATATTGCCGTAGCCTTAAAATACGATGGCCAACACGCACCCACCATCACCGCTAAAGGCAGTGGGCACCTTGCACAAGAAATCATTGATCTTGCCATCGCTAATGATATTCCTTTGGACAACAACCCTGAGCTGGTCAAAATTCTCAGCAGCATTCCCTTAGGGGAAGAAATTCCTGAAGCCTTATATATTGCTGTTGCAGAAGTGATTGCTTTTGCTTATATCCTATCCGATAAAGTGCCAGAAAACTTTACCAGCAAGTGACACTAAGCTGTATGTAAACGAATGAGAAGCCCCGCCTCATCCACTGTTAAATGAAATTTTTCAACGATTTCATCTACACTAGCACCTTTTTTCGCCAGCTCAATCGCACCTTGAAATTCCTGTAGGTGTTCAAAAGAATCACTGTCTTCTAGCTCTTCTAATCGTTCAATTAGGCTACGAACTCGGCGTTCAAGTCCAGCCACTCGTTCATCAACGCCTAAGCCACTCGCACAAAGCGACGACACGTCATGTTCAACCGTTGTTACCTTTTGCCCCAGCTTTTCCACCTCATCCTGTAAAGACTTATTCAGGCGTTGCAGTTTAAATAACGCAATAAATAACATAATAATAGCCGCACATAAAACCGAGATTAATACCAGGCTATAGTATTCCATCAGACTCTTTCATCTATATGCTTAACAGCTTCATCCGAATCAACCACGCTATCTTTTATCTCAGGTTTAACTTCCCGTTTATTGGTATTTTTAGGGTCTTTATTGACTGGCTTAACAGGCTTAATCGCGGCACTTGGGATCACTTTATTTATACTGTCCATAAATGTTACCTAGTTAAATTATTGGTTTAAAAACTGATTAAATCGGCTACTTTTAGCTTTTTCAAGCTTTTTAATTTTATCGATCATAGGCTCACTTGGAGTATCCGTATTAACAGCTGAAGGTTCAAGAGCTTCTTGTAATTCAACAGCTTCCTCCTCGATAATTAACGATGCTTTATCCGCGTTATCTGCTGTTTTCCTTTTTTCTGTAAATCGTGAAATGGCATTAGACTGAATAACAATAATAACGCGTCTATTTCTCTCTCGCCCTTCAGGAGTTTCGTTATCCTCAATAGGGTGATGCTCACCGTAGCCAACCGCAGCTAAACGATCTGGGTTAATACCATATTTAGTAAACAAGTGAACAACACTAGCCGCACGGGCCGCAGATAACTCCCAATTTGAAGGATATTCATATGAGTTAATAGGAATATTATCGGTAAACCCTTCCACTTGTACCGCATTATTTAATTTACGAATGGGTTTTGCTACTTTCCATAACACACGCAAGGCTTCATTGCCTAAAGTAGCATTACCACTTCCAAACAACATACTACTATTCAACTCTACTTCAACCCAAAGGTCATTTTTTTCAACTGATACAAGGTCTCTATCAATCAGTGGAGATAGCGCCATTTCGAGCTGCTCACCCAGCTGCTCAAGTACTTTTGCCTCACTTAATTTTTGATCACCCTCTATGTCACTATCAACAATCTCAGCCGTCATCTTTGGCTTAGAGTCAGAAAACAGCTCAGGAATAATTTTATCCCCACCGTTCTCTAGTTTCATCAACCTTTCAATGAGTTCCTTATTTTGCAGGATATCGCCAATTTCAATCGGGTTCATTGTTTTGGGTTGCCCTTTAAATGCCCCATCCAAAGTGTTTGATAACACGCGATATTTACCCTCATTAACAGATGAAACTGAATACATCACCACAAAAAAAGCAAACAAGAGTGTAATAAAGTCAGCATAAGAAACCAGCCATCGTTCATGGCTCTCGTGTTCCTCTAACTTTTTTTTCCGCCGAGCCATAACTTACAAATAACCTTGTAGTTTTATTTCAACGTTACGTGGATTTTCACCTTCGGCAATCGCAGCAATTCCTTCAATCATCATTTCTCTTGCCTGAGAGTATGCTTGAATCTGTGATTTCAGTTTAGCAGCCACCGGTATGAACAATAAGTTGGCCAGCCCTACACCATAGATCGTAGCAACAAAAGCTGTCGCAATACCTGACCCTAATTTACTGGGATCTGATAAATTTTGCATAACATGAATAAGCCCCATAACAGCACCGATAATACCTATGGTCGGTGCATATCCCCCCATCGCGTCATAAACTTTTGCGCTTTGAAGTTGTTGAGCCTCTAGTGCTTCTAGCTCAAGCATTAATATATCTCGTATCACCTCTGGTTCAGCGCCATCAACTAATAACTCAAGCCCCTTTTTTGCAAACGGTTCTTGTTCTTCCTCAACAAGTGCCTCAAGACCCAACAAACCTTCACGTCTTGAAATTTCGCTCCACTCAATTATTTTATCTAGCGACTTCTCTAATTTTAAATTTGGCGGAAATAATACCCATCGTAATAATTTAATCGAACCAATATAGACCTTGGCGGGTGATTGTAATAAGGCAGCTCCAATGGTTCCACCAAACACAATTAAGGCTGCAGGGCCATTAACAAGCGCCTCAAGATGCCCTCCCTCCATAAAGTTGCCACCTAAAATAGCACCAAAGCCAATTATCACGCCTAACACGGTCAAAATATCCAACTTAAAAACTCCTTAATTAACAGCATCGTCCAGTGAATATAAAAGAAGAATCTATACTCCTTGATTCATCATTCACCCTAATAACCGAATACAACTTCCACATAAATTAAATATTGTTTGTCTACTTGAACTTGTCAAACAAGAAGCAGATTTAAAGTAAGCACCTTGTTTTACCAAGCAAATAGCTACTAGACCGGTGCATAAGCAAAAAGACGTGATTTTAAACGTAGCATCGCTTGGTTATTAATTTGACAAACACGTGATTCGCTAACCCCTAAAACACAACCTATCTCTTTTAAATTAAGTTCATTATCGTAATACATGGACACGACCATTTGTTCTCTTTCTGGCAGCCCATCAATAGCCTCAATCAATGCCACCCTAAAATCTTCTTCATTAAGATTTTCTAAAATATTTTCTGATGAAGAAGTTTGCTGGCTATCATCCTCTATCTCATCGGTACTAAATAATCGACAAGACGTACTGTCTAGCAATATTTTATGATACTCCTCAAGCGTAATATCTAACAGGGCTGCTATTTCAGTATCTCGTGCATCACGCCCGGTTTCATGCTCAATCTGTCGCATCACCTTGGTAATTTCACGAGCTTTCCTGTGCACAGATCTAGGCGTCCAGTCTGTTCGCCTAACGTCATCTAACATCGCACCACGAATCCGAATACCGGCATAGGTTGAAAAACTAGCACCATGCTTATCACTAAAGTTACTAGATGCTTCTAATAGACCAACCATGCCCGATTGGATAAGGTCTTCAATCAATACGGTGTCCGGCAGTGTTGCAGATAGGTGATAAGCAATTCGTTTAACCAATGGTGCATGCGTCGCAACCAGTTCCCCAGCAGTTTTTGCTTGAAGATTGGTATACATCGCAATGCCGTTCACTTTACCGACTCCTCTAGTTGGCTTGATTGAATAAGCCGTTCTACAAAGAACTCTAAATAACCCGCCGCACCACGTTGTACAGGCCAATGATCAATTTTTTTCGCTAAGTTCTTAATACAGACCGCCACCTCACTATTAGGCGCTGCTTCAACAACGGCTTGCTGTTTCTGAACAGCTTTTCGCAAACTTTTATCAAACGGCACCGCACCTGTAAAATATAAGGCAACATCCAAATATTGGTCTGTCACTTTACAAAGCTTCTGATACAGCAATTTTCCGTGTTGAAGTGACTCAACCATATTGGTAATAATATGGAATCGACTTAAACCATGGTCACGATTTAATAATTTAATCAGCGCGTACGCGTCGGTTAATGAGGTTGGCTCATCACACACAACAATGAGTACTTCTTGGCAAGCCCTAGCAAAATTGACCACGCCACCATGAATACCCGCAGCTGTATCGACCAATAATACGTCGATATCTTGCTGAAATTCATTAAAGGCATTAATAATGCCCGCTTGCTCCATCGTACCCATTTCAGCCATGTGTTGCACACCCGATGAGGCTGGGAGTACTTTGAGCCCCTGAGGTCCTTCAACGACAATGTCATCTAATGTTTTTTCGCCACTGAGCACATGCGTTAGATTATATTCTGGGTGCAAACCCAACAAAATATCAACATTAGCCAAGCCCATATCTGCGTCAAGAAGAGCAACCTTGCGACCTAATTTACATAATGAAATTCCAAGATTTACTGACAGATTGGTTTTACCCACCCCGCCTTTGCCACTGGCTATCGCAATCACTCTAACGGGTTTTTTATCTGTCATCGCTCTCATTCCTGCTGCTTGATCCAAACCTTCTTTAAACATTCGCATGTCGCGACGACCCATCTAATAAAACAGACAGTGCAATATCATCGTCATCCACTAGCAACTCACTGGGTTCAATAAACGTCGCCATCAGCTCACTAGCTGATGGGAAATGCAGGTCCTCTGGTACTCGTTGGCCGTCAGTCACAAAGCTTAATGGTAGTTGCTGCTCAATAATCGCTGATAGTGCACTACCCGGGCAATCTGTTTCATCCAGTTTACTTAAAACACAACCAACCAGCTCTGCATCAGCAAAGGTGTTCATCGCTTCACGCATTGCTCGCGACTCTGTCGTTGCTGAAATAACCAAGTAATTATCTATATCAAACTTCTCATCACGCAACAATTTGAACTGCTCGGTCATACGAATATCGCGTTGGCTCATCCCCGCTGTATCTATTAGTACTAAACGTTTGTCAACAAAATCGGTTAGTGCGTCACGAAAATCATCCTGAGTGGATGCAACTCGCATTGGAACCCCTAAAATTCTAGCAAAATTACTTAACTGTTCATGTGCACCAATACGAAAGTTGTCCGTTGTTATTAAAGCCAATGAGTCTGCCCCATGACGCATTCTGAAGCGCGCAGCAATTTTTGCAATGGTGGTTGTTTTCCCCACCCCTGTTGGACCAACGAGGGCCACCAAACCACCTTCATCTAAGATTTTATTATCCATAATAGGTAATGCATCAGAGGCTAACTTTAGACAATTTATCCATGCTGCTTCAAGTTCAGTCTCAACTACCACTGCCTCGGCTAGCTTAACACTGAGCTTCTTTGAAAAACCCGTGTCTAGTAAGCGCCTAATGACATCTATTCTGACTGGGTTTTGTTGCGTTTTATCAGCCCAAGAAAGCTCATTTAAGGTTGTTCTAAATTCTTGGCGCATCATATCAAGTTCATGCTTAACCGCTTTAATAGCAGGGTCTTCTACCCATTCGTTTTTACGTATGGTCGGCTCTTTTTTAACTTTTTGAGGTCGAGCCTGTACTTGCTCTCGTACCGGTTTCTTTTTTGACGGTGTATAGTCTTCTCGATACCCCTGTTTCGGCGCTTTATTCCAGTCTATCGACACTCGATCTTTTTTTAATTCTTCATCAAGCCTCGAGTCAAATAAGGCCTCTTTTTTATCTGCGGCGGCCTGAATGGCTTGTTCATCGTAATCCTTAGCAGCAACAATCTCCACACCGTTATCCACTCGATTATTAGACAAGATGACTGCATCCGCCCCCAGTTGCTCTTTCACTAATCTCAGCGCTTCGCGCATATCTGGGGCAAAAAATCGTTTAATTTTCATCGTATATAGTCTCTTATAATCTATTAGCCATTTTGCCCAACACTGCCAACAACACGCACTTGCCTGTCATCAGGTATTTCATTGTAAGACAAAACATTTAACGTTGAGATAGAGTGGCGAACAAAGTGAGCCAACCAAGGACGCAAAAAACCAGACACTAGAAGTACGGCACTTTTGCCTTCCATTTCTAATTTCTGAGTACTTTCTTGTAATGCGCTTATCATTCTTTCTGCTAATCCTGGCTCAAGTCCCGCGCTACCATCTTCTGACGCTTGCAAGCTTTGCTGCAATAAGCGTTCCAAATCTGGATCTAAAGTAATCACTGACAATTCACTGTCTAAACCACTGATTTTCTGAACTATTGACCGACCTAAGGCAATTCTAACTGCCGCGGTGAGTGCGCCGGCATCTTGACTTATTCGGCCGTGCTCAATTAATGCTTCGGCAACAGTTCGCATATCTCGAACCGGTATATTTTCCTGTAGTAAGTTCTGCAACACTTTTACAATAGCGCCTAATGAAATAGTATCAGGCACTAAATCTTCGACCAATTTCGGTGCAGATTTTTTCAATGTATCGAGCATTTGCTGCACTTCTTCATGACCTAATAATTCATGTGCATGCGTCTGTATGATTTGACTTAAATGCGTTGCTACCACTGTACTTGGGTCCACCACGGTATAGCCCATTGTTTGCGCTTGATCTTTTTGCGCCGAATCAATCCAGATAGCATCCAAACCAAAGGCCGGATCTTTGGTTGCGATACCTTGAATATCACCAAACACTTGTCCTGGATTAATGGCAAGCTCCCTATCAGGGTGAATTTCTACCTCCCCAATATTGACACCCATCAAGGTCAAGCGGTACACATTGGGCGCTAAGTCTAAGTTGTCACGAATATGTACAGATGGAATTAAGAAACCCAGCTCTTGAGATAGTTTTTTACGCACGCCTTTAATCCGTGACATCAACTCGCCACCTTGCGTTTTATCCACTAATGGAATCAATCGGTATCCCACTTCCAAACCGATCATATCTACTGGCGCTACATCATCCCAAGATAACTCTTTTGGTTCATCAGGTAAGGCTTGAACCAACGGTTCAACGTCTTCAGGCTCGAACTCTGCCTGCAATTGTTTTTTATATACCAAATAAGCGGCGTAACCCAAACCAGACGATAAGGCGATAAAGACTAAGTTTGGCATCCCAGGAATCAACCCTAACGCACCTATAATTGCAGCAGAAATTGCTAGCGCCTTAGGGTTGCTTAACACCTGCAAAGAAACTTGCTCACCCATATCTTGGTTGCTATTCACCCGTGTAACGATAATGGCTGTTGCAGTGGACAGTAATAAGCCGGGGATCTGTGCCACCAAACCATCACCGATCGTTAATAAGGTGTAATACTCCATCGCTTGTGAAAACGCCAAATCATGTTGAATAACCCCGACCCCTAAACCACCCACAATATTGATTAATAAAATTAGGATACCGGCAACCGCATCGCCACGAACAAACTTACTGGCCCCGTCCATCGACCCATAAAAATCAGCTTCTTGACTGATTTCTGCGCGCCGATCACGTGCCTGATCTTGCGTCAGCACGCCTGCATTTAAATCGGCGTCAATCGCCATTTGTTTACCCGGCATCGCATCGAGGGTAAATCGAGCACTCACCTCCGAAACTCGGCCCGCACCCTTGGTTACTACAACAAAGTTAATAATAATGAGGATACTAAACACCACTAGACCCACCGCGTAATTACCGCCAATAACAAAGGCCCCAAACGCTTCAATCACCTTCCCAGCTGCATCACCTCCATTATGTCCTTCAAGCAACACCACACGAGTTGATGCTACGTTCAAACTCAACCGTAATAGGGTCGCAATTAATAAAAAGCTGGGGAAAACGGCGAAATCTAATGGACGTAGTGCATACACCACCACCAATAAAACAATCAGTGACAACGCTATATTAAAGGTAAAAAATATGTCTAATAGGAATGGCGGTAACGGCAATACAAGCATCGCCAATATCACCATAATGAGGATGGGGGCACCTAAGCCATTACGTGCAAAATCTAATAAGAGCTTTGAAATATCGTTAAAATTCATTGTCTATCATCATCTTTAAAAGTTAATGTGTTTTATTTGCATATTTTTTGTATTCATCGGGGATGCTGATATCGCTAGGCGCCTTCGGCGCCTTCCAACGTTTTTCTGTCGCAATTCTCAACTGATAAACATAAGCCAACACTTGGGCCACCGCTAAATACAAGCCCTTAGGCACTTCCTGATCAATCTCGGTCGTAAAGAATAATGCCCGTGCTAATGGTGGAGCAGACACTAACGTGACACCATTACCAACGGCAATGTTACGGATTTGAGCAGCTATTAAATCGCCCCCTTTTGCAACAACAATGGGTGCACCATTGCCTCCTTCTTCATATTTCAACGCCACCGCAAAATGAGTAGGATTGGTAACAATAACATCGGCCTGCGGTACCGCCTCTAGCATTCTGCCTTGCGACATCTCATGCTGTAATTGACGTATTTTACCTTTTACTTCTGGCCGCCCCTCCGTTTGCTTCATTTCATCTTTAACTTCTTGAAGCGTCATTTTTAATTTCTTTTTGTATTCCCATATACTAAATGGCACATCAATCGCCACCACCAACAACAAGGATGAGCACAACAAAACAAAAGCTAGCGTCATCACTTCACTTGCTCGCAATAACGCTTCTTCTATAGATAACTGGCTGAGGTTAATAAATTCATATAGATACTGATTAACCAGTATCGCCATGATACCCAGTACTAAGCCAAATTTTAGCAGTGACTTAACAAGCTCTATCAAACTCCGTACTGCGAACATACGTTTAAGGCCTGCAAGGGGGCTCATTTTACTTGCCTTAGGGGCAAACGCTTCCGCACTAAAAGACCACCCCCCCATTGCAATAGGCCCGGCTAATGATGCAATCACCATCGCTGCCAAAAAAGGCGCGACGAATAACAAAGCGTCTTGCATCGCCAACTGCAATCTGTTTATCGTTTCCAAGGGGTCAAACATGCTGCTTCTTTCAATCTTAAATGCACCTTCCATTACCCCCCACATGCCTTTAAAGATTCGATCCCCAGTCATCCAAATCATCACCGAACCCATCATCAACACGACGACTGTATTAAGTTCTCTCGAGCGGGCAATATCCCCCTTTTTTCGGGCATCCTCCTCTCGTTTGGCTGTGGGTTCTTCGGTTTTTTCTTGATCGCTATCATTCGCCATATCAACGCCTTATCCGGAGAAAGTCGCCGATCAAACCATAACTCTCGACTAGTAAATTGGTGAAATTACCTAAAATACTAGGAATCGTGACCCACATTAAAAGTAAACCTAAGATTAATGTAATCGGAAAGCCTACCGAAAAAATATTAAGCTGCGGTGCAGCTTTGGTGACAACACCAAATGCAATGTTGACCATTAGCAACGATGCAATGGCGGGCATTGCCATCAACAACCCAGCAGAAAAAATTCTGCTTGACCACGCAATAATTGACCATATATCTGAACGCTCCATACCAATAGCGCCTATCGGTAAGGTATTAAAACTATCAATTAACATCTCAATGAGCACCAAATGCCCACCCAATGTTAAAAATATAAGGGTCGCCAATACTAAATAAAATTGACTCAGCACCGGCACACTCACCCCCGTTGTAGGGTCAACCATAGAGGCAAAACCTAACCCCATGCTATAGGCGATACCTTGCCCAGCAAAGATAATCGCACTAAAAACTAACTGTAAAACAAACCCAGCCGATATACCGATAAAGATTTGCTGCAACCCCGTGATAATACCTTCATGACTAAACACTTCTATCGTCTGCTGCTCGGGTAATAATGGCAAGGTGAAAAAAGTAATCATCAACGTTATCCCAGCCAGAATTTTACCGTCAACAAAGCGGCCACTAAACACTGGAATAGCGATAAACATAGCGCCAATCCGTAATAGCGGCCAAAAGAAATTAGAAGCCCATATCATGATTTGTTGCTCGCTATAGACCATGCTTCCGACGCCCGCCTAGCCTATTAACTCTGGAATGCTGAGAAATGTTTGGCGAGTAAAATTGATAATTAAACGCAACATCCAGGGCCCAGCGATAGATAAAACAACAACTGTTATCAACAATTTAGGGACAAAACTTAACGTTTGCTCATTAATTTGTGTCGCGGCTTGAAACATCGCAACCACCAGTCCAACCGCCAGCGCCGACAGTAAAATAGGCGCCGCTAACAACACTGTTACCTGTAAGGCTTGCTCGCCTAGATGCATAACACTATCAGGTGTCATTAATCACTCCCCCTTAAGTGAAAAAGCTTGCGGCTAAGGTTTCCATCACCAGTGCCCAACCATCTACTAGCACAAAGAGCATTAACTTAAACGGTAATGAAATAATGAGCGGAGATAACATCATCATCCCCATTGACATCAATACACTGGCCACCACCATATCGATAATTAAAAAGGGTATAAAAATCATAAAGCCGATTTGAAAAGCTGTTTTCAATTCGCTGGTGACAAATGCTGGAAGTAATAATGACAAGGGCACATCAGACGCTTCAGTCATTGGCTCAGCACCTGAAATTCGCGCAAACATTTCCAAGTCATCATTCCTGGTCTGCCGTAACATAAAGACACGAAAAGGTTCCACTGCTTTTGTAATGGCAACATCTGCTGCTATCTGATCATTCAAATAGGGCTGCAGAGCTTCATTATTTGCTTTTTCAAACACCGGAGACATAATGAAAAATGTAAGAAACAAGGCAAGGCCTAATAAAATTTGATTACTGGGAGTTTGAGGTGTTCCCATCGCTTGACGAAGAATAGACAGAACAATAATAATCCGTGTAAACGACGTCATCATAATTAATAAGCTCGGCAAAACAGTTAATACCGTCATCACCGCTAGAATTTGTAGCGTTACTGAATAACTCTTACCATCACCCGCGATCGTAATCGCTTCTATACCGTTGGCCGCTATGGCACTCAACGGTGTTAAACCGATGACAATAAGCAAAAACACTAACCGCTTCATTGATCTTGTCCCTTCTTCATGACGTTGAGTAGACTTTCTTTAAAGCTCTGCCCTGTCAGCACGTCATTATTGATTTTTTCTGAAATTTCACCCTTCTCAAATGTATGTAAGTTCACCACTCGACCCGGCGCTACACCTAGTAAAATATGCTGCTGGCCTGCTTTGATCAATATCGCTTTCTCCCTGCTTCCAAGCGCAATGCCAGACACTATTTTAAGATCACCCTTGTGATTGGATGTAAAACCTGTAACCCGTTTTGCTACCCAGGCAACCACCAGAATCATCAACAAAACAAATACTAAGCCAATCGTCCATTGTGTCAGATTAGCGGTTGACAAAGGCTCAGCACTATTAGAACCAACAATAGGTGATGTTGCTGCTAAAGCTGTATGAGAGGCGAACGTCAACAATAGACAATATAAACGTTTCATCACTTAAGCTTTTTAACCCGTTCTGCCGGGGTAATGATATCTGTTAAACGTAAACCAAACTTATCGTTAACAACCACAACCTCACCACGCGCGATCAACGTTTTATTCACTAATACATCCATTGGTTCTCCCGCCAAACGGTCCAACTCAATTACTGACCCTTGGTTTAACTGAAGTAGATTACGAATACTAATCTCGGTGTTACCCACCTCCATCGAAATAGTCACTGGTACATCTAACAGTACATCTAAGTTAACTTCACTGTCGGTGTTCAATGCACCACCCATATCAGATATAGGTGCAAAAGCGGCTGCTTCAGCTGATTTTTGATCAGTAAATGTCTCTGCCTCATTAGCAACAGTATTATTGGCTTGGTCATTCAATTCTGAGCCCTCGTTATTCCCTTCGTCATTCATTTTTCTTGTGCCTCTCCGAGCAAACTGGCCACTTCTTCACGCTCCATTTTATCTTCTAGCTGTATAGCAAAATGACCATTACTCTCGCCAAGCTTCCCTTTAAATAGAGGCATTTCTCCAGACTCAACAATCACTTGGTCAGGTAAGGTAATAGGTAAAATATCTCCTTCTTTAAACCCCAATACGTCCTTAAGCGAGGCCTCTTGCTTTAACAAGATGCAGTTAACATCAACATCTGCTGTTTTAATGTCTCCCCTTAAGGTAGATTTCCAACGTGTATCGGTATCGCCTCTATCACTTTGAATACCTGCGTCTAATAATTCACGAATAGGCTCTAGCATGCTGTATGGCAAACTGAATTGAATATCACCACCACCACTTTCTAGTTCTAAGTGAATAGTTGAAACCACCATCACTTCTGTCGGGCTAACGATATTTGCAAATTGTGGATTAACTTCAGAATTCACATATTCAAACTCCAGCTTCAAGACAGGCTCCCAGGCCTTCGCTAAGTCTTTAAAAATAATATCTAGCACAATACGCACAACACGCATTTCCGTCGCTGTAAACTCTCGTCCTTCCACTTTGCTATGAAACTGACCGTTACCACCAAAGTAGCTATCAACAATCATAAAAACCAAGGTAGGGTCCAAAATAAATAGCGCAGACCCTCTTAATGATTTTATTTTTATAATATTTAGGTTAGTTGGAACAAACAAAGTATGCACATACTCTGAGAATTTCAGCATTTGAATACCCGACACCGAAACATCCGTTGAGCGCCTTAAAAAGTTAAAAATACTGATTCGGAAATATCGCGCAAAGCGCTCATTAACCATCTCGAGGGTGGGCATTCGACCACGAATAATTCTATCTTGGCTATTGAAATCATAACCAGCCGGCTCACCATCGGGCCTATCAACACCTGCTTCCGTTTCTACCTCACCTTCATCGACACCATGCAAAAGAGCATTTATCTCATCCTGCGTCAATAAATCTGAATCAGACATTTACTGCATCACCAAGTCTGTGAAAAAAATCTCCTTCACTTTAGACGACACTTTTCGCTCTGTTAAAACCTTATTAACCGCCTCCTTTATCATCACTTGTAGCTGAATTTTCCCCTCAGCTGTTTTAAGCGATTCAGGGTCTTGGGTCGCTAACAGCATCAAAATATTATTTCGAATAACAGGGTCATGCTTTTTCACCGCATCTATGGCCTGCTCATCCTTCGCCATTAAGCTGATGGCTAATTTCATTACCTTGATCTCACCATCAGAAAAATTCACCATAAAAGGTGGCGCTAACGCTTGGTAAATATTTGCCGTCGCTTCTCCACCATCGTCAGCGCTCGCTTCTGCTGATTCATCTTTGCCAGCATTCTGCGACTCAACACTCGCTGGTTGTTTTTCGTCTTCAAAAAAACCAGAGAAATATAAACCTGCACCTGTAATAATTGCCAACAGCACAACACCGCCAGCAATCATTACTAATTTCTTTTTAGACTTCCCTGTTTCTTCCACAGCTGTGTCTTGTTCTTCTTCCGCCATAAAAATCTCCTTAAACGTTGTTAAACTTGTGAAAGCAATTGCTGTGCCATTAAATAAAACAAACTATTACAATTACTTAGAATGAAATCTTAATTAAATGTCAAACTCTAGTCATTAACCTGGGGCGTTAACAATCGTGTACGTCAACATTATGACATCTCTAAACGCAAAAATGCCCAGAGTACTTTAAGCACTCTGAGCATAGAGTTGTCGCTCAGGATTTACCTACTCGTCAGGCAAACTCACTAAACAAACCGTTATATTCTCTTATTGGCTGTTCAAACATATTTTCATCCTCTTCACCAGCAAATTCACTCAAGTGACCCTGCTCGCCATCTTGATGTTTTGAAGCCTGCTCACGTTGTTCTGCAAACGAATGCTCAGAAACATCAATATTCCCCAGATTCACATTTTGCTCACTGAGCATTTCACGTAAGCGAGGCAGTGCCGCATCTATCGCCTCCCGCGTCGCACCGTGTTGCGCTGTAAAGGACACCGTCGCCTGTTCATTTTGCATTTGAATTCTTACTTCAATCGGCCCCATATTCTGCGGGTTTAATCGAATCTGAGCCCCACTCATAGATTGGTTCACTACCCACTGCACTCGCTGACTAAAACCCTCACTCCATTTTGGGTGACCCATTGGTGTATCCAACTGAATAGAGGGTTTTTCTGTTAAAGGTTGCGATACTGCTCCCTGCGTAATAGCTCCAATATTGATAGGAGCTGCCTCTTGAACTACTGCAGCCGTGCTAGAAGGTGCTTTTTTAGCCACCTCCATAACGGTATTAATATTTTCTACAGGAATACTCCCGCGCTCTAGAACAAACGTCGGCACCCCAACTGGGCGGCTGCTATCACCTAACGGAGCTATCGCATTATTTTTTCCAGTGACTCTAACTTTATCGCCAGGCAGTTGTCCTGTTGTCAGCACTGCAATCTGAGCGGATGACTCCTTAGCCTGACTCAATGGATCAAAAATAATGTCTTTTTCAGCCTTGCCTATGGTGCTAACAAATTCATCATGCGCTAAAGCCCCAAGCTCTGCCGCTTGTGGCAATTCATTGCCGCTAGTATTCGTATGGGTAATATCCACTTCAGTTGATAAGCTAACCGTTTGCTCAAGCAGCTGTGTTCCATCCTTAATGTTTTCTAAACCAAGGGCTAACTCTTCAGAACTACCATCGTTTGGCTCTGATACCACAGTTTCGTCTCCGTCTACTTTAAACGATACTGCTTCTTTTTTAACATCCTTACTCTCATCTACATCACTTATAGAGTCAGGTTTTTTGAGGTTTTTTTCGACTTGAGAGGGTGATTCACCACCCTTATTTTTAAGGCTATTGATCTTTTCTTCATAATGCCCTGAAAAACTCGCGTCAGCTGACTTATTGGCCTTATTAGCCGTCGCATCACTTCCCAAGCTTACTAAATTATCTACAGAGTTTTTTAACGTAGCAGATACTTCCATCGTTATTCCCCGTCCTTTGTTAATTCTATATGGAATAAAACAAAGCAATAGATGTGCCATAAAAAACCAATGGCCTTCAAATTGTTTAACTTAAATTATTTACCTTTATTAACTCAACTGCCAATAAGCAATGTAAAAACACCTTATAAAGAGGAAAATTAAGCTTGGGGTTTAAGTAAGCCTTGGGGTAGGGAGCAAATTAAGCGTAGTACTTAAACAAGTCGTCGAAAACCACAAACCATTTGCTTTAGCTACTTTTAGCATCACATATTCCGGCGGTACTGCCCGCCAACCTCAAAAAATGCATCAGTAATTTGACCTAACGAGCAATAGCGCCCTGCCTCCATTAACACCTCAAAGACATTTTCCTTATTTTGAACCGCTATTTGTAACGCCTTCAACGATTCGACAGCCTTCTCACCATTTTTTTCATGCACCGCCTTTAAGCGACTGAGTTGGCTTTGTTTTTCTTCTTCCGTGGAACGTGCCAGCTCGATGCTCGTTTCTGTCTCCTCCGCCGCTGGGTTTTTAAACGTATTAACGCCGATGATTGGCAACTCACCGGTGTGTTTTAGCATTTCATAATTCATCGATTCATCCTGAATCTTCCCACGTTGATAGCCGGTTTCCATTGCACCTAACACACCACCTCGCTCCGAAATCCGTTCGAACTCACGCAACACAGCTTCTTCTACTAAGTCGGTTAATTCATCAACAATAAATGAGCCCTGCAAAGAGTTTTCATTCTTCGCCAAGCCATATTCTTTGTTAATAATCAGCTGAATCGCCATTGCACGACGCACAGATTCCTCTGTTGGCGTGGTAACTGCCTCATCATACGCGTTCGTGTGCAGGCTATTACAGTTGTCATTAATCGCAATCAATGCCTGTAAGGTCGTACGAATATCATTAAAGTCCATCTCTTGAGCATGTAATGAGCGCCCCGATGTTTGTATATGATATTTCAATTTTTGTGAACGATCATTTGCGCCGTATTTAAAACGCATGGCCACCGCCCAAATTCGTCGAGCAACACGCCCCATCACAGTATATTCAGGGTCCATACCATTCGAAAAGAAAAATGATAGATTGGCAGCAAAATCATCTATGTGCATCCCGCGAGATAAATAACTTTCCACATAGGTAAAGCCATTAGACAAGGTGAACGCTAATTGAGATATTGGGTTCGCTCCTGCTTCAGCAATATGATAACCAGATATTGATACCGAGTAGAAGTTACGCACTTGCTTATCAATAAAGTATTGCTGAATATCACCCATCATCTTCAGGCTAAATTCTGTTGAAAAAATACAGGTGTTTTGCCCTTGGTCTTCTTTCAGAATATCGGCTTGCACTGTACCTCGCACATTCGCTAAGGCCCAGCCCTTAATCTCTTCACGCTCGGTTTCATTTGGGTAATGCCCTTTTTCAGCTTCAAACTTAACGCACTGCTGGTCAATCGCCGTATTTAAGAAAAATGCTAATAACGTGGGGGCAGGGCCATTAATGGTCAGCGATACAGAGGTTGTTGGCGCACATAAGTCAAACCCATCAAACAAGACCTTCATATCATCCAAGGTGGCAATCGAGACACCAGAATTACCGACTTTGCCGTAAATATCTGGGCGCACACCGGGGTCATTTCCGTATAGCGTGACCGAATCAAAGGCGGTTGATAAGCGTGTTGCATCTGAACTTTCAGATAGTAGCTTAAAGCGCCGGTTGGTTCTAAACGGGTCACCCTCGCCTGCAAACATACGGGCAGGGTCTTCACCTTCTCGTTTAAAACTAAACACACCAGCGGTATAAGGAAAACTTCCGGGGACATTCTCTTTTAGTAAAAAGCGTAACTGCTCACCATCATCTTCAAACCCGGGTGTTGATACTTTTGGAATGCGCGTACCTGATAATGAATAGCTTGCGATATTCGTCGTAAAGTCTTTGCCACGAATCGTATTCACGTAGCGGTCTTGTTTATAAGCTATTTTTAGCTCTTGCCA
>Ga0209345_10000490_pt1 | contig 50548 bp, 56 predicted proteins | sample Cruoilmetagenom7_FD_187294 | JGI IMG/M metagenome (GOLD analysis project Ga0209345, IMG submission 187294) | Oil polluted marine microbial communities from Coal Oil Point, Santa Barbara, California, USA - Sample 7 (SPAdes) (version 2) | ecosystem: Environmental > Aquatic > Marine > Oil seeps ... | reverse complement strand
CAACAGCCAGCGATGCAACAGCCAGCGATGCAACAGCCAGCGATGCAACAGCCAGCGATGCAACAGCCAGCGATGCAACAGCCAGCGATGCAACAGCCAGCGATGCAACAGCCAGCGATGCAACAGCAGCCTGATGTGTTGGCTAAAGTGCAACAGGCACAGTTGGATCAGTCACAAGGTGTTGTACAGCCTCACACTGGGTTCGTTAACCCTTAGTAACTAACTATAAGGATAGTGGCGGTGTAGTGCCGCCACTTAATGATGCATATGAGTAAACCTAATATAGCGGTACATAGTACATCTGATGAGATCATCATTGAGTTTGACCGACCTGTTACATGGATCGGTTTGAACCCCGAGAGCACTGTAAAATTTATGCAAGCACTTCAGGATCAGATAGTCAAATTAACCAAAAAGAACCCTTCACCTATCATTATTCCTAAAACACACTAATGATTTATAACGACTACGGTTACGATTTAGAAACCTATCCGAACATTTTCACAATGGCTGTGAAACGTGTGAGCGATGGTGCTTGCCGTGTCTTTGAAATATCGGAAAGGGTTAATGAATCACATGAGATTATAGGGTTCATGAAGTACCTTATGAATTCTAATAGTCGAATGGTGGGTTTCAATAACATAGGGTTCGATTACCCCGTACTTCATACGCTTTGCATGGCCGGTTACGCAGACTCTTATATGTTGTATAAGAAAGCACAGTCGATCATTGACTCAGACAGGGGTTTCGGACATCAAGTGTGGGATAGCGAAACGTTAGTACCACAAATAGATCTGTATAAAATATGGCATTACGATAACGTATCTAAATCCACAAGTTTGAAGATGTTAGAGTTCAACATGAGGTCGCCTAACATAATAGACCTGCCTTACAAACCCGGTTCGATGTTGACATATCCTGAGATGGATAACCTTAAAGTTTACAACGTTAATGATGTGGATGAAACATTGAAATTCATGGAGCACAGCAGGCCTATGATTGAATTTCGTGAAACGTTAAGTGCTAAGTATAACCGTAATTTCATGAATCATAATGATACCAAAATTGGTAAAGATTATTTCATGATGGAACTGGGCATTAATAACAAAAATATGAAGCAAACCCCTCGGCCTCATATGAGGTTGGGTGCTGCTGTTCTGAGCAGTGTTGTATTCAAAACTAGACCGTTCCAACTGGTTCGAGAGTGGTTAATAAATAAAGATATAACCAAAACAAAAGGTGTGTTTGAGTCCATTGAAGTGTCTGCTGAAATGGCGTCTTTCATGGATCCATCGATGATAAAAGTTCATGATCTGACTGAGGAAATGGCTCCTTCCGCTACTACGTTTCAACGTAAGAAAGGTGTCAAATTAACCTCTTTGGACATCAACCTTTTAAAGAATCAACCTGTCCGATTCATCAGTGGGTTGAAAGATAAATCAGGACTGAACTGTACAGTTGATGGTTTCAATTATGTGTTCGGCACAGGTGGTATACACGGGTCTATAGAGTCAACCACCGTTGAGTCAGACGATGATCACATTATTATTGATTTAGATGTGGCCAGTTACTACCCTAACCTTGCCATAGCCAATAGGCTGTACCCTGAACATCTTGGTGAGCAGTTCTGTGATATCTATTTGGACGTGTACAACCAACGTAAAAGTCACAAAAAAGGTACTCCTGAAAATGCAATGTTAAAGCTTGCGTTGAATGGTGTGTACGGTGATAGCAATAATCAGTACAGCCCTTTCTATGACCCTTTATACACCATGAGAATTACAATCAATGGTCAATTATTATTATGCATGTTGGCCGAGTGGTTGCGTGTAATCCCTGACTTACAGATGATTCAGATAAATACTGACGGTTTGACTGTTCGTATACCACGAGTTCATGAAAAAATGGTGGCTGATATAGCTAAGCAATGGGAAGACTATACGAAACTTGAGCTAGAGTCAGTCAAATATAGTCGTATGTTCATACGTGATGTTAATAATTACATCGGTGAGTATGAGGACGGCAAGCTGAAGCGTAAAGGTGCTTATGAATATGAACTCGATTGGCACCAGAATCATAGCTCCATCGTTGTAGCTAAGGCCGCTGAAGCAGCGTTAGTTCGGAATGCTGACATAGAGTCGTTTGTGAAGAATCATGACAACCTGTTTGACTTCATGCTCCGTACAAAGGTTCCAAGGTCTAGTAGTCTAGTGTTAAATGATGGATTCAGCGATATCGAAGAGCTTCAGCGTATTACAAGATATTATATTAGTAAACCCACGGTGCCCGGTATTACCCAACAACTCGTTAAAATTATGCCACCTTTAAAAGAAAACCCTGAGAAATTCAGACGCATAGGTATTAGTGTCGGATGGAACGTAACGGAATGTAATGACATCACTCAAGCAAGAGGTGATGTCGATTATGATTATTATATTAACGAAGTTAAAAAATTAGTGGACCCATTAAGATGACACCATATGAAATTTTAGGCGTTAAAGATGACGCATCAGACAAGGAAATTAAAAAGGCATTCAAGCATCAAGCTAACGTGCATCATCCTGATAAAGAGGGCGGTGACGATGAGTCTTTTCACCGGGCGCTGACAGCGTATAACATGATCAAAACTGCTGATGATCGTGCCTACTTTGAAAAACACGGTTGCCAGCAGCAACCAGCAGTTGATGAAGTGGCAGGTAAGATAGCAGAATTATTTGGTCAAATAATAAATAACGAAGATTGGTCAGGAAACGTCGTTACCAAAGCAATTAACATTGTTGAAGAAGCATTGGAGAACCAACGTATGATGATCACCAATTGTGAGAATAAAAGCAAAATATTCCACAATCAGTTGGGCAGGGTGAGTGTTACTGACGGTCCGAACTTATACGAGGGTGTTCTTCTTCAAAAAATTGAGCACAATAACATCAACATCACTCAACTGTCAGATAACATCACTCTTATGGAAAAAGTTTTGAAAGGGTTAGACTCTTACGGTGATGATTGTGTCCAACCTGAATATCAGACAACAAGTACTGCATATGCTGATAGCCGGTTCTAAAAAACTATACCAGCCCTCATTGCGTCAAACTCAACATGGATATGTGTACTGTGAACTATCACGTCGAAATAGGGTGAGAAATGCTTAAGGTGTGATGCAAGAATTGAAGCTAATCTTTTTCTGACTTCATCACTGACCTGATTACCGTCCTCACCCCATGTGCGAAGGTCAACCGCGAAGCCATAGTAATGATATGACCCAGCTGAATGAATCCCGTCTAGTCCTGCTGTAATTGTTAGGACTACCTTTATCTCATCCCACCATACATCTTTTGCTATTTGGAGGACAGGTTTCATCTGAACCTGTAATCCTTGTATGTTGACTGAATCGTTTGCTAATTTCATTTATGAGGTATCCCTATCCAACTAAGGGCACCAGCTAATACTGCAAATCCTGCTGCCCATTTTATGACTTTACCAACAGCAGCACCCACTTTGACTGCACCTTCAGCTGCTGACCAAGCTTCAACGAGTCCTGCTGTTGATGTAGCTAGTTCATTTAACGCTTCAGTGTTGAGTTGTTGCGACATCAAGAGTTGTCGGTGACGTTCAATTTCATGAGCTTCATGTATATTGAAGTTTTCTAAATGATCATCAAGCCTTTTAGTCAAGTCAACCAATTGCTCCTCCGTAGTCATTTCATACCACCGTCTTTATGTTTAGAACCAGAAGATGACCCAAACCAAAAGTTCATTATTTGAGTTTGAGCAGCCGTTAACACACCCAACACCAATGTGAAAGTGTCTGATGTTTCTTCTGATATCTTAACCTCACCTGTCACGAATTGCCACAATATTACACAATAACCAATGGTGTAAATAGCACTGAGGATAATCTGAGGAAGCATATTAACCTTCGCCATATCTCGTGCGCTGTCTCTATCACCACCGTGTATCTTTTCAAGCTCAATGTCCAATCGCTTCAATTCGATCTTCAGGTTAGCTTCAGCGGTTCGTAGCTTTAAAAGAACTTCAGGGTTGCCTGAGATCACAGCGTCTTCAAGAGCTTGCTGGTTATTATCAATACCAAGCGCAGAGGTTGCTATTTGTACTGCCATACCAGCTACCGGGCCACCGAGCGCAGTGGCTATGGTGGGTGCTACTGTGGCTAATGTTTGTACCCAATCTTTCATTAAAAGTTTCTCCACATCTCAAACCAAATGCTGCCTAACAATTTGAACCTTATGAGATTATTAGAGCTTCCGATTACTACATCTACAGCGCCTTTTGTTCGTATCAAAGCAGAGTTATATTTAATTGTAGTATTTGGGTCGCCTCTTAACATTATCTCTTGACCATCATATCCACCATCAAAATCAGTCACATCTGTTGCTGCTGTGTTTGCGAAATTAAAAAACTCCCATGTTGAAACATCAGGGGTAGCGTCAGCATCAGTGAATGTAATAGGTGTAGCACCGATAAGATCATCCAGTACCCCGTTATTCTTTGAGTAAATTAACCCAACATCCCTCATATCAATAGTCGCTGATATCGTATTCATACCAGTAAAGTCTAACGTACTGGCAACCATTTCTTCAGGCCATGAATTACCAATAGCTTTCACTTTTGTTAATTGAGCGGCAACGTGTTCGTAGATGCAAACCCCGTAACCCATATTAATATTAGTTAACACTGTGTTATTTTTAAGAGTAACACCTGTCAATTTAGTTGCTGTTGCTCCTATAAGATCATTTTCAATTTGTGATATGAAGAATGCTGGTGGTACTCTCCCCGCATAACCAGAATGGATAACGTTATTTTGAAAAATGGTATTTTCAAGATCATTGTATGTCCACGATGTTGAGTTAGGGGGGTCTAATAAAGTAGGGTCTTCATAATTTGGTCTTGAGTAAAAGTTATTAGTAGGTCTTGTTGAGATCAAATCATTTTCAACTGCGAAACAAGCTACATAAGCATTCTTTGAATAGTTACCGTCTATTACGTTATTCGAGCTATCGGTTGATATATATACTGAGTAGTTAAGCGGAGCATCAAGATGATTACCTATTATCAGGTTATAGGAAGAGCCTGTATTGATGTTTATAACGGCCTCGCCGCCTACCCCGTGAGCACCTTCGTTTCGACAATGGTTATTCGATACAAGGTTGTGGCAAGCTCCATAACCCAACAAGACTGCGGATGATGCAAACGTTGTTATTATGTTATCTGAAATCGTGTTATACCAAGAGGCATTACCTACCCACATGCCACGATGATTTTGATTGTGCATTATGTTGTTTGACACAACCGTATGCTCACAGCCCTGCATATTCACAGCATAAGAACCATTCGTTAGAATGTTCTCAGAGATTATATTTCTATCAGCGGGTGATGTTGCCGTGCTTACCGTTCCTGTAAAGAAACCACCGAATGAAGGTAGCCCTGTAAGTGAAGCCCATATATCAATCAACATTCCGCGTTGAGTTGGTGAGCTATAGCCGACTATTTCATTATTTGTAATGCGATTACGTGTTGGACCTTCTTGTAATCGTATGCCCCGATGATTATTAGCGGCATCGTTAGTAAAGCCGTAAATTCTATTATTAACAAACGTGCAAGCTGTACAACCATCCCCAAGAATAGCCGTTCTGTCACCGTTCTGCATATCTATCTCTAAACCGATAATACAGTCGTCTACTGCTGCTCCACCTGTGAGATCACCTTGTAAAACAATAACCGCCTCTGTTGTTAAATTGCTAGGGTTTGTTGAGCCAAGGGGAACAAGAACAGCACCGTTGCTGGTAAACGACTTAGTACCGTTTTTAACAAGTAGCGTTGTTATCTTATAGGTGTCCCCACCAGAACAGTATACCTCTTTACCGTTAGTTGCCGCATAGTCTAAAGCCGCCTGTATAGCCGCTGTATCATCAGTCACCCCATCACCCACAGCTCCATAATCTTTGACGTTAACACCAAGCCCGTTGTCTTTGCTGTCCCAAACCGCGCCTTTTACTTTAGTTAAACTCATGATATGTCCTTAAATATGTTTGGCTCAAAAGTGAACCCTTTGACGTAATTAACCGTTTATTCTTCTACTGTGCGACTAAACATCAGTTACTATCGTTTTTACTGTACCATCACCAAATATTACCTTCAAATCACCGTCTGCTGTATCAACATATAATTGCGCTTCCCCTACTATTGCAACTGGTGCGGTAAGTCCATCTGGGATTCTTATTGCACCACCAATGTGTAATTCCGTGTCAACTGATACTGGCGACCTTGATTTACCAGAGTTAAGACCTAATAATACGGTCTTAGATGTATTCTTAATTTCTATTAAGCTAGATCCCGCAGAGTCCGTTCTATCAGCCGAAATAATTACTGCGGCCTCACCTTCTGCAACAATGGAAGTGCCTGCGCTAGTAACATGAAACTTATCATCAACATGCAAAGGCGCACCTGATTTACCAGCATCTATACCCAACTTAATAGCTTTACTTGTGTTCTTGAAAGCCATAGACACACTGCCAGCCGAATCATTTCGCTCCAATAGTAGAGGCTGCGTTGAGTACTCGCCTGATGTGTTACTCATTAATCTTGTAACACCATCCCCGTTAAGCACACCTCCGGGCGAATAACCGGAAACCCTGACTGACCCCGTGAAATCCCAAGATATGTAACCGTTGATTATCATTCTAGCCACGCTATTAACTGTGGCTGTGTTGTAGTCTATTTCTATGCTGGTTGCAGCTCCAATATCAAGACCACTGAAAATATTTGCGTCTGCATAGCCACTTTCTACATAAACACCTTTAACACAAGTATGGATATCTATATTGTTAAAGAAATTTGAGTTATTGTATTTAGTCGTGATAGTGTCTGGTGAAGCGAAGGTGATGCCTATTTTGCAATCTCTTATTATTAGATCACTAATGAAATTCCATAAATTCGGCTTATCTGATGCATCAAATACAACACCATCTACTGTAGCATCAGCATCAATATAGACACTCTTGATATGGTTGTATGCTGTTATCGTTGAAGAATCAGCGGTTAAGGTCTTAAATAAAATAACCTCTGTTGTCGTGGCTGACCCTTGAAGCCCCAGTCTTATATCAGAAAGGATGTTGTTTTGGTTCTTGATTACAATAGCTCCTGTCTTCAGCTTAATAACCGATGACACCCCTTCACCAATCAAGCATTGACCTCCTGATAGAGACAGATTGTCAACATGGTAAACCCCTGTTGGAACAAATGCTTTACCACCACTGGACAAAGAATCAATAGCCGCTTGAATAGCTGCCGTATCGTCAGTAACCCCATCACCAACCGCGCCATAATCTTTGACTGATACAGACTCACGCAACTTCTCTTGGACATTGGTTGGTACAGCACCCACCCCAGCAGGTGTGTACTGAATAATAGCTGAACTAGCAACACTATTTGTGACAGTCTCTGCTGAAATAAATTCAACAAGGTCACCTTCGTCCAGTCCTTCACTAAACTCTACGCTTGATACTGACGTTTCAGTGTAAGCAGAGGGTACTTGTCTCACGCCATTTATGTATACAGACAGGTTTGCTATAGCTGTCGAATATGTCATTGTCAACAGGTTGAATACCGTCTGACCTGTTGTAGCTATCAGTGTCTCACGTTGAATTGCAGCCAGACCTTTGTCTTGCCAAGCTGACCCCGTATACACCATCGACAGATTAGTTGTAGTATTAAAGTATTCGTTACCAGCGATTAGCGGTCCACCCGCGTTATTGACTGTTGGGTTGGATGCTTTGGCACCAAGGTATAATTCATTCATATACTCTTGGAATGTAACAGGTGTTACATCAGCCTCATACTCACCGTCAAAACTTAATCTGAATATCTGATTGGTCGTTCCGTCAACCACCAACACCCCTGTTATAACATCGTTGGCTTGGTTGAAATCAGTAGACCGTGACCATGTGCCCATTTCACATACATAGATTCCGTTCTCTACCTGATTTGTTTGCAAACGTACTAACACCCTACTGCCAATTACTACGTCTACACCGTTTATTGTTTGCTCACCGGCTAAGGTAATATTACCTACTGTAGATACTACTGTGGGTGCCTTGATACCTTCTTCTGGTGATGTGCCTAATCGATTTTGATATGATGTGGTCATGATTTAGTTCCTGTCCTTACCTTCAACAAGTGATCCCCAAGTGGTTTGATTTTCATCTGATATCCCCTCAAGTGTTCTAGCGACCTGACCTGATCCCGGCAATGGTGCTAATGGTTGTAAGCCTCTGATGATACTGGCCACTGTGTTCATGTCAAGCTCTTCATCGCCAGTGGCTACATCTGTCACTTCATTAGCAACTCTCACTGCACCTGTACCGAACTGAAGACCCGGTAGTGACGGGGTGAAACCATCAATCACACTCATTAAGTCCCGTATTAAAAATATTGATGAGAAATTATAAAAAGCAACTTCTTTCATCAAGTGCATAGGTACTTCATCAGGGTCATCAGGTAAGTCCGACAATAACCACACAGATAATAGTGCCGGTGCAATAGCCATCCAACCTACTCTCTTCGCGTATTCAAACCCGTTAATTTTACCAGACTTTAACAATTCCATATTTTCCACATGGAGGTTGTACGTGACGTTAAAGAAAGTACCCATGAATGTTATTTGTTTCTCGGCCTCGGTAGCATTCAAGATGTTACCGATATCTTTAGTCATTCCCGATCCAACAGTTTTAGCCACCATCTCGTCAGCATATTTTATAGCTTTCTTTACGTCAGCGTCAGGATGATCAGCCATGTACTTATCTCTAGCACCCATCCATGCAGGGAATGCTATTAATGAATCCATGAATGTTTGAGGTGCAAAAGCACCCTGTTTGATAGCACCCCATGTAGGATGTATCGAATCCATCTTGGCCAGTTGCTCACGTGCCTCACGGTTAACTAATTCCGTACGATGTGCCATAAACATTGACTCTTCACGAACCTTCGTCCAGTTATCAACAGGGTTCGCATAGAAATTCATGATCCCCTTAATTGTGTGGATTTCACCAAGTTGTGACAGAACGTTTGTCAATGCTATTGGTTGTTGCACCACGTTACGGACACTGCCTGCCAGATAAGCATATGTGAGGTTACCCCTCACCCACTTTAACCCCGGCCAAAATACCCCTTTAGATGCATCAGGAGGGTTAATAATACCATCTACTGTATCAATTAAGTTCTTGTAGAACGGCACACCATGATGACGCTGTATGGCTGCGACAAGAGGATTATTAGACCCTTTTAATACTCGTGATAAATCTTTAGCCATCTCAGCATAAGCAATGTAGTGGATGTCCTCTCCAATGTCAGTGAATAGATGCTGAAGTTCTAAATCTACTTGACGACCACCAGATCCTTTACGTGCAATCATAGTGCCTAGCTGTGACATACTGATGCTTTGCTTCTGAATATTCTTATCCACCTCAAGATCTTTACGGCCAGCATCATTAGGGTCCTCCATGTAATGAAGCTTATAGTGCCCACCAACCATGTGAACACCATTGACCTTGAACGATGAAGGTACCACTTTAGCAGGTGTCACCCCTGTCATGCGAACACTGACCGCTGACATCTTAGGCCACAATTGTTCTTTAGCTATCCATACAGCATTGACAGCATTCAACTCGTCCTTACCCATGGTTGACATCATCGCCATGACATCTTCAGCAGTATATTCATCCTCAAATTTATTATTTAAACCTTCAAGTACTGCTTCACGGTTGCCGTCATTACCCCAGTTCAACGCAAGCACAAACCTTGCTCGATGAGTTAATGTCCAATTTTCACCGTCAGACTTCGTGACAGTAGCTTCATTCCGACGACTGATCTTCTTGTACACCTTCTTGAAAGCATTATCCATATCCTTCGTCATAACGCCTGTAAGCTCTAATTCAACGTTACCCGCATCAACTACCTTGTCATATTGTTTAGCAAGCTCTCCGTCGTACTCAAACCCGTCCAGTCTGAAGAACAACCCAGCAAGACGCCTATGTGAATGAAGGAATCGTTTCACCCCATCCTTGATACGGTCTGTCTTCTTCTCGACATGCTTAGCAACGATTGTTTCCCGTGCGTTAGCTTTAACAGAATCAGCAGCGGATTGACGTTCCTCACCCATTCTGACCTTAGCTGTATCTGACAACTGGCCACCCACAAATCTCATGTGTTTCAGCATGTCATGTACAGATTTAATTTCAGCAGCAGTCATTTCTTCCCACGTAGGCAACGTGTAATTCACAGTCTCACCATTATCACGACGCGACAGCATGGTTGCCAAATTTACATCAAGGATCTCAAGACTCACGAAGTTATTGATATCTTCAGTTTGTGTAATCATCCAATTGATCAACGACTCAACGTTACGTGGTTGATCAGGATTTTTCCTCATGTCATATGACTCTGATAGCATTTTCATATTGGCCACATAACTAGCCTCTACTGTACTTCCATAATCGAATGACTGAACGTTCTTAATGTACTTACGGTGCTTTTCTATCTTCTCTTTAGTAGCAAGTGCTTCCTTGTATAAATAATGATTAGCTAGTTGTCGTGTCTTAGCATGAAGTTTCTCATCAGCACTTTTAGCAGTAACAGCATCTTGTGCAGCTTTAATCTCATTACGATAATATTTATTAGGACGAATTTCACCAAACTTCATAGAGGCAATCATTCGAGCAGCTTCATCTTTCAGATATGTCCTATTAATTTTAGACTTCTTGTCGAGAGCTTTAATCTCGTGCATTAAAATTTTAGCTTGTTGGTCATTACGTACGGCTTGACGAACCTCAGCTTCAAGTGATCCATCGTTAATAAAGTCACCGTACTTGTCCTTCATTTTTTGCTCAGCAATGACCTTAGCTGCTTCTTTCACCGGTGTTAACCCTAAGATGGTGGCCACCATATCTTGAGCATTTTCAAATTCAAACTCTTCTGCTACTTCAACAGGGTTCATGGCTGCTTCATTGTCACTAACAAAACTATTAAGTTTGCGACGTTGAGCATCAGTCAAGGTGGTTGTATCCACAATATCGTGAATCTCCGCCTTGTTCATCTTGTAAGTCTTGAGGGCTTTAATCAGACGGTAAGGTGGTGTCTGATCCAACCTTTCAATTTCAGCATCACGGATCTCACTTTCTTCCTTACGCCATTCTTTACTCAAACGCTTACGGTATTCTTTAAGCACTTTATCGTTGATGTCACCTTGGGCAACGGTCTTACGCTTACTGATATCCTGCTGATATTTTTCCCATTGTTTATCAGTCATACCAGCTTGCTCTTTAGACCTAAACAGTTCGTCATATTGTGGGCTTGAAAGTTCTGATTCTATCTCAGCTTTGGTGGCTAACAACCGATCCATCACACCTGTGATTTCAGGGTCGAGCTTTGATCTTGTCAATCGTGAGTCAATAAGAGTCTTATAGATACGACTTAACCAGTCAGCAAATTCCGTGAACACGTTACGTAGTTTCGCAGAAGGTGACTTGCCTGTCCGTAAGTACGCTTCAAAAGTCTCAGCAAATTTTTCATGGTGTTCAACAGTGATATTTTCCAATGACGAAACATTCAACCACTTCAATAACGTCTCGTGATCATCAGTGTTACCGTAGTCTCTTACAAATTGCTTTTCCATCTCTAAGAAAAAGTGAGCTGATTCATGTAAGAATGTAGATAGGTCAGAACTTTCCCCTAGCTTCATCACCATTGTTTCAGGGTTGAACGACCCACGGTATTCTTGGTACAAAGGGAACCCTGACTTCTGCACATCAGCTTTCAACTTGTCAGTGATAGGTATAGTCCAGTAACCGCTCTGTATTTTATCACGACCTCTCAACAAACTATTTATGTGCTTTTCAGCATCGGCTTTCGTATCCACAACTAATGGTGCGGTCTTAGCAGCTTCACCAGCAGTGCTTGATGTACGCACCTCAAACTTATGACCGTTCTTCCCGAAAGGCACTTTGTTAATTGTGTAATTATCTCTATGATCTGTAATTTCACCACCCTTAAATGTGAGCTGTACAGGTGTTTCACCCATCAACTTCTTCATCACAGAAGGCATTTTTTTGTCATACTGAGCTTCGTAATTATAACTACGTGACCACCGCTGTTGTAATGCTTCATTATTAGGCCATGCAATTGCTTCGTAACCATTTTCAATAGCATCAGTGATTGCTCGCTTAAGACCAAAGGGTATCCACAAATCACCTTTTAACGGCATGTCCGATACACCGTTTTGCTCACCTTGTACTGCTTTATCAAGTGTCTCGATCTGCTTAATTCTATCTCTTAACCCATACAACCACTCTTTATCAGCCGCCTCGATGTCTTTAGCGATATCAATAATCTTATCTAATATCGCACCCTCATAGCCTTCTTTGATGTGTTGGAAATTACTTTTGATTAACGATTGAAATTTATTTGAAAACACAAATTTATTAAATTCACTTTCAGGGTCAGATAGACCCAGCTCTTCTTCTATGTCAGCAAGATATGGTTCAACAAACTCACTATACTTACTTAATATTTCATTGTTTAAAGCTCCTGATAGAGCTAATACCTCTTCCTCCATTTCAATGACATCACGCTCACCAGTCTTGAACCCTTGCTCACGCCCTTCAGAAGCCCAATCAGATTGATACTCATCGATAAAGTACGTGTTAGCTTTCTCTATACCAGCCCGTCCATACCGTGCTTCTGTTGAGTTCAGAGGGGTGTTGTTCTTGAACTTAAGATCATTAAGGTTGGTGATGCTTTTTTTCATCATCCTGTAACCACTGACAGAACTTTCATCAAGACCTATCGCGCTTGCAATACCTTCCCACGATGTGTAATCGTTTAGCTTCTCTTCAAACTTATGTGCATCTTCGTCTTTGATATTATCCTTAAGTAACTGCTGTATGCGGTCAAATTCAGCGGGTAATAACTTCTCAACGGCCTCGATCTCGTTCTGTATCTCAGCGTTATCAGGATGTTCGACGTGCGCCCGTTCCTCTTTGGTCAACTGTCTTCTTGGTGTGACATAAAGATCACGATCTGTGACCCTCAAGAATGCCACAATATTCTCTTCGTCAAAATGCACGTTATGGTAGAAACTATCCATCTGAGGAAGTTGAAGCTTAATCTCTCTGTAGTTATCCCAAGGTGTGTCTTCAATATTGTAGTCGGACCATTTAGCTACATTTCCATCTTGATCATCGGCATAGCCTATTAATTCTTCCTCACGAGCATAGTTTTCAGCCTGTATTTCAGCCTCATTCAATGAATAAATTTCAATGTCTGTAACGCTGTTGTTCCAGTTACGCCAGTCGTCTTTCCTTATACTATACCCTTGTTCATCGTTACCAAAAATAAACAGATCAACACCATCGTTTTGGGCTGAATATATATACACTGGGTTATACATGTACGCTTCTTCAGCCATACTTTCAGCTTCGTCACGAACCTCATCGGTGAGTCCGTATTCATCATCAAGCCTTGTAAAATATTCAACAGCAGACTCATCATCTTCTTTTTCTTCGTTGTAACGATCTGAATTTCTTTCAAGAAGACTTTCAACCACTCTGTCCAATATCCCATTGTCTTCAGCTTCATCAGAGTAATATTCAATGTCATGATCCCACGCTTCAGGATCATCCCATATAGTACCGCTGTCCCATTCAAGAGTGGTTAATTCTTGATCATTCTCTAACTCATCAGCAACTGTCTCCACCACTTCAAGACCATTCTCTTGTACAAATTCCATTACTTCATCACGGGTGTATTTGTCTCGCAACTGTAAGAACTCATTAAGACCAAGCCATTTCACTTCAACTTCTTTAACACCACCTGTCTTTTTCAGCTTTGCTAAAATTTCAGCACCAGACACCAGACCTTCTGATACACGTTGCTTCTGCTCAAGTGCTGCTAACTCAATAGCTAACGGGTCGTTATCATCCTTAATGTTGTAGCTGATCAGGTTTAGCTCATCAAGTCGTGCTGACTCAACTTCTGTTAACTGCTTACCACCTTTTTTCCACTGCGGAAAATTCATGTCCATTACAGCTTTATTGACACCACTGTAAAAACCTAACTCATTGACAGGTGTTTGTGATTGGTAAAGCAACCTTGAACTATCCTCAAGAGCCGGGTCGAAAGCCGCGTTGACTGACCTTATCTGAGAGGGTTCAAAGACAACAGTCACATTACCCGGTGCACCAGTCATTGCATACTCGTCACGAATGTTATCAACTATCAAACCATCATGACCTTGTTCACGAGCGATATTAATCTCCTCATCGATGGAATAAGTTTTACCGTTCCTTTTTCCACGGAAACCCCCACCGTCCCATCGGATACGTTTAGGGTTTGTCATTTTAAGTCTGACGGGAATTGTCTCAGCTACCGCGTTTTGATAATCAAAGGCACGATTGTCATCAGCGTAACTAGATGCTAATCGCTTATCACTACTGAAAAAGAATGGTCTATTCTCACCTATTCCCACGGAACCTTTTTTATCAAAACCTTCATCCCATATACCACGGCTATCAGGTGACCCGTGATAATATGTAGTATTGATGTCAAAGCCCATATCTTTAGCACGTCGCATTCTTGCCTTATCAGACATGTCTAAATCAGGAGTACCTTGTTGGTGCAGATCTTGTGAATCGTCCATCACCCAGTCAGGTAGTATCCCAATTTTTTGATCTGCAAAGACTGTATTTTCAGCGGTAGCTGACCGGTTAGTTTCACCGTATGGCCCATAGTTTACCCAACTATTTTGACCGCGTGTTTCGGTTGTAACAGCTTTTCTAGCCAACGGGCTGTACATCGATATGTGAGAACGCCATGTATTTTCTTCACCATCAGCACGGAATCCCACACCTTCTTTAACATGACCGAAGTAATCATGAACTACCCTGAATAGATCGTTAGCCAGTGCTACCTGACCTGATATCTTGAAATCAGTCTCTAGTAACAAAGGGTTGTCAACAGGGTCAAAATTATCATCTGACCCAAACCCTTCGCGTGTTGAGAAAACGTACATGTGATTATTGTCACGTACGTCATCGGTCATCATTCGAGGGCTGCTTTCGTACGGATCAGCACCGTCTATAAATTCAACTTTCAACCCACTGTTAACGATAGCTCTATATTGTTCGATCGTTTCATTGATCATTGCAGTATATGCAGCCGCAACTTCAGGATCGTTAGGTGCATGGTCCATCCCATCAAAAGCTTGTGCTATTTTTGCAGACCTTTCAGGATCAACCTTTACATAATTTGATGGTGGTAAATATTCCAACCCAGCGTTAGCCATATACTCCTGAGCAACCGAAGCCGCATTAGCCCATGCTGACGCATTGAAACCACCTACTTGTCGAGGGAGCCCTTTGAGGGAGCCGTCTGCTTCACGACCCCGGATCGCTTCATTCTGCTTTTCTGAAAGGCGACTTTCTCGTCGTACTCTTCCATCGCTTGTTCGTGCTCTGCCAAGGTCTTGTAATCCCTCTGTATTGGCACTCTGATTTTCTCTTGCTTCATCATATAACCCCTTATCTAATGTCATGGCAAGCACATCAGGCTTACCCATTGTTTCAGCATCCCAGTTGTCAGGTGCCATGTTTTCATCCCACGAATAACGGTCTGCTTCCACAAAACCATTTCTACCATAGGACTCTGTTAAAAAACCTTCAAATGCCTCAAGCCTCGTACCACCCTGCTCTACAGCTTCTTGTATCATCAGATCGACAACACCTTTCAATTGTGAATCAGGATGCTTATACAACGATACAATCATCCCATCTCGTCTGATTGCGAATCCAGCACGACCGTCGTCATAAGACACTAACTTCATTGTCGCGTATTCGTCAGCCGTGTAAGCATATGCTGACGCACCGTTAGGACTTGCTGTTAATGCTTCTATCAGATTATCATGAAATTCATCAGCCGTTATTGGTGCACCTCTGTCATTGGCAACTCTACCACCTTGATTGGTCACTTGCTGTGCGATACTGTCAATTTCAGAATCAATATTCGCTATCTGTTGGTTAACAGCTTGTTCTTCGGTTAAGCCTGATTTAACTAACTCTGCTACCGCATCAGCATCAGTGACAGCTCCGAATTTTTTTAAACAGAAATTGATACTACTCATCAAGCATCTCCATGAATGCAGTTACTAACATTAAAATATCATCGTCTTCACCACGTGCTTGATCGAAGAATCTGACATGATTACCCGGAGCCTTCACCGGTGTAATTACATTAACCCCATCACATACGAAGCCTAATGATATTACACCGACGGGATCACCGCATTGGAACCCTAATGATATTGTATCAACGCCACCCATCAGGTTCTGCTCGTAATCTTACCACCATTGCCATCATCTGCTACATTAACCGTAATTGAATTATCAGAGCTAGTTATTCGACCATCAACGTGATGTGTCATATCAATAGTGTTATCTAAGTTCAACCGGGCATACATCTCACGAACTTTAGAACTTTCAGTCTCATCATATACAATGCAACCTACTTGGGAATCATCAACAATATCAAACGGTGATCCGCGTAGATGAACCTCACCACCTGTACAGTCTGAACCCACAATAGCTCTACCACCGTTCTCAATACCTATCGAATGAGTACCGTTTGCAACATTGCTGATTTTTAATGACCCGTGGTAATCACGTACAATCATGTTACCACTAACATGTGTGATTTCAGCGAACAACGATCCTTCTGTCGAAGAATAACACCCTACCATCTCAAAGTCCCCCGTGACCTCAACACCAGACTTAACCGCACAATTGTATGCTGCGCCTGATACCCCCGTGATATTGTTTATCCTACATCCCTGAAGAATATTCAAACCATCAAGCTCACCTGAAACAGTCATGTTCTCGATAGCACAACCTGTGAGATCAGCGATAGGATTTGCTGTTAAAACATTAAATGGTGAATCACCCACAATTTTGTATTCAGCAGACAAGTCTTCATTAATAACAGCGTCACCGTTGAAAAATAATTCTTTAATACCCTGTCCAACAGCGATACTAATAGCGTCGGTTATATTATTACTTGGTGCACGGAACGTTCCGATAATATCACCAGTGGGTGTTTTACCTGTACCTCCCACACCGTAAAGTATGTCAACAACAACTCTACCACCGAATACACCAGCTTCAAGCACTGTAGGGTTAATTAAAGCGGAGGTATTGTTAGTACCAACACTGACACCGGGGTTAGTTATTTCAACTTCCCTGATGTTAGTGTTACCATCCGTGAACTCCAATGAATAAGTGCCACTTTCATAAGCCACTTGCCAACCATTAATTACTTCAACAATTCGAGGGGTAGTAGTAGTGGGTGATGTATTCTGAAATAAAGGAGCGTTTACTGTATCGACCACCCCTTGATCTGAACCGTTGAGTTCCCTTAAAAGTACCCACCAGTAAGCGACTGTGAGTTTATAACGAGTACCAGTAACCAGTGTCATTTCTGACACTGGTATCGTTATTATCTTAGCATCCCAGTCAGCACTTAAAGGCATACTTACGCATCCGGTGTACGAACGATACTTACGCTAAAACCGGTTTCGGTGAAACTTCCTGACAATGGGAACGGAATAGTCGGTGTTGAGTTAACTGATCCGTCATCCACAACCTGACCTGCAAGTATGGTATCAGTAGAATAAATCCATGCTGATGATTCCGTTGCAGCCGCCGCTACTAAATCTAAAATCATAGGGTATACATTGACAGCAGCTGTATAATTCTGACTTAAAGTCATACCGTCTAATGTGAATGTGGACCCTGTAAATGATGAATATTTGTAAGAGTCTTCGCCACCAGCCCCATTATCAATACGCACCCAACCTGACGTTGGAACATTACTGATAGTGGTGCTGACAACAATGGTGCCGTCGCCCAAGTCATTACCAGCAGCAGCAGCGTATTCAGATTTATTAATGCTAGTCCCGTCAAGTGACTTACCTAAAGCAACCCTGTCTTCACCAATCACCATACCACCCACAGCAGCTGATTGTAGGTTAGGTGGTGCTTGAGTTACACCAAGCAAATCTAAGAAGCTGTCAGTACTACCGACATCAGCAACTGCTTGTGCAGCACCTTTGCTGCCGATCCATGAACCGGTGTAGTTACCAGCAACAGACTCTGCACCTAACGCAACGACGGTGACACTTACGTTGACAGCAACTGTACCACCAGCTGTCAGTACATCATTGTCTGTGGGTGCAACACCTGTTAATAGTTGAATCCAAATCTTTGTAGCTGCGGTAGGACTATCCATAGCTAAAAGCTGTCCTGTACCAGTGGCCCATGTAATACCAGCACCATCTACAAGTGTACCAGTTGGGGTGTCAACAACAATCTCATGGGTAATACCACGGAAGAACTCACCGTTCAGACCGTAAAGCGTTTCGGCTGTACCATCACGAGTCTCCCACTTAATACGGCTGTAAACATCAGATTTAGTACGAGAGCCTTTGGTCCATTGCATGTGGTACGGTTGAGCACCATTACCATTGGCGTAATCAATATTCTGATAACCTTCTGTGTTAACAATATCTGTGTAACCAGAAACAGTACCAATTGCTACGCTGTTGAACACGTCAAGAATTGACACGTCGCCCGGTGTAGCCACAGATTCGTTTGAACCCAGCACCGTCTTAGCTTCACGAAATGGGTGGGTGTATCCTCGTGATTGAACCCTCACTCTGCCACCATCAATATCTACACCACCTGTTCTTGATTTAACAAGCAATCTAACAGCGTAACCAAGATCGGCATCAGGACTGTAACTGAAACCCCAGTAATTTGTAAGTTTCAGATTATCCTGAAACACCTGCGGTAAAGCATCAGCGGCATACTTCCCACCGATGGCAAGACCTGAATATTTTTCAGCGGCCGCGACACCGTATGTGATCGAACCACCGTACATAAATTGAGCAGCTGTATCATCAATGTTCATAGGTGAGTTCAACGTTATGTCTGTATCAGACGCACGTTTACTCGGTACAAACAGATCTGTGATATCACCTAAGTCATCACCACTAGCTGTCGCTTGACCCGCTAAACTAATCAACGCTCTATGCATATCAATAATAGGGTAACGAGTTGTACCCGAAACATGTCTCACGTTCCCTGTTGCGAAATCCACACTGTAATCATCTATCCAAGCCATTTTAAAATATCCTCTTATTCATCCAAAACCAAACTAACCTGTAATGTTAAACCACCCGACGGTATTGTACCCGATATCGGCTTTGCTACGTGAATTGCAGGAGTATCAGCATCAACTACTAGTCCTACAAATTCTTGTCCACCAGCCGCTGTACCTGATGCTCTACCACTCCCATTGACTAATGCAGCGTCGATGATGACCGTCCCATCAGGAAGTGTACCACCACCTGATGCAATAACGTGTACTCTTGCGTCAGTTATTACAGCTTTAGTGTTCTCATCAATCACATCGATGTTCAATGTAACAGGTGCTATAACAACATTCACTGTTGCACCAGCACTTCTAATACTTGGTGTAGATGCACCAGATGCAACGTTGATGGTCAATGTACCTGATGCAACGTTGACGTATACTGCTTCATTACCAGTTGATGTAGGTGTAACCGGTGAACCAGAGACACCTGTCTCATAACCAGACAACTGATTGTTAAATGACATTGTACCGGCACCCACCGATGTAAGCTCTATTGCATGGTTGGACCCGTCCGACGTAAAGTCACCAAGAACCTCAGCCAAATCATCAGTTACTACACTACTTGACCCCGTGTTATTAATCACCAAAGGATCAATTAAATTTGCACCACCTGTCAATGTCATCTGACCTGACGCAACGTGCGTCATACTATGAGCATCAGACGCTATCGACATCGCCCCGCAACCTGATACAGTATTACCTTTGAAGTCGTGAGTACCATCCAAGTTGATAGTGCCTGTTAAATTTTCCAATGAACAACCGAAAAGATCAGCAGCTTCCACATTTCCATCATCACGGTCGAAGCCAAAATCATAAGTAGGGTTGCCCACTATTGATATTCCGTTACGCCCTTGCAATGTTCCTACTGCTTGCCCGAAAGTAATGGTAGTATCACCAGTACCGTTGCCCACACAAGATATGTTTGTGAATGATAAAGGCACTGCTGCAACCAGTCCTGAATTATAGTAAAGCGGTTCAGACGCAAACACCTTTGAGTCTTCATCATTAATGGTTGTAGCAAGGACCCCAGTGTCATCACCAAGTATTAATTCACCGGATAACTCTGTAGCAGATTCTGAGTCATTCAGTGGTACTACAACACCGTACGCATTCGTAGCTTCATCAGCTAACAATTCTTCAATTAAACCTACCGTTGACGTGCCTGTAACCTTCAGCCCTGTGCCAACATCACAAGCATCCAATAGTAAGTTGTCAAACCTCGCAGTAGTTGTACCCACGTTGGCAAATACACCTATGTGGGTGATGTTTGAAGTGGTTAGTGTTCCTGCCCCTGCTGACCTAGTTTTCGTAGGATCTTGCACCATACGAACCCAATCTTTAGGTGGACGATCTGCACCATATTGGCTGAACAATGAATAGTTAGAAGCAGTAGGTGTTCCTGAACTCATACATACACCAAAACCCCCATCAACATCACCCACGTTTGCCAAAATTGAAGCAGCTAAAAACTTACCCCACACGTACACGTATTCATTAGCTTCTGTACCGGTGAAATCTAAAGCAGAAGGTAGTGTGACAAACAATGCAATACCTGTCTTGTTGACAGTTACTGTTAATGCGGTTGCACCCTCTTTACTACCATCCGCAGCAGCAGCACTGGGTGTACCACCTGAACCTCTATACTTAACAACAGTGACGGTATCTGATCCTATATTGGCTGTAAATTGTCTACCGTTACCAACCCACCCTACTGTTATTGTCATCAGCTCACCCCTGTGACATGGTGTGATCCAATATCGTTGATTATGAAAGCAATAGCCGCTTTAGTTGCTGCAAGCGCATTTACACATGTCATTTCATTAACAGCTGCGTGAGCTGTTGCATAACTTACATAATCTGTAACACTCACCCTATGCCCGTCAGGTGAATAATGAATATACCCATTGTCATCTACAGCGTATAGTTGGTAAATGATAACCAGCTGATAGAGTACTTTGTCGTCAACATGAGCGCGTTGTTTCTGTTTGATCCGCTGACTGACCATATGAACCTCGTCAAAACTCAATGTTGGTTTGTCGTCAACTTCTATCTTGATAGGCATTATGAATCCAAAGTGATTTTAGTAATAGGTGTTGCTGTAATCTTAGATAACAATCCTCTATGATCCCGGTCAACATTAAACTCATAAGGAATTTTTTGCACCGGTTCATTCATGCGAGTAATCATATCAGCAATGGGTGTTAAGTCCACAGATACATCTGTACCACCCATTGATTTGCTACAGATAGTCTCTGTTAATTTATCGATTGCACAAAGTATCTCTTTGTTTCGAGAGTTAGCTGTTTCATTGATCGAGTCAACCAATTCCTTGAACCCTTTCATTATTGAGTCCATACCTTGAACTTCAACCTGACGTGGTTCACGAATAACTTTAGCACCTTTGCCTTGTAGTTCGGCAAGCTCAGCAGATGTCATTTTTTTAGGCATTCGATCAACCCCTTATACAAGCTAACAATTGTTGTAATTCTGATTTACGCGATTGAGTCTCATCCCAAACTTCTTGAGCGTTCCTTTCAACCTGAACAGTTTCACCAGTCTCTTCAATAATTATAGACTCAGATATCGTTAAATCACTAAACTTTTGTTCACTATCGAAAGAAGGCCCTGTCTTGAAGGCGGGATCGTGAGCACTGTTTGGGTCAAATTCAACATTCATGTTATCAGCACGGATACGACGAGACTCTTCATCCATCAGCATGCCTTTACTTACAGCCTCATTCCATTCAACAGCTTGTTGTTCGTTGGAACCCTTGTACCCATCTTCCTGTGCTTGATTTAAGATCTCATTAGGTGCAGCAGCTTCTTGTGGTCCCACGATCTTTAAGCCCATCTTAGCAAAGGTGTCCTTCACTGATATATCAAACCCTCTATCCCTTGCTCGTGCAACATATGACGTAACATAAGCAGGTATAATTTGAGCACTAATTCTGGCTGTAGCCTGACCTTGACGTCGAGTGTCTACTATTTGCTGAACCACCTGATTGTAAATTTCATCAGCTTCAGACTTGATAGCCTCTTCTTTCTCAGCCGACTCAAGCAGTTTACGGATAGCAGACTTGTGTTGTGAATCACCAGAGTCAAGTTGTTGCATCGTCAACCCGCTACCTGAAGTTTTAATGTGCGGTCGTAACTCAGCCATTAACTCAACATCAGGTGCTATTTCACTCACAAAAACATCTAAAGGTATGTGTACGTCTTCACCGTTCGCATCTGCAAAATATTCAGATTCTGTCTGAAGTTCTGACACAGCATCACCACTCACGATAATGTCAATATCCTCCCCTACAGACTGAAGAAATTCTTTATGTTGTAATGGTCCCACCTGATCCAAATTTTCACTTTGAGCATAAGCGACCATTCTATCAATCGTATCTTGCTCACCAAGCGATGACATTACATTAGCTACTTGCTGACCGTTACGGTTAGCTATAGCTTCGTGCGTTGCTGTTATGCCACGGATACCACCACCAACACCACCACCCGCGACAGCACCAGCAAATTGACGGTCTATCATCTCTCCAAAATCTACAACTTTTTTAGTGCCTACTGTCTCACCTAAATACTCAATACCTTCTTGTATAAACTCAGTACCCGCTTCTGTAGCTGCTGCACCACCCACGGCTTTAACACCTGATCCAACCCCCGTAACACCACCTCTGCCGAGTACCACTTTACCAGCAAGACGTTCGGATACAGCCACTGCGAGTGCTGGTACAAAGGACTTACCTAACTCATTCCACGTAGGGTTTTCTTCGGAACCCATGTTGACCATACGATTCTCTGCTATGTCCTCTGTACGTGACATGAGATATGCGGGTGCCGTATACATTGCTGCTATCATATGAGGAAGACTACCTCCTCCTTGCTCAACGATATAACCAGCAAGGTTCATAATGCTTGGGTCTTCTTTAAGATTATCCCAATTGAAGTTCTCCACATAATCAAACGGTTTATATTCAGATAACATCTTGCCGTACATCTGATCATCTTGACGTTTTGGGTCTAACTTCATACTGAATGATAGACCGTCATCACCCCATTCTATACCGGGATTGACCCCTGTGAGTTCAGTCATTGTCTCTTCAAAAGAATCTGACGTATGTCCTGCAAATTGAAGAAAGTCACCTGTCAGTTTGACAGCAGTATTAGCGAAATTTTTACCGGTGTTGAGAAGAAGATTTGTATTATGTCGCTTAACGTCATCCTCCATACCCTGTAATGCTTCAACATGGTCTAACGACACAGCCGCATTGTTATAATTACTTATGAAGGCTGCTGTTTTAGGGTTATTTGCAGCAAGATCCACAGAGTCGATGTAAGCAGCACGTTCACTTTTCTTAATTTGATCACGGTTTCGTTGAACTACATCGACAGGTAACATTGTATTGGCTGCAAGGTCAAGGTCTGACGCATGCTGCAATGGGTCAACTTGTGAAGCTTTCTGTAACACCTCATCCAGTTCAATCTCATCATCCACATATTGATCATCTATTAGCATCTGCCTTCTCTCTTTCGTACACATACTGATCAATCACATCGCCATTACTAAATGGTTTCCCCACCATCCGTAACTCTTTAATAGCTTTATTGAATAACTTACGATCCGTACGTTTAATACGTGTGATTGCCCATCTGATATCACCCTCGCTAGTCTTACGTAAACTGTTGATCCATTCATCCTTGCTTGCATTAGGATCGATCAGAGGTAATAGATCTGAAACTCTTCCCCAAGCAACAGGGTCAGTCGTTCTGAACTCATCGAGCAATAAGTTTTTATTCTTATCACTCATCGTACTAAGCATTCCTGAATTACCCCAACCCGGAGGGTCATAATCCATTAATCTGTCATCTATGAATGAGTTAATCTTATCGTTAGTGGGTGCGACACCTTTATTCAGTTCTGTCTCACGACGGACAAAATCATCAACAGCTAACAGGGTATCAGCCTTGAGTGACTTACTGGTGGTTTTGTCCTTTTGGAACCGTGCCGTCACGAGTTGACTTGCTGTCATCATACCGTTGTATTCTTCAGGTACAGCACCATCAATTGACACGGAACTCCACCTTTTATCCTGTTCAGGACTTAAGGTACTTCTAACTTCTAAAAATTTATTAAGCAATGAAGGGAAGTCTTTCTGATGCTTCAATTTATTTAGTAATAACTCAGCATCACTGTTGTAACGATTCGGACTAGCTTTAGCTCTACTGGCCTCAGCCGCATACATAGTATTCTGCTGTGATGCTGTCAAATTGTCCCACTCGTCACGGTGTTTAGCTTTCAGCTGACGGACTGTGATGTCACCAGATTTGATTGAATCCCACTGATCATCCACAAATGACTTTTGACTATCAAGAGTGTCCATCTTACGTCGTGTGTATAACACGTTGTATCGAGTCTCAACCTCAGCACGAAGATCTGCATCTTTAATCTTACGAGAAGCTTCATCAGCTTGACCCAAGTCAAAGTTTTTGTCATTGAAACCATCCACTATGCGTTGAGCTTTGTCATCAATCAGCTCGTCCTCAGCAGCCCTTAGCAGCTTAGCATGGGTATCAGACGGTAAGTTCTTAGCCCAATCCTGTTTTAAAGCGTACACACGGTTCTCAGGCTCCATCATTTCAAGCTTACCTATGGCAACACTTGTCTTGAATGACTTCTTCATTGCAACACCGTCAGTGGCCTTCATGAAATTTTGAGCCACCATGTAATCTATCATGTCGTTAGCAGCATTTCGTCCCATAATCATGGGGTCCGAACGTTCACCAGTAACAGGGTCAACAGTAACTTCACCAGTCATTGATGCTTCACGAAGTTTTTCCAACCTTTCGTTAAGCCCTCCAACCTCATAATCTGATTCAGCATTAAAGGCTTTTTTCTTAGCACCCTGAATACCTGTGGCCACAGAAGGTCTTGCCCAATCTGTAAATGCAGTTCTTGCTTCAGGATCTGAAATATTACCAGCCAGATTACCCATGCCTGTGGTCATCTTCTCAGTGTACCGTTCCTGAATGGTTTTATAGTCTTCATCATTATCATACGCTGCATCTTGCTCAGCCTTCATCACAAGGAAATCAGCTTTAGCTTTACTGACCTCGCCATCCGTACGTTTATCGAGGGCTACTGTTACTGAATTGAAAACATCTGCTGCGTCATGGAAACCAGAAGGTGCAGGGTTGTAAGTAGCAATAGCTGACTTGCCTGTAGGCAGACGACGATTTAATGATAATTGATTAGGTATCACTGGCATGACTTAAGTCTCTTTTGGTGTTTTTTTCCATTTTGAAGCAACACTTGATGCACCACCCAATATTGTTGACAAAGCTTTAGTTTTACCAGCAGCTTTTGCTTGAGCACCTTCGTATTTTCTTGCCGAAGCTTTGTTGTTATAACCTCGTTGTTCAGACTCAGCATCAAACATTGCTGCCATGGAGTTATATTCACCTGCTGCACCAATGTCAGCTGTTGTCTCCAACATACCCTCGTCTGTGGCACCACCACTTGCTGCACCAGCAGCTCTTGCATTGGCCATTATTACGGATGCTTTACGACGTTCTTCAGCAGCATCCTTAGTTCCTTTAGCATAGGCTGCTTCACCTTGCTGCTTCAGTTGTTTCGCCTCAAATTTAGCAGCCTCATTTTGAGCCCTACCGTCTTGGTAACTACCATAAGCACCTAATGCTGTTGACCCTACCGAAGCTACTGTTGCTAATGTTGCCGGATCCATATAAATACCTCATCGTTATGTTTTTTAAAACCCGCATGTTGCAACAGATTATATGCTGTGGGGTGACGTATGTCAGCAACAGCATACACTGGTGCATCTAGTGATTCGATAATACTTACCAATTTTCTAGTGAGTATAACAGCAGACCGCTTATGTTTCTTAGGATCAATACCCTCTGCTATATTCAGGAAAGCAGTTAAAGGATTATGAAACATAACACCCGCTATAGCAGCCGGTTGACCATCCACAAGGGCTGTGTACCCCTTAAATGAGTGATCATAAGACTCACCGTTGATTGCGATAACATCGTCTCTGTTAGCCGGTCGGACTTTTAGGTGGTCTAGGGTCTTTAATGTCATAAAGTAATGCCTGTATTGTGCAAGGTCCGGTAGCTCTAATATGTATACGGGGATCAACTTCATCTTCCCCATCAAACTCAAAAGCTATTTCATCATAATCAATAGTTGTATTAGGCACTATGTCTGTGCCATCTTCAATCAAAGGAAGATCGTACAATAACGATTGGTCAGAACCGATCTGAAGCGAGCCCACTCTATAGTCGCTTAACACAAGGCCCACATTGACGATTCGTTTGTACAACCCTAATACTGACTGTAAACCACTTCCTAATGCAGCAGTAAATGCCCCACCCAGTTTATTAGATGTGTAATCTGCAACATAAGGAAGACCGACTATCACATCCACCCATGGTGAGCCGACTGTGATAGAACCTGACGATACCACGAATGTTCCTCTGCCTTGACCGTCTGCCCACACAGCTACCGTTTTACCCTCAAGGTGTGATAGCCCTGATATAGTTGTGCCCGGTGAACTGTATTGAACGAATGAATCAAAATGTTTGCTGATATTACCACCCTTGGATTCATTCGTCATTGCCGCTTTTTCAAGATACCTACCACCAGTCCTTGTGACGATTCTATAAACTTTATCTTCATTCACGGAAGGTAATACCACAGTATCGTCAATGAAACCATCAGTGCTCAATCTACTCCACGCCCGTACGTCTTCTGCGTTCTCGGCTAGATATACACGCTCTGTTCCGTCATTCATCACAACATGTAACCGTGTCTCAGGCTGACGAGCGAACACTATTCGCTTAATACCCTCTTTGCAGATACTGGGGTTTAGCGTCATGATATCAACCCCTTCATGCACATCACTTGACAGGTTATATGCCATCTCAAAAATCTTGATGGTAGACCGTTGTACAAAGTAAACCTTATCGTCTATCTTCAGAGGTATGTTGTCAGCAGCACCTTGGTTAGAGCCTGACTTAAGGTTTGCATTATCTTGAGTTAATATCTCACCAAATGAACTAGACCTGATCGCTATCTCGTCTGAAGCAATACCCATTATCAACCGTGATGATGACGCTAACCATTTCACTACGTCAACCGGGCCGAAACCAATAGTCTTTACTATGGATGAAGAATTACCCTCAATATCCCTATCAAAAGATGTATATGAATCTGATACAGACCCCCATACTTTATTCTTACCACCCCACCATATACGACCTTCGTAAAATTCCACAGATGAAGGGTAACTACCTTCTTTCCACGAACCCGGATACCAGTCACGAGTAGCTTTAGTTTTACCAAAATCTTTAAGTACCTGAGAGTTAGCGACAGTTGGTGACACAACGCTTGTTATACGACTTACACCCTCTATTGATCCCCCTGAATATGCTAATTCAAGACCAATTGTCCCGGATGTGAAGTTACCTGTTTTAACCCACAGTCTATAATACAATTCTGCATTATCAAGATTGTCATCATAAGTGACATTAACGTTGTTTGAGTAAGTTTTCTTATCATCCCATGAAGAATCATCAGTTGATCTTTGCAGCGTTACAGTACCTGACCATGACCCTGTAATGATTAACCTAAACTCACGTAAGTTTTCAGCACCTGTCACACGGATACTGTTCGTTCCTGTATCTTCGACAGTAACACTTGCTTCAACATTCTGACCTGATGACCCTAACTTAAAAAGCTGCCCTATATTGTCATCAGTGAAGTAATCATCAGAGGCTGTCAATGTGGCATTACCGTTTAAAGATGAAGCCTTTAACGTCATATTACTGTCGTTCAATGATCCAAACGGACCATCTTTAGCAAGATACTTGACCACCGACCATGATTTTTTACCGCGACGTTCCACTTTAAACTGATGAGCACCATTGACTGCACAATAATAAATGTCAGCCGATTGAGCGTATCGTAACGATGGTAACATTGCTGTTGTTACCTCAGTCGGTAGTGTAAGAATCCCTGCGCCATCGACTGTAACTGAATCAACCAACGCACTATAAAGCTCACTATTTGAAAATGTCAGAGTAACGTTGGATGTTGGTGTAAAAGCAAACGAGTGGGTGCCGGGTTCAAGCGTCCCTGAAAATATATCAAAGGATCCATCACCACCTGTACCTATACTGAAGATCACGGGTGCCACACTAATAACCACAGTAATGCTGTTCTCAACACCTGTCTCAGTGGTTAACGTTTGGTATATGGCCCCAGCTGTGGTGCCGTTACCCGTCAACCTTGCATAACCCCCAGTCTCCCATGCTGAACTTGACCCTGCACCAGACGTGTCGGTCCAACCGGTAAGGTCTGAAGTAAAAGCACCGTTTGTGACACTAGTAGTAACAGCGGAACGACTAATTAACTCATCATTCACCCACACCCTTATTGTATTGTTTGAGAACTCAAGAAGTGCTACGTCATCAATTGCTGCTACGAATGGTGCCATGTGAGCTTCATTAGGGATGACACCTATGTACTCACTACCTTGACGGTAAGTCATAGGTCCTAATCTTGCAGGCATGAAATTATTCATATAAGCAGCAGTATTCTTGACCTTCTCAACGTCATCTCTAGCTAAAGCAATATTATCTACTTCACCCCTGTTAAACTTATTGACGTGACCTCTTAGCATTAATAGTCACCGGGTCTGTTGCGATTGCCACCACGATACCGTGAATTAACCCAACTGCCAGACTGTATTCGTCGTGGTGGGGAAGACATGGCGTCGTTAGACATAGCACTGTTGCGACGACTATCATGTTCGATGTCGGCACGTTTAGGGTCAGCACCTTCTTTCATCAGTGCCGCTGAAGCATCTTTAGCTAATCGACTAGCAATTAATCGCTTAAAGAAGACAGGCCACTGAGAGGGGTTGGTTAGAAAGTCGGTGCTGATAAATTGGAAATATATCTCATCAACGTCAGCGAAAAAGTATCCGCTTTCGTCTTGGTAATTCTTTAATGGTGATTGCATGTGCTCATCGCCAAATAGTCCTACTATACGATGGAGTTTTGACGGTTTAGCGAATGCATAACGGTATCCCCATGATGGTTCAACTGAAGGATCGAATTCTATCTTCGTGGATGTTACAGCAAATGTCCACCCTGTATCTTCAAGCATGTTACTCACAACTCCTGCATCAACAGCCCTGTCCAATTTAGACCGTCTGTTAGAGTCATCGTTAGCAGATGATATCTCGTCGAGCCCTAGTATTAATAACGCATCGTTATAGATCCTTAACCATTCGTTAGATAACGTGGTAATGGGCGACGACGGTCTAACATCTGGCTCACTCTCTTGCTCAAGACCCCGTGCTGCTTCAACCCTGTCTAAAAATAACTGTTCAATCTTTAAGTATTCATCAGGTGCAGCTTTAACTGATATCTCACGAGCAAGGTATGCAGCCACTACCCGTGTGAATGAGGGCGTCCAGTCATCGAAGACGGCCACCTTGTCATTACTCACATAACGAACATAAATGACAGCATGCTCTGTTACAACCGATTTACCTTCTATCAGATATCGATTGACCTCTTGGTCCAACTTGTCATCACTGAAAACTTTTACAACTTTGATGTAATCGGCAGGAAGCTCATGCACACTATCCAACCCATGTTCACCACTAGGAGTGGGTGAGTTGAGCGCAATAATTTTAGTTGCGAATTGAGGCTGTACGATCTCAAGGCAATATTGTACTGCGTCAAGATCATAAGCACCGTCTAGCAGGAAGCGAGGCGGTCTGTTCTCAGTAATATTGGCTAATGATCGCTGACCAATTAGAAGTAAAGCATTGTTATACAACGCCAGTTTATCAACAGCCATATATCACCTATTTAAGATTTAAGTGCTTTTTCTAAATCACTCATAGCACGTAATGCTTCCGCTTGAGTGGGTATCAATTCCTCAACGACCTCACCTGTAATACGGTTGACGACACACCACTTTTTAGTGCCTCGCATTTTAACTTCAAAGTCACCCAATGGTTTAGCGGAAGGATCTACCACTTCCAACTCAGTACCAAAAATAACTTTAGTCTTTACTTGTGATCCCGCTATAAAGACAACCATCAGTAACACATAGAATGATCCGTCTTCAGCCAGTACACGGATCTCATCACCGACACGAACTTTATTTGAGACATGTGACCACAATGCCGGGTCTTCAAGATTGTCCTTTGTGTAATTTGACGGAACCATTGCGTCAAAACTTTGATGTCCGTGTTGCGAAAGTTGGAACAACGATGGATTGACCGGTGTCACTGTAATTTTCTTTTTACTCATGTTAATAACCCCCCTTCAGGTTTAATAAAAGGGTAGTACAACTGTACTACCCTTGTCATACATTCAATACTTAATCTTAAGTATTGACCGCACCAATAGCGACACCATCAGACAGATCCGCACCAGCAGCTCCTACCGCTAACACATTGTACATGTGCGCGACAGTACCACCGGCAGAGTCGGACTGAATAACAATATCACCTACAGCCATACCAAGCTCTTCAGCATCTGAGATGTAGTTAGCACCACGTACTGTTGTAGCAGCATCTGCTGAATCATAACTCCACCATGATGGACCTTTGCCTACGGCAGAAGTCATCATACGTGGAGGGTTAGTTGTTGCATAAGCCATGTTAATCTCCTATTAAGACAACGCTGAATCATTGTGAAGCATTTTCACAATGCCGCTGTTTTGAAGAAGCTTAGAACCCATAAATGTTGAGCAACGTGCCCAAGATTTATCATTCTTCTCATCATAACCCACGTGTGTTGAAATATTTTCAACGTCACAAGCATGACCAATAGCAGCTCGTGAGTACATGAAGCATGATGCAGAAGCAGTTCCAGCACCGGGTAGACCGCCGTCAACAATCCAGTTAACACCATACCAGTTGAAAGCTTTCGATTTACTTACGTTCTCGAAAGGCTTCAGATTGATATAGTCAGCTGAAGTAAATTGATTTAAGCCCATTAAGTAGCCGTGGAAAGCCGGGGTAATCAGAGCGAATGGCTCTTCTTCTAATGCAAAAGCATTACCCAACTTAGTCTTAGCTGTTGTCACCAAGGTTAATGTTGCAACCGCAGCAGCACCCCAAGTTACAGTCGCTGTAGACAGACCCGCATGAATGTCAGAATCGATCTTACGATTGATAACTGCCATAGACGTTTGTTGCATGATACGACGACCATCACCTTGTGAAGCATAGATGTTGAAGTTCGTACGCTCAGGCACGTCATGCCACTCTTTAAGCGTCGCGGTATATTGATTTAAGTTATCCGTACGTGTCGGTATATCACCATTCACGCCACGAGTAACCGCTGAAGCTCCACCAGAGTCAGCAACGAGGAATACAGCCTCATTACCATTAATGTCGGTTTCAGTGGTCACTGTACGTCGTGCTAACGACTGTGACTTCTCGAACCCAGCAATAAACTCTTTACGGAACATTTTCTGAAAAGCTGTATCGCTCATCGTTTTGTCCTCAAGTTAAATTAAAAAAAGTTATCACACTATCCGTTCGAGTTAGCCGTCTGAAGTTTTAATGAGTTAGCCGTTTACACGGGGTCAAACCACTTCATCAAGGGTCTACTTGTCAAGTACGTAATAAATATAAGCTATCAGTAATTAATAATCAACCTTTCGATTTCTCATACATCTCATCGAATGCAACGGCTGTCATAAACTCCTGTCTTGTGTCACCATGGCACACGAAGTATCCACCCGCGTGTGGTGAATGTTGGGCTATGTAATGATCACTGACCTCGAACGGTTTAATCTTCTTGTTCTTTGGTGTGATGATACGGCCCTCGATTGATCCAATCAGGCATGCTTTCACAATTACTTTACTTGCGTAAGTTTCCATTATTTATTCTCCATTTTATCTTTAGCGTTTATTAATTCTTGGTAACGTTCTTGTGCGGCACGATCTTTATACCACTCATCAGTACCCATTCGTGCTTCAAGTTCCTCAATTTCAGTGTTAATACTCTGCATAGGATTGTTAGAGTTAGGCACAACTGTCGCACTAGGGTTGATATCAAACGCTTGTGTCGCGGCCCATATCAAAAATTCAGGACTGTTGGTCATCATCATACCGTTACCCATGCGTGAATTAAGCACATCATCACGTATGGTTTCAGGCAATTGACCCATCCAATTCATCACCGTGTTCAAATTCTTAGCATAATCATTACCCCACAACTGTTTCAGCTGTTGAGTACCAACATTTTTATGCTCATCATCAACCAATGACATCTGTTGGGCCTCAACCTCACGGCCCTCTAACATTGCTGATGCAAGCTGTGACATTACCGAGTTGCTGACATTATTTGCGTGAGCAACTACTAGCACTTTATCTAAAATCCTAAGATCTTCATCACCCATGACAAGACCGTCAGATAATTCCACTTTGTAGTCAGCGGGTGATGACGGTACACCGTTTGCTTCACGCCATTCCGTCAGCTGTTCATCACTAGGGTTGTCAGGCAAACCGGTTGACAACTCACCTTTACGGATACGATCTTGAGCACTAAAGTAATTATTCACAAACGTGGGCATATCACTGACACGCTCCAGCTGTGTCAACCGCTTGCTGTCATCGCCGGCTAGTTGTGTACGCCAATCATCAGGCATCGCAGCAAAAAAGTTACTGTCACCTGCTGGTGCTGGTGTACCGCCTGCTGGTGCACCTCCTGCTGGTGCACCTCCTGCTGGTGCACCTCCTGCTGGTGCTGGTGCTGGTGCTGGTGCTGGTGTACCGCCTGCTGGTGCTGGTGCACCTCCCGCTGCTCCCGGCTCACCTTCCATAAATCTATATTTTAATCCAAACATTTAATTCCCCTCGTTGTCCGAAACAGGTAGTTTCGTAAATTTAATAACCTTGTAACCAACAAATTGACGACCACTCATGAATGCACTAGCACTGGGCTCACCCGGAACGTAGCTTAAGTCATGGGTAACACACAATTTGTTTACTACTACTTGAAGAGCTAACACCTGCTGATCAGCCGTTGCCTCCCCTTTGCTTAACGCTTTGATAGCGATATGCTCCTGTCGGGTGATATCGGGACAGAATAATTCCTTACTGTCCACCTGTCACTCCTTGTTCCATCGCAGCCATAGCCGCCTGTTGCATTGCTATTTGTTGACGTTTAACTTCAACCTCTTCCTCATTGGCCAACCATGAAGCAGGTGCTCCGATACCCATAACTGCATCACGTACAGCCTCGTCAAAGTTCACATTCAACTCAACACCCTGATCGAATTGAGCTGCTTCAGCCAACAGCTTGCTTGTTTGAGCGAACTTATTAGCGCGTTCCTCTTCTTCAGACTGACTCAATGGTGATATAAATCTGAACTGTACCTCGCGTCCTTTTAATGAATCAGGAATATCCATTGGTGAACCGAAGAACCCGGCACTCATTGCTATACTGAAAGCTATCTCACACAATTGACCGTTGTATTCTGACTCGATTGGTGCGAATAAAGGTAAGTTCTCGCGCCTAAACTGTTTCATACGTTCAGACACTTCATAAGCTGTCATATCACGGTTAGTATCAGGCAATGACAGTTTGTTCAGATAGAATGCTGACGATAACACTTCGACAATATTCTCCCTCATTTCCAAACCTATAGGGAAACCACCACGGTCTTGACTCAACGGACGCAACGACGCACCCATCTTCTCGTCGTATTCATTATCAACCCACGTAATACCATCTGGTGCTAAGTCCACATCACCACGTATAACTTTTTGTGTGGCAATAATAGGTGGTCGTGCATAACGTTCACCCGCTTCAAGCAACGTGTGAGTCATCGATTGTAATGCTCGCGCATCAGGAAGCCCAACAACTGTTGCAGGTGAGTAAGCGTATTGACTACCAGCTATTGTCTGAAACCGTGGGACCACATACATCTTGTGGTTCATACCGACTTCTTCAATAATGTGCTCGTTATCCATGTCGATGTAGATCGACACGTACGGGAATTTACTTTCAATCTTCTCATCCCCATACATATCAGAAGGTAATACCATGTGGGTGATATTGGCCTCCTTGAAAGGGTTAGTCTTTACCTTTTCGTTACAATTTTCATGTAACTTATCTTCACCGAACGTTTGGTCCAACTGATGATAAGTAGGCTTCCATCGGCGAACAACACCACCCACCTGACCTGATTCATCATCAAACCAAGCAACATCACGCAAGTGCCAACACCGGAAGAGTAAGCCATCGTTCTTCTTGTTCATCTCAACACTAATGACCGTCTGACCGAATGTAGCATAATCATGGTCACCCTCTTTCGTGGCTCTCACAAAATTAGATTCCCTGCTACCCATTAGCTTACGTAACCTACGTGTTGAATGCTGTAACCATGAAGCACCCAAGTGGTCAGGAGTGCCGTCAATACCGATGTTAAACCAGTCGCCATCTCTCAGCATCGCATTAAACGAGTTGCCTAGATCACGACGGACAAGCACCGGGTACGAGTCAACAAGACTATCAGCCAGTTCTTGACCGATGTTGCGGGTGGTAGTGAAGTCAGCTCGCTCAGGATAGAAATGCTCAGCCAAGGTCTGATACAGCGACATCATTGGCTGATGCTTCTCGAACAAGTGGTTAGATTGGCTCTTCACTTGAGCCGTTGTCCACTTAACCAAGTTTACTGCCTTCTGACAAAATTGTACCTTGTCTACCAGTACCGCCATACTTACGGGCAGCATCCATCTGTGACTTACGTTTACTTTCCTTATCGTCAGTCACTGGGGCTACTTTCACTGGTTCCAACTTAGGTGTCTTTGGTTTCTTAAATATTGATCCCATCTTAAAATCTCCGTCTAGTAGTGTTATCGAATCGTGATGCTGATCGTGATTGTACATTAACATTAGGTGGTCGCCAATTTTCGTCTTCAGCCTTACGTGTCATACCGGGGAATAACTCAGTGAAACCCCATACAACTGCGTCCCCTCGGTCTGGTGACTTCAACCCTTGGTAACCACTCAATGTCATGGAGCATAACTGATCTTCTACTTCAGGGAAATAGCCCACGTGATGTATTTTCTTTTGCTCATACAATGCAGATATCGGTTCAGCACGAATAATCTTACCTCTTGTGGCTGTCACCATCGTGAAAGGAAGGCTTGGATTCTTAGCTTTAAGAACAGCCTCAACCATCGCTCCACCGTAGTTACCTTCAGCAACGACACGATCAGCCTTATGCCTTGTGTATGCCTCGTTGACAATATCAGCCCATTGCTCAGGACCATGACGACCTGACAGATCTTCAAGCAAGTATCCGTGACTGTCTGTACCTAATGCCGCAACAACGACACCAACCTCATCTGACCGTGTATCTTCAGGACCGCTGCAACCTGACGGATCTACTGCAATAACAATACGTAAGAACTCAGGGACATCTGATCCACCTTTACGATTCTGACTCAACAGCTCTTCGGACCATAACGCACCATCACTGTCATCGCTGAACTTACCTAACAAGAACCTGTTCCGGGCCTTCTCAGGCAGACCTTCCAACATCTTGATGTACTTCTTGTCGAGGTTATCAATGTTGTCAGCAGGGTTGATGAGGTAGAAGCCAAAGTCGAACTCATTGGACTCAGGCATTTTATTTTCAGGGTTAATCTTACGAACGAACCGTAGGTATGTCCAATGTTGCTTACTGGGTGGGTTGAAATCGTAGAATGCCTTCAACTCAAGGTTTTCTGTCTTCTGTGCTAACCGGGTCAGTGCTAACACAATTGAACCCCAAGGTATCTGTGAGCACTCGTTGAAGTAAATGGTGGCAAACTCCATTCCTAGGATTTTTTCAGTACGTTCCTTATCATCAAGACCACCGAACCATATTTCAGACCCGTTAGGTAACACCATGTACCAATCAGTCTTATTCAGCATTATTGAAAGGGGTGGTGCATCAGGGAAGCATAGTGATAGAACTTTAGGCAGTGTATCAAGAATAATGGATGATTTGATCGCATTAAACCTGAATCTGAATATCGCATGGCGACTGTTAGGTGCCTTCATCGCTCGTAACAGAACCACCAGTACTAGCAGAAACGTCTTACCTGACCGTGAGCCGCCACCTAACGCACCATGTGTTGCATCAGACACCAACATGTCCATCGCCCGATCTTGAGCTTTAGTGATCCTGAAACTCGTGTTATCAAACATTAGCAAACTTACCGTCGAAGTTTACAACCATTGTACCGTTGGAAGCTTGGTGATCCTCGTAGATGTTGAAGTGCTTACCGAGTTCTTTCAGTGCGTCCAGTTTCTTCGCTGTCTTGATTTTGTGTATGTATTCAACGTCATCACCCTGTTTGTTAGCGACGACCTCAACGCCTTCAATTGCGTACGACGCTGCTTCGGTCATCTCATGAAGAGGTCGTATACCACCTGATGTATCGAAAATATCACGCACGTTATTGAATGCAATCTTACCGAATGCCTCAAGGACCGACTCACGGGTAATACCAGCAACAGCAGCTTCTTGTGCTTTCAGCTCCTCTATGTACAGCTGTACCTCAAAATTCTTCAACATCTCATGTGCAACGTTACTGACATATTCACCGTTGTAACCAGCGTCACGGGCCGCTTGCGTCGCGTTATCACAATGATTTGCGACATAGATCTGACAGAATTTTATACGTCTACCAGTCATCATAATCTCTATCTCCACAGTCTTACAGTTCACGCGAATACTATCATAATCACAAAATACCCTGTCAAATACTTTACTACCCTGCCATATTTAACCATCCGGGGTTTTCAGTAACTTGTTGTTTTTTATAGTATTACCCTAGATATACCCCTTACTACCCCTTACTTTTAATGTAAATGTATTATTATATAGATAGAGATAGAGATAGAGATAGGTGGGTGGGATACTGGGGGGGATAGGGTAAGGTGGAGGGTATCCGGGGTGGCACTAAAATTACCGGTTTTTCACCTTTAAAATCAACAACTTACCCCCTACCCCTGATACTTTCAAAAGTGTGGGGTAGGGGTGGCTTTTTTAGAGATAGAGATAGAGATAGAGATAGAGATAGAGATAGAGATAGAGATAGAGATAGAGATAGAGATCAGCCAGTAGTTGACCGAATCTCTTCGATGTAGCCATTCACCATCTTCTTCTCCTCAGCAGTCAGATACCATTCGCTTCTGAGTAACCCAGCATCCTTCCTTTTCTTTTTTAAAGCAGCCTGACGTTCTTTATTGGACATCGCCACTTTATTAGGCTTCAAGCATTCAGGTGGCTCAGGGTCGTTCATATCCCACACCAGCGCACATTTATCACAATACATCTGATCACTACATTGACGTGCAGCACATTCACTATTTTTCATTCTTACCTCCTACATTATTAGTTAGTACGCTCTTGACGCCTTTTTTAAGATCCCAAGGGTACGCTTTTGTGCACTTACAGCAGATTTTCTCATTGGTCCCCCACAATAAAATCATGGGTGCTTTACAACATTCTGATATCTTAATTTTCATTAATAGTTCCGCTTATTACCGCTGTTATGCGCTAAAAACAGATAGCACTTTTGACCTAAGCTTCTCGCCAATTTTTACACCAGCTTGAATCGCGTCATACTCTTTGGTCCCCGTTGTCATTAGGTTTGTTACAAAACCTGTGTCGAATTGCTGAATAGCCGCTCTGTACGTGAGTTCTTGCAAATCATGTATAACTTCAATCTCTGGGCAACCCAAGTCGTCAGGAGAGTAAGCGGCTAATGTTTTTAGTTGATATTTTATATTTTCGTTTTTATTCATAGTATTTACTCCGTTTTCGTATAACAAGTCGCTGCACTTGATGCTCAGTTGCTTCGCGCCTTCCCACTAGTGAGCTAGGGCGTTATGTTGCTTAGTAAGTTTCTATACCTCTATGTTACTAAGATTATTTATATCAATTCTGTTTCCGCACACAGTACATTTGTCATTGTTAGAAATAACCTCTGTAGTTCGCAAAGTGTTCAAACAATCAAGGCAAATTATTTCTTCAGGTATTTTTGCGAGTTTAATAATTTCTGATATGAGCTCTTCAATGGACATATTTACACCCTCTTTTAGTTATTTGTTAGGCGCTCAACGCCTTAGCCATTTCAAATAGCGTGCATTCAGCGCAATCATGTCCTGCAATGCGCCCGTTGTCAGAATCCCATACACCAGCCGTTGAGTGTCCGTGGTTTGGCCCATTACCGTCTCTTCCGGCTCTGGCTCCTTGCTGCCTGTACCACAGCTTTAGTTCCTCTTCATATTTCTCGGCCTGCTGGATACGAGCTGCTGCCCATTGTGGTTCATTTCTAACCATTTGCTGAATGGTGCAATCGTTGCCATCAATATCTTTATATATCCTTGCTGTATTCATTTTCATTTCTCCTAAATTCGCCTAACAGCGTTATGCATCCTCAACTATTCTTATAGTCCTGAAATCTGCATTATGATGCTCATTCGGTTCCCCATATAAGAAACCAGCGCGAGTGATGTGCATGCCAACAGCGCTTCTTTTTTCAAATTTTCCGTGCCACTCACCGGTTGAACATTCGGAACACAGCTTCTCTTCTTTTCCCCAGTAAGACCCAACAGCCGTATTTTCAATACAACCACATTCATTACATTTGTATAAAGGCATAACAAGTATCTCCATTTGACAAATAACCGTTCCGATTTTTGTCGTTAAATTTAATTCAGTAGCAGCGGTTATTTGCTACTGAATTAAAGCGTTATAAATCAAGCTCCCACTCAAGCCAGCATCCATCCTCGTTGCAGTACCTAGCTGCAATTAGAGTGATAGTCCGTTCGGTTTTTGTACATAATTCGCCTTTGTCATCGTCTGCAATGTCAAACTCATCAAGCCTGCTCATTAGTGCGGCTTTAGTTACTTCTCCTTCAAATTTTGGAGTCTGCAACGATTTCAACACTTCATTTAATGTTTTTACGTTAACTCTCATTACCATCTCCGTTCAGCGCCTCTTTGATTAAAGCGTTATGACCCATTAATTTCCACCATTGTCTCTATCTCAACATTTGATGCCTTTAATACATGAACAAGAGTACCAAGTGCTTTGGCGTTTTCTAATAAACCTTCAGCAATAGTTGTTATAGCTTCTGTTGCTGCCTCATCAAACTTAGCCCCAATAAAATTACAGTCAGAGATAGTGGTACCTTGCTGATGCTTATCAAATGCTTTGCTTATACCATCTTCAATTTTTTGCTCTATTGTTTTCTTCTTAGTTGTCATCTTCATTTCCCCATGCCGTCAAAGGTGGCAAATACCTATAAAATTAATCGCACAACAAGCAGCTCCGGCGGATTCGCTGAGCATGGGTGTTATAGCGCATCACGAATAATGTCGCTAACCCTTTGCCAAAGAGCATTATCGCCTTCGGTAAGCACCTCAAGCAGTGCAGATTTTTCTCGCAAATACACCTGTGCAAACTCAGGGTCGCGCTCAATTATGCTGGATAAGTTATCGATCAGATCGGCCAGCTTTATAGTCTTTGCTGGTGGCATAGCTAAAGCTGTGTGCGCTCTATCAATCTCCTTTCGAGCCTTACGGTTTCCATCTTCTGGCTTACTCACATCTGTCAGCATCTCCACAAACATAGCAATCTCAACACCGAAGTGCTCTTCAATCTCAGTCAGCGTTGTTTTGGTATCCTCTACCGTGTCATGCAGCCATGCAGCGGCAATCATCGCATCCGTATGCGGTACGCCACGAACAATCTCAACAACCGAAGCAGGGTGGTTTATGTACGGCTCACCTGTGTATTTCCGCACCTGCCCAATTGCTTCATGTCGTTCTGTTGCAAATCGTTTCGCCTTTTCCTCTAAATTCATCATCTTTCACTCCTAACCATTAAGTTATACCCATCACTTGTTAAAACTTCATGTCTCTTCTGTTGCACATGTCTAGTGAGGTTTCTGAACGCATCGTCATTGCTTTTACATACATCATCAAGGGTGTCAATTTCATCAAGCAACATCCATAATTTTGAAACCATCACTTGCAACGTTGGCACGTCTGTCAGTTCTGCTAAATTCATATCAACACCATACTGTGATCACTCACTGGTAGACCATTAATGTACTGACAACCATCTTTCTGACGAGCAGTCACACCATCAAGAGCATTCAACCGTTCGCGGGTAGCTGCTGTTGGCCATCCGGCCAAGGTAACACTCAGTGCGTTACCATTTCTAACAGCAATGATATTGTTAAATAACAACAAGGTCACTCTTCCGTCTTCCATCACTCTAACGTGAGTATTACTTTTGCTAAAAGGTGTTCCGCTATGGAACGCTTGGGCCGCTTCTATTGAAATTTTTCTACTCATCTTCCATCTCCGCTAAGTCTTCGGCAAGATCCGCAAGAAGCACACCGTACTGACAGAACGTGTAAGTGAAGTGCTCGTTAATGGCATCGTCCAAAGCGTCACGATCGTGACGTAGGTTATACAGGTGCTCATTGTTGAACACCTGTAAAGAAAGTTCTGCGTCGCCATTTTTTGATATATCAGTTTTCATTTTAGTATCCTTCGGTTTCGTTAAGTTCGACACCAGTGTATTAGTTACCGGTAACGGTGTCAACTAATATTTCAAATACTTTTTTAGCAATAGTGATATCACCGTCTGATAACTCTAATATTTCACTAACGGTTAACGATCTATCACCCTTATGATGTATGATAATTGAGTCTATCAACTGTCGGCTTTCGTACTGCATGGCCAGCATGGTTATAGCCACATTGAACCATGCTGCTTTAACGGAAGGTTCTGTCTTTTCATTGATGAAGGGTGTTGTTTTAAGTAACAGCTGTTTGATATCGTCGAAGTGCTCATCAAACAATTCTTCACAATCTGACTGATAAGTAATACCTTCAAAACCATTCTTGACGATATCTTCATATTGATCACTGAAATTATCATCAAACCAGTTTTCTAAATTATTCATAATTAACTCCAATCTTTTGAGTTCGAGGGGTGGTTATTAATACTCAGGCCGGTGCTGTAAGACTGAGCGTCTGCATATAATCGTGACACTTGTGATTGATCAATAATACCGATTGATGGATGCTCAAGGTGTACGTAAAGCCTCGCTTTGCCATCTTCAGCAACGATTGTGTTATTGACCCGTCCATCTTTTAACGCGGGGTGAGGAACGTAACCTAATGTCTCAAGCATAGCCTTACGTTTATTAGGGGGTATGAACTTGTCAAAGCCATGCTCCTTCAGCAAACGAGTGAGTGGAATTGATGATATCCAACCGTTGCGGAATCCAGCATCACCACGGTCAATAGCCTCTTGTATTTCTTGTTCCACCCGGCCCATAGACATTGATATCGCTTCATCAGTACTACTCGTATACGGTGCTCTCTGACAGTCTTTTGCGGGGTCATCTTTAGGGTTAATATTCATACTTCTGAGATACCCATTGATAGCTGCTGCACCACCGTTATTAAACCATTTCCACAATTTAGGGAAGTAGTCACCACCCATCTGCCTCATGACATCATCAGCACTTTGTTGACCGGTGTAAAAAGTAGCATACCGTCGGTTATTACGACTTACTGGCACAGCATCCTTGTGATTAGTGCATGTGATCCAGTTGGATAAATTATCACCCACAAATTGATCCTGTCCTTTGAATTGATATTCAAGGGTCAAGTTAGTGATGACAGGTTTCAATCCTTCCAGTACATCAAACCGACCATTAGTATGGATCTCATCACACCCTATAAAGATGGTGCCATATAACCAACCATTAAATTTAAAGCCGTTACCTATTAAGTCACCAGCGTTAGGGAAATGGCAGTACCGTGAGCCAATACAATATTCCATCACTTTCATTAGGAATGTTTTGCCATTTCCTTCAACCCCTTGTATGACAGGACACCATGCAAATTTAACACCGGGGTTCTGAACCAAACTGGCCATGTATGACAGTGCAATATTCAAGTCCAACGTTTCAGGAAACAACAGCCTCATATGATTGAGGAAGGGTGCAATATCATCATTAGTTCGTTTAGTTTCAATCGGCACATAGATATTAACCCCTGTGTGACCATCCTCATCGACAATAGTGCCAGCAGGTAAAGCCGGTCTGAAAATTTTATGGTCAGCCTTCGGGAAATTAACAGCTTGATTCAGTAAGAATGCGTCCCATGGTTTGTTAGTAGTTTTAGAATTATCGGCGGTGATAGTAAACTCATAACCACCGTACACAGCATTAAATCGATCCTGCTTCATTAAGTGCCCACGGGGTGTCAGTATTTTATGATCTGAACCTACATACACACAGCCTTGGAACATTTCAATTTCTTGATCAACCCCTAGAAATTGATGACCTTCAGTCTTCTGAGCGTCAATAGGCATTGTCTCAACAGGTTGACAAGGTACCAACTCTGCTTCCTGTTTATTGGTTTGTTGATGAAATTCCTTCTGACGACCCGCTGCATTTCGGATCGTCATGTTCAGGTAATTTTTATGCCAGTCCCATTTATCACGATTTAGTGCGGATTGAAGCATCAATCGCTTCATACGCTCGTGGTTGTTGCCTGTCCAGAACGCCAAATGTTGTGCTAATGCTGCATCAGCTGACGACTGATCATAAGGGTTCGATTCATGAGGATAGCTGAACCCTAGCACGGGCTCGTTAGCCGTCCATAAATCATTAAATGTTGCCTTACGGTTGTCGCCACCAAAAGCAGCCGCTGCACGTGCGTCAGCACTGCCAGCACTGGTCATTCGTTGGATCAGTTGCATGTCATCCGGTATGCCATCCCACCCTTCAACAGCTTCAGTATTCCAATCAGTCGTATTGTTAGCGAACGTGGGTGGAAAGTATTGTTGTACGATCTGCTGGGCACCAAGGGTGCAGTCGAGCATCGCATTACCCATAGCATTAGTGCCAGTCAATGCTACGTATCTGCCTTCAGTGTAAAGCTCAATACCTTCATTAATATTCTTACACGAGTGTTCAGGCACATCACCCGTGAATAGGCAGTGCAAACCATCACCTGACATCGACACTTCCCAATAAGCACCCGCCAACGTGTTCATCATGGATGACGCGAGTGGTGACCATTTACCATCAACCACACAATGATCGATATCAAGTAGGTGTATAGGGCATGCCTCATTAACTACAAAACCAACACCAAGATCGTACATGTTGGCCATGTTGATAGCATCATCAAGCCTCAGCCAGTTGACAGGATCATGTGGACTCCCCGGCAGTAGTGTCCTGTGGTCTAAAGGTTCTTTCTCGGTGTTATGCAAGATGAATTGATCATACTGGGCCAATGGTTCCCATGCAGCTATACGCTCAATCACATTAGCGACCGAGTTGCCGCTTCTTTAACCGCCACCGGTGCCTTCATAGCATAAGGATCTTTATTAATTAATCCTTGAGCAATGATCGACAGTCGTTCTTCCTTCACAGCATGCCTCATGACAGTCCTTTTAAGACTCTTCATCGTACCAAGGTATTGCGACACCAGACCCTCCGACACACCGGCAGCTTTAGCTATGTCTTCACGACGCACATTGTTAAAACCGTCGCGTTCGGACACATCCACTGCTGCTTTTATTATCAACCGCTTACGGTCAACAGGGTTCATTCTACTCATCTTTTTCTCCAAATTACATGTTATAGTCAGTGTTTAGACAGTCTTCTTCATTGTCATCTAAACACTCATCGCAAGCATTGCATGACCAACAGTAGGGGCACCCACATGAATCATCTTCTGATTCTCGACCCCCACAGTCGCAGCAATTGAATATGTCTGAACAAGTCATCTTTTTCTCCAAATTATTTAAAGAGATATTAACTGTTACTGACGGGGCCGTCAACTACCGGTACTAAATTTCCCAGCACCACCTCGTGATATGACCAGTTCAATAAATTTCCGTTGTGCTACCTCACGAGGGGTTCCACTGAAAACCCAACCGGGTGCTTTCATTTCAATAGCTATGAATTGACCTATTGTTTGACCAACCATGCCAGAGGTGATGTTGACTGATTGGATACCAATCAAGTCAGATGACTTGATGTTCTCATTCATCTGACGCGACTCATTGGCCAACCCGTACCTTACGATACGACCGTTATCATCTTGCATAGCCCCCACATTATTTCTAAACAACAGAGCACCACTTTTAGCAGCATCCAACCTTATACGAGCACTGGCTTCTGCTTCATTAGTGGGTGGGTGGTTAACAGATGTTGTATTAATCTCAGGCAATGTACCCATGGCTTTCTGCAAGTCCCTGATAGCTTCCCATGGGATATTCCACTTCTTAGCCCATACGTATAAATCATCCATCCTGTTTATCCTTCCTTTCAACAGCTTGGTCATTACTAAACGATCCTGATTCATATCGTTTTCTTAATTTGGAAATGTTAGCGTTGAGGGTTTCGTTGCGGGTGATACCTATTGATTTACGCAAACCTTCTAAATAAAATTCGATATCACCCAACTCTTCCACAACATTATTTACGTCAAGATCCTTACCATAGATTACATGTTTCTTGATAGCATCTAACAGCTCACCAGCCTCACCACTGACACCTACAGCCATGTGAAGTTCGTGGGCCATGTCAGAGGTCATTTCATTCTTAATATCACAACCCGGTTTGGCCAGATCAGAAACTAATTTAGCGTGTTGTTCTATAACTGTTTTCATTTTAATTCTCCGTTTGATGATTTGAATACACCAACTGATATGGGTGCTATTTTTTCTAACTCATTCAATATAACCTCTGCATATACCCTGATCTCATACTGGGCGTGAGGATGTAGTCGCTCACCCAAGAACTTAAACCAGTTGTTTAAGTTGGCTGTAGCAAACATATGGGAATACGTCCCTACAGGTAGGACCGATCTCGCCAGCTCTCTTGGGCAACCTGTATGGAGTAGGTTTTTGTATGTTGCAAAAGATGCTTCATTCTGCCTCCTAATTAAAGATTGTAATTCATACCCTCGTGGGTGCAAATCATCAGTCTTCATCTGTTTATTGTCTGTAGACTGCGTGGTTATTTGATCCAACTCAGGAACATAGAACTCCTCTGGTAATTCACGATACCTTGCTGACAGCTCGTTGTAGGATTGTGTTCTATGCCTGTGCCATTGTCTGAATACAAAGATAGGTGCTTTCACCTCAAAGGATACAGTTACCGCCTCAAACGGGGTGTTGTGCCCATTCTTATAAAGGTAGTTAATTAATCGAGCATCACCACCTTTATCCTCCCCCGCTCGCCATGCTGCGTCATACGATACTCTAGCATTTCTTACTATGGATAAATCTGACCCCATACTGTCAACTAATCTAACTAAGCCATGGTCTAACACTTTATGTGCTTCATTCATTTTACTTCTCCTTTATGTTCATCTAATACCTCTATTGTGTTAAAGGTAGTTTCGCAATTGTTACACCACCTAACTCTCTTTACGGTTCCTTCTTTTTTTCTACTAGCATCTACACAAGTATTGATGCTTCCGCAACGTGGACATTTCATAATCCGTCTTCGTCTAACATTTCTAAACGCCTCCGGCACGCTTGTATGATTTCTATAATCACTTTGCGCTCACTGTCACCTTTGGTTGTCCAACGCAAACCTTTCTTAACGATCTGCTCACGTGCACCACCACCTGTTTTGTAAATATCACACACCCTGTATGGGTCTAACTTAACATCAAGTCTACCTGACTCAATTTCCTCCTCTGTCAAGCGTCGTGTGTAATGGTTGTTGTAATGTTCTGGCATGTAATTCTCCTATATGACCATCCAATTTACCCTTCAGCGTTATTGCGTCGGGCCTTCCAAGTGCTTGTGCTGTTAACACATCCATTCCAAATAAATGATAAAACAACCGATAACTTTCGCTGTCAGTACGCCCTGCATGCTTTTGATAACCTGCCCACCATGCAATCGAGTCACTTAATTCTGCTTGAGCTTCTTGTCGTTTCTTGTGGTTACTGTATGCACCTCTTGATGCCGCCAGTGGTGCCCCTGCCTGTTCAAGTCTGTTTGCTACATACTCAGGTGGTTGTTGAATCCTTGCTATTTCACCTCTCATTTCAGCTAATAAATCAGGTGACATCTCAGTTAGATCACCGTCTACATACTCAGGTTTATCCCTGCCGGCCGGTATAGGGTAATGCCCACAGTAAGGACATCTCGCTATTATGCGCTCATAAGGCTGGGTGCATTCAACGCAATATCGCAGAGGAATATCGTCTTCAGGGTTCTTAAGTTTTGGTCGTTTCTCACGTGCGTCAAGTGACCAAACTCTAGGTTTGTCAGGTAACCCGTGCCTTACTACATTACCCGCGTGATCGATGATAATTCCGTATTCTTTACCATCACATAACCGCAGTGCTCTACCAAACTGCTGAATGTATAACCCGTAGGATTGTGTAGGCCGTGCCATGCTGACAACTTCTATTGCTGGTAAATCAAACCCTTCACCGAACAGATCCACGTTCACTAACTGTTGAAGTTCTTTTCTTCGGAATCGTCTGATAATTTCGTTACGAATCCTATCAGGTGTTTTAGCACTAACCACTTCTGCTTTAACACCGTTGTCATTGAATTGTTTACTGATATCAGTGGCAGTCTCAACGTCGGTCGCAAAAGTGACCCCTTGTTTACCACTCGCTATTCTTAAATAATGCTGTACGACATCCCCCACAAGGTGAGATTTCTGAACAGCTTTTTTTAATTTTTTAGCATTATATTCACCGGTCCGATCACTAACAGTGACTGATGACATGTCGAGGTCTGAAGGTGGTGCGAAAATTCTATAATCACATAGGAATCCTCGATCAATCAGCTCCCTCATTGAAGGGCCTTCAATCATTGAGTCCATCACTCCATCAGTGTGACGACCAAGGCCACGACCATCAGCTCTTGATGGTGTAGCAGTCACACCCAGCCCTCTTGCGTTAGGGAACATGTTGACAGCTTTACCCCATTTATTGCCATCAAGGACGTGATGAGCCTCATCAATCACCCACAACGTGACCTGTTTTAAATAATGGGATAACTGACTGGTACGTCGTACTAATGTGTCTACCCCTGCTACTGATACGTTTGAATTAGGGTCGTAAAATGACGCACCTAATTCAAGATGATGTTCTGCGATGATGGATCTTACTGTACTGGTGGGTCCTATAATTTTATGCCTCACACCATACCGGGCTAACGCCATACTTATCTGACCCACGAGCTCTTGTCTATGGGCAATTGCACACACAGCACCTTTGTGATCATTAATGATTGATCCGAACAATACGGTTTTACCGGCACCGGTAGGTAGCACCGCCATCACATTGCGATTATTTATCCAGTCATGCAATATAGAGTCTTTAGCTGACTGTTGATAATCACGAAGGGATAGCGTCATTGCATTCCTCCATCACGATATCCATCGGTTTATGGAACCATATGTTACCTACATTACGAGGTTCACATAAACAATTATCAGACGCTACGTGATCATATATTTCGTTTGATGGTACTACGTGAATTTCTGATAGACCTTTCATAAATTATTTCCATTTCGTTATTGACACGTCCGTCATTATAGGACTACTATGCAACTTCACGCAATAGAAAGGAAACAAAAATGTTAAAAATAAATATACAGTTTGACCCCACTAATGACGAAGATATTGTAAGTGCTAGACATCTCATTGACAGCTTACATACTTCACCGACATCACAAGCTGTCGGTGAGATGCCAGCACCGACTCATAACGAAATGTCGGAACCTGACCCTATCGTAATGGTGCCTGATGAAAAGCCTGTCAAACGACAGTTCAATGGGGTTGATGTTCCTGATCATGTGCCTTCAGGCGGTGCTGCTGAATGGTATAAGAACGAACGTAAGGCTGATGTAACTCTTGATACGTCTGGTTTCCCTTGGGACAAACGTATCCATTCATCAGGTAAGACTCAGAATAACGACGGTAGTTGGAAGCTGAAAAAGGGTGTAGCTAAAGAATTGGTTGAACAGGTTCGTTTTGAAACAACTAAAGTACCAGAAGTTACCCAAAGTGAAGATGTTACTGAAGGTGTTGCTGCGTTTGCTGAACCAGCTGTTATACCACCGGAAGTGCAACAACCTGAAGTGCAACCCATGATTCCTTCAGCACAGGCATCACTTGCTGGGGTGACATGGGAACAGTTTCTTGCCCGGTTAAATAAGCAAGTTCGTGATAATGAATTTGATCAACCTCGCTGTCAGGCATTATTGAATGCTAACAGCATCAAGGCGATACCTATGTTGAACAATCGCCCTGACCTTTGGGATGTTGTATTAGACCACATGGGTGCATAATGACGGCTCATGCTAAATACGCACCATCAGGTATGTACCCTACCGTGAATTGTCACGGTAGACGTACCATGATTCACGGTATTGAGGAGGAGGAAACTGAGTCATCAAAAGAAGGCACAGCTGCTCATTGGGTTGGTGAGTGCTTATTCTTTGGTAGACCTGTCGGTGTTGATGACTTGACGCCCAACGGTGTAATAGTCACTGATGAGATGATTGAGGCCGCGCATCAGTACGTTGATGTGGTCAGATCAGTAACAACTAATGCGTCCATAGAAACAAGGGTGTCCATGCCACAAATTCATACTGACTGTTGGGGTACACCTGACGCATTTTGGTACGACGAGGCGTTAGATGTCGTTCATGTGTGGGATTTTAAATATGGTCATGGATCCGTTGTTGCGTTCGAGAATTATCAATTAATGGCATATGCTTTAGGTGTACTTAACGCATTGGGTAAACCATTCTTGTTGGCCACAAAGATCGTTCTCAATATCGTACAACCAAGATGTTATGACGGTAACGGTCTTGTTAGAACATGGAACACAACGTTTGGTGGCATTCGTGATTACATAGGTGAAATGGCAACCGCTTGTGCTGCCAGCGATTCCAATACAGCACCTGTTTCATCAGGCAGACATTGCACGTACTGTCCGGGCAGACACGTGTGTCCGGCTGCGAGAGAAGCTGCTGCTAAAGCGTTCGAGTACATAATGTCACCATTACCACAAATTGTTAGTAACAATGCTTTAGGTTATGAGTTAGAGATTCTTGAGTTGGCTGAGGAAGCTGTTAAAAATCGGAAAGAAGCTTTGGAAATTGATGCACTGTCACGCATGCGGTCAGGCAAACCTATTCCGGGTTTTGATGTGGTGCAAGGATACTCACGCGATAAATGGTTGAAACCGAAAGAAGAGGTCGTGGCATTAGGTAGTTTAATGGGTGTAGACTTAACCAAGACAGATGTAATCACCCCTACTCAAGCTAAAACTTTATTAAAGAAAAACGCTATTGACGGAAGCGTCATTAAGCCGTATCATGGTAAACAACCCACTTCCATGAAACTCGTGAGAGATGATGGAAGTAGGGCAAAATTAATTTTTAATCAGGAGTAACACATGTCAGAGAAAATTCAATTTACAACCCCTGTCGGTCGATTAGTTCAAGGGTCTGCTTTCATTCCCAATACTAAAAACCAGAAGGGTGCACAGCTTACCGATAAACAAGGTAACCCTCGTGTCGAATACTTCATGGCCATCGCAGTGGCTAAAAATGATCCGGGTCTACAAGAATTTGTAGGCAAGCTTCAAGCGGCAGCTACAGCAGGATTCCCGAATGGTCAATACAATCAACCTAACTTTAGCTGGAAGTATATTGATGGTGATGGTATTGATGCGAAAGGTGTTCCTTACTCAAACAGAGAAGGGTTCGCTGGTTGTTTCATTTTTAAATTCAGCACTGGTTTCCCACCAAAAGTTTATACAGCGGGTGGTGCTTCTTTAATAGTAGATCCTGAAACGTTGAAAAGGGGATACTATGTGCGGATAAACGGCAATGCTTGTGGGAATGGTGCCACTGACGATCCCGGTATTTTTGTAAATTTTGGCCTTGTAGAGTTAGTAGGGTACGGTCCTGAAATTACATCAGGTCCTGATGGTGCTGCTGTTTTCGGTGCTGCTGCACCAGCCCATATACCACAAGGTATGAGTACAACGCCTGTTGCTCCTACTCAAGTGATTGATGGCGGCATGCAACAGCCAGCGATGCAACAGCCAGCGATGCAACAGCCAGCGATGCAACAGCCAGCGATGCAACAGCCAGCGATGCAACAGCCAGCGAT